>Ga0209454_1001117_pt1 | contig 16011 bp, 12 predicted proteins | sample WorMetHERISLAND1_2_FD_187400 | JGI IMG/M metagenome (GOLD analysis project Ga0209454, IMG submission 187400) | Marine gutless worms symbiont microbial communities from Max Planck institute for Marine Microbiology, Germany - Olavius geniculatus... | ecosystem: Host-associated > Annelida >...
GTTAAGGAGTTCCAAATTCTCGGAGCAGAGACGCGAAAGGAACGAGAACCAAAGGATAAGTTATGCCGGGGAATTGCAAGTAACTGACTGGTAGAAGAGCGCGTGTACACTGAGGATTTATGATATTGCAGAAGATCAGTAAGGTAAGGTGGATGGCCAGTGTGCAGTGCCTTATAAGACGCGCGACTGTCTTGAGTCAACTTTCTAACTGTCCTGGAGCGATGGCTACTTTGAAGCGCCTTCGTCCAACCACTCCAAGGTCATGGGTGTCAAAGGGTTGAGGTCATAGAAACACGCCGACCGGCGCGCGTGTTGATGCGGTGCACGTGGCATTGAGATGACTGCGTAACGATGCTGCTGTTGCTGCTGCTGCTGCTGCTGATGATGATGATGATGATGATGACGAACTTAAGTCTGATGCTGTGTATCCACCTAGCTATGATAACACTGTCCGTCGAGCGGCGAGGCACCCAAGGCGATTTCTCCGACACCGCCGTCGTCCTTTGCCTTCTGTCTTCACCAGCGCATTCCAGGAGCACCCAGCGGGAACCTTCTCTGCCTCCCTCGCCCGCCCGCACGCGTCGGATCGCTAATTTGTACTTGGCCGGTGCTAATAACGCCGATGAAACCGTGCGAATATGAGCAGATTATCGCCGGCAGATGGCTGAAGCGCGCGCGTCGATTGGATGCAGACATTTTGCGCCGGGCGATGAACGATCAATCTTCAGTTTCGAGGTCTATCAGCGACCGAACGCCGCGCTAATATGCCGTTGGTCTAAGCTAACGTTGCGGCGTTTTCGCAGCTTCTCTTGGAACGTTGAGTCCGTGGGCTTGCTTTAACCCATCAACGATCATACAGACAAGCCATAGCAAGGCAACTGCGTGCGATGTGCGTAAAAAGGTAAAGGTAAAGATGGTGTATAGCTCATAAGGAGAGCTACGAAGCGTCACCTGCCATATTGGATCAGACAGTGTTACCTGCCACCCGACACAGGTAAACGGGCCCCGCCTTAACCGCAGCCAAAAAGGCCGGTACTCGATCTACTTACCCCGGAGGAATGAAAGGCTGAGTTGACCTAAGCGGCTGGTAACATACCGAGATGGTTCTCCTGCCCGCAGGCAGTCTCCCATCCGAGTACTAACCAGGCCCGGCGTCGAGTAGCTTCGTTGATCGGGTGAAACGCGTTATCGCTAAACCACGCCACTAGGCCTACCATGCGTGTGATAAACAGATGCGATACACGTTACAACCGCCACGCTTGACTAGATTGAGATTCTGAGCAGTATAACACTGCAGACACTGTGGTGAGAGATATAAGAGGACGAAGTGATAACCGTTATAGGACGACAGAAATGAATTAATCGAAGACTGCACACGCAGCCTTCGCATCTGTGTTATGTCGATATCATCATCAAATCGAGGTCATAACCCGGGACCTAACATCGCCTCAGACCGGTCAGCTGTTTGACGTCTTGCAATATATTGCAATATTGTCAATCAACAGTCGTGCACTGCAAACGCAGCCCACCACATATGCTGTCATCGTTGCCTGCAGTAATGAAATTTCTGGTAGTTTTCCCACATTTTCACGTTTTATGCATGCTCGTTAATCCTTACCGAATGTTGCAACTCGTGTGCCAAAAAATTTTAATTCCACATCTCCGAAATACCTATATACGGATTACATAAGTCCATGGTTAGTTTTTCAAGGTCATGGGGTAAGACTCAAGGTCACATTGCAGCAAGATCAGATATTTGAGTGAGTTGCGGGAAAGGATCAACGTTTTGACCTACACAACATTACATTCACGCACATGCATATTAAATATTTTATTAAATTTATCAAGCGGCTCACAAAACGAAACTGACGCGTTTTTTGCGCAATGGGTTTTACGCAGTCCGGACCCAGTTCGGTTCGACCATGCCGTGTGGAATAAATTGACGGGGCATGCATATTATATCTTGGATGGATTGAACAGACTGCTCCAGAAATTCGCCTCATGGTCAGCGTAGGCCCACAGCCCGTATAGCTAAGATACCGAAGTCTACGTCTCAACGTCTGGACTCGTCTGCCGGATTAGTTTTACGTCCTTTGATGTGATGCATGCCACCCGCTCCTCTCCTCCGCACGCGTACACCGATGTAAGCGATTCCAGGAGGCATCGACGTCCGAATCGTTGTTTGCTAATTCCATCATCGTCTGTGTAGTTCGAACAACAATGATGAGCATCATGCGTTGACTGATATGGCTGCAGAAGTAGACACTTCTAGCAGTAGCAGCTAGCGCAGTATGTTTTCTGTCTCAAGAACGTATGTATGCATGTAGTTGAAATGCGATGACGACAGTCTGCGCTCTGGCAGATATTTTACGCCTAGCATAAACGATCCAGGTTGCAAGGGCTTCACATTGCCTCGAAATCTGCAGATTTCACTGCTAGCTGTTGCTGGCGCTTCGGATTGCAGCATTGTTGTTCTTTGCTCGAGATGTCAGGCAGTCGGCGCGAACTCAAGGAATCGTGCACATTTGCTGTGGTTTATTCTCGCGTTGCAAACCAGTCAAGGTGTCAGGAAACGCGCGAAATCTCGACAGGAGTCCTGCTATCAAATCTCCTCCTTGCATGGGCGACACTATCGGCTCGGCTATCTGGCGTGAAGTCGTTACGATATCAGGATATGCGACGCGCTTGGCTGACGAAGTGACAGATAGACCGACCGACCGACCGATTGCCCGGCTGGCTGGCCGACTGTAGTGTGAGACGGACGGGACGGGACGTTGATAGGACATATTGCATGTCGCGACCTGCGTCAGTTGGCTCGCATGATCGCGTTTCACACGCGGCGACATGATTGCCAACAAACAACAGTCGGCTCACTAGATGTCACTTGGCTCACTTAACCAATTTTTTTAATTCCAGGCCTAAGCTGTCCGCCAACAATAGCTACATGTATTATAATTTATAACAGTGTTTCGTGTATGACATGTCGGCTCTTGGGGGAATTTCCACCCCAACGTGTCCATCAGACCAGCACTCTATTTCTTCCTCCCAAAAAGCACTCGAGCGCGTTTTCGTGACTCAAAATTATAAGAATAATAAGTGCATAACGAGTGCTGAAAATAATAGAAATCCTGAGCCGTCAGGGCTTCCACCTTAAACCCCGCTGAAGGAGCTTACGTCGCTTCCATAAGCTTAATCTTGTGGGAGGGGATGATGAAACTTCAGACCAGCAATATTATTCGTCGCCAAAACACCAGAGTAAACGAAATCGGATAATACGTTTTTTTTAAAAAAATCTCTTGAGGAAAGTGTATATAAGACGGAAAAGAAGGACTGGGGGAAAATAAAAGTGCACGGGGATAAACATAGCCATGCGGCAGTGCTGGTGGTGTGGTATACGGCACTACTTTATATCACACTGTCAACCGATGCCGAGCTGCGTGGTTGTAGTTTAATTAACTCCGTGATTGTAGACTGCCGTTGTTAACTTAACGCCACACTGCGACCCTCTGCCGGTAGCCAGTTAACCCCTTCTCTCTGTACACTGGCGATTAAGCTTTCGACATGTAACTGACAGCGAATATTTTCTATAGTTACGGTGATGAATGTGGCACTTTTTGCAGCATATATTCAAATTGCTTTTTATGACAAAATTGGCACACTGTGTTCTTTAGATGGTTAGATTACATGGGAGACGGACATTCCCCCAGACACCTCCCCTGGATCTTCCCCCCTGCTTTTTTGCATACCCGTACATTTCCCTCTTATGTATGACGAACGCGTGCGTGGCCTTCTTCCCCAGTCTGACATCGTCGACGGCATGCAGCTAGGTGCTGCACGGCTGCGTTACCGACGTGGAGGAGGCTGATAAGCTACAGACGCCGCTAGCGACCTGCTGCAGCGGCTGACAACGACGGCGGCGGCGGCGCCTCTATTCCGCGCATCACGCTGCGTCTGCCGCCGCCGCTGTTCCCGGTTCCACCTGGAACGTGCATGTCGCCACGCTGAACGGCGACTTCCGGACGAGGCGTGGAATAGGGGCTTCGCTGCGTTGGTCGGTCGTAACCACACGTCGGTTTGGTGCGCCATCGAGTCACTGCAGCAGGATGCGGCCGCGGCGTCGACGACACTGCTGTAGAATGCACGTGGCCAGCCGCCGGTATCAGCAAAGCATTTCAAGATGTCCACCCAGATTCTGCAGCGTTAGCTGCACAACATCTGTGCAACACAACGTGATGGCTGAAAGACGGTGGAAGAGACCTTGTGCACCCATGCAGTCCGCTTCGAGTGAAAGTGACAGTGACACTTTGCTGACTATTTCAATATTTCTTCTTTTTGGAGATTAGCAGTATATAATATCGCCCGGTGACATTTGAATTAATATATCAAAAGACTTGCTGTATATAACTGCATATATTTATTCATAACTATTAGGCCTATATGCTTTCTAATATGCTGTATATATTGCTCTATGTGAGACATTAATACTTTTGGATATTTGCTATTTTGACCATACATAGGGGGGAATGTCCGGGTATGCAAAAAAGCAGGGAAGAAACGTCCGGGGGAAATGTCCTACAGCCGATCGCATTTGGCACAACTATCAATTAATAGGCCTAGGTCTCAGAAAGTATTTGCTCAATGATCTACACCTTTCTCATGTGAGCTTGATGTGCCAAATCAGCCATCCCATAACCATCAAAATCTAAGACCATCACGTCGAAAAAAAATAATTAGTTTTTTTGTGCGACGGGACATTGAGAACTTAAAGCGACGGGCTTAAAAGGTTAAAATCGCCATGCTGGTATCTACTCCGCGGTCGCAACACTTATTAGCCGTTGAATGATGAAGCGCGATTGAAATCTTTTAGGTTATTGACGCTACAGCTTATCGATGCCACCAGATGCCACCCGCGTAGACTTCACTATGGCCTATATTCTGATAACGACTCTTTTTACTAATTTTTTTAACGCTTATGCCAATGAAAGAGGAGACACACAATGGATAACTGACTATTATGCTTCAAGCTTCTGCAAAATTTAATTGTCAATTCAAAATGATCGGAATTTAAATTCAAAAGAATGTAGGCCTACATAAAACTGAAACGAGTGACCGACAGTTTAAAGCAAGTGAAATGGCTTACAAGCTTGCATTTGCTTATGGCGCGAAATGATGACAAGAATAAGCTTTTCTTTCCTCACGCAGTCTGTTGAGAATTATTTGGCCAGAAAACTAAAATTATTCAAAGACAACGAAACAATATTTATGTAAGCATATAGCATAGCGTGCTTTTTGTAGGCTATACAATATGAGATCTATGCGGCAGTAGGCCTAGTGCAGACTGGAGAGCGGTGTCTTTGAGGTATATATGCTATAGGCACCCCGTTGTGTATAAATAGGCCTACAAACACCTGTTTGTGATATAATTCCTGTGATGTCCCCAGTACAACTCTGATGTCATTATCAAACGCACATTGCCTATAAGGCTGAGTCGTTTCTATTGCAAAGCCTATGTCATAACTTGTAGGCTTATAGGCTATATGTTTGATCAGCCTAATTGTTGCAACTTTGACTGGTCTATATAGCTCAGTGTAGCCGTCTTCAACCTGTGCAACAGCGATACTTTTTGTCGCACCATAACCTGTGCCTAACTGTTTCCGTTATCACCGGATGATTTTATTTAAAAAATATTAGAGACCTAAAACAATTAGATGGCATTAGATATGACATTTGCAAAAAAAAATATGCCTACAAATCCACGAACTAGTAAAATAAACTGCAGGCAGGCATGACGGTGTTCTTCGACCGCAAGAATTCGGTGGTCGACGATGCTGCCTGCAGTGCACACACAGCAACGTCGTATAAGCTTATAGCTTTACCTGCCGAAAACTGATGAGTTTTTCAGGTGTGCAACTGCTACCTGACCAGACAGGTGCTGCGTGGCGTACGCATCTCTTCTGTTTACCTGCAGTGGGCGATGGACGATACTATTGCAATAGCACCGTCTGCAGACGCCTCAGTCTGCGATCCTGCACGTCTATCATGCGCCTGATGTCTTGTTTCATTCGCAACAGCTGACGAAGTGCACTCGTTTAACGTTGCTAAGCTACCGTGCAGCATATAATTGTTCTGTTACAACTTACAATGCGATAGTATGGTAATGACATGGCTCCTGCTGATGCGGATTATCAAGTGAAAAGTACTGTGCTTATATTGCTGATAATGACGACATTAATCCATTCCATGAATGAACACCTGATTTCGATCACCGACACTGATGCTGCCTTGCAAGTTTACATAAAAAAACGAAATTGCGATTCTCGTAGGCACCATACTAATGCAATTCTAGCTGTGCAGTTGGTATGCATTAACTGTAGCTGGTTAGCTATAGTTAAGTGCTGCATTTTGCCCAAATTTAACCAAAACAGTTATACCTAATTGACGCCAGTTTCATGCCAATATCATGTACGTAGCAGTAAGCGCATTTATACCTATTTACTTACTTACAATAATTATTTATTCATATTATGTATAACCCTGTAAATTCTGCAATTTCTGTTTTTTTTATTAAATTATTATTTCATTTTGCTTGTATTTAACATGGACTCTTTAGACCATCATTGCTCTGCCCGCTGTACGAAGTTGAAGAGCTTTGTGGAGTAACAAACGATGAAACAAACTGCGTGACGAGCGGCTTATAGGCGCAAACTCCAAGGCTAGGCCTACTCCCATTTTAATGTCGACCTGCTGCAATAAATCGACAACAAATTGGAGTAAGTGAAGATTGAACTACCGGGGTACTGATCGAGTGACTGACTGGCAGTGAATGGCACGGACAGGTGACGTCATACAGCAGTTACGGCTGGCCGCGGTGCATCGTTACAAGTGTTGTTTGTTGGCGACGGCATCTCCACGAAGCACCATAATATCGCTCGCTCGCTCTTAGCGCTCTGCTGACTCTCATTCTCGCCAGTAGCGGATTCAAGGAGGAGGAGGGCGGCCCCTCTATTGACCGGATGCATCTTAAAACAAGTGAAAATTTTGCACTAAAATGCTTTATAAATTTTGGTAGAAAATTTTGGAAAATTTTCTGGGGAGTGGGCCCCTTCCGAATCTCACCCATGATCTTACCCCTATTCCAAAATTCAGGATTCGCCACTAATTCTCGCCGCCGCTTCTGCTGTTGGTTGACAAATGATGCGCATGTGTGCTGAGTGAAAGGCGACCCCGCGCACCGCCTTGTGCAGTACCGTCCGTCTGTCCGTCCGTCCGTTTTCACAACAGTTGACGCCGAGGTGTCTTAAGGTCATGCGGCCAGTCCAGCCGTGTGCCGGTGTCACATTAAAATGTATCCCCATGAAAAATCCACTCGGAGAGAGATAATCAAGGATTTGACATGATATTTGTCTCCCCCTTATTAAAATATCGTCGGCCACATAAAAAGTGTCCCCATTATAGAATCGCCCCCCCAGAAAAGTCTCCCCCGGCCGACAATTTACCGATAAAAATCCGTCCCGCTCGGGCGGCCGCAGGGCGGGGCGGATTTTCGCTGGTAAATTGTCGGCCGGAGGAGACTTTTCTGGAAGGGGGCGATCCTATAATGGGACACCGGCCAGCATATAGTTAAACTATCATTCTCCACTAGGCCGTTGATAAACCGCGCGCATTTGTCAGCCTCGTCAAGTCCCTGATGTCACCTCTCTCCCGGCCTCATATGGCATCGCTGGATTCCACGTTTCTAGTAGGCCTATCAGATAAGCGTCGGTGATGAGTGTCATCTGATCCAGTTTGTTATACGCTGGCTTATGTTATTTTTTTTCGGCTGAAACAAGATTTTCGAAAATAAAATATCTCCCAACCAAGAACGGCACGCAATAAAGTGATGCGATGACAATTTTCAGTGTACACTGAGCGACATTTTGTCATATTTTTTTACAACAACAGCTCATAAGTATGCATAAAGTGTGAAAGTATACCAAACACTAGCAGTCTGTAAATGTTCTTAAGCTGTCTGGTTTTCAAATATACTCACGATAAGAGCTCTGTTATGTCGTAAACTCAACGCAACCACTGTTCTCAGTGCACCAACTGCAGTAAATTGCAATTATAATAGTAAAATACACACGAAAAACATTATGCTTGGAGCACGGACAACATAGCACCAATAATCCAATATTATCAATCCGTTCGAAATATTCACTACTGAAATCGTGAAATATACTTAATATTAATATCAGGCACTGAGTCATGCATAGCTGCATATTTCAACAGTGAACGATAAAACACATTTTGTAATACTGATATGGCATGAAAGAAACGATTTCATTAGGCGAAGACATCAATTAGTGCGTTTCAACGCACAAAAACCATAAAAGAATAAAGAGGTTTAAACTAGACGCAAAATACCCATCTTTTGTGTATAAAAAGAGCTGAAAGTCAAAATCTGAAAGGTCCTACGTCGGCGTATTGAACATGAATATACGAGTCATCACTCATCAGCAGATTGGCGACATTAGTGACAGTTGGGAGCAAGCGTGATGAAAATGTCACGGAAAAGTTTCGGATTTTCAAACCATCTTGACTTGTTGAGGTGGTGAGCGGCTTCTATCCCCCCAAACTTCGTATCGAAATCGGGCGAAATTCCCCCCTTTGGACTCAAGTTTTCCCATTTCGGGATTCTTTCCTCCTCTAAGGGAGAAGTTTTGTTAAGTATAATAAGTTGCTCAATGAAAAATAAAGAGGAAGTTTTGATCTACACCCTTACTTAACTTTCTCCCCTCTCCTATTTTTTACTGGGCGCAAGATGCGCCCACCAGGTATAGGGACAGAAGCCACTACTGGCTCAGATGGTTGCGGCAAAGTCCTTGACAAGGCGTAATAGAATCTGGGCTTTAACGAGCGAGTCTGTGCACGGACTCAGCTGTGGATGTACATGGACGGATGGGTCAAGGCGCCGACGGCGTAGTTGAAGTTGTACGGCTGCGGTGCGGCTGCGGCGCAGTTGACCGATGGCGCATACTGTGTATGGTGGTGCGCGTAGGCGGACATGAAGTTCTGCGAGGGTTCGCGAAGACGCTGTCGATGTGACTGCAAATGTTGTTGCTGCTGCTGCTGATGCTGCTGGACGTAGTGATCACGCGGAGGATGCTGATGATGTGACGCGGTGATATCGGAAGCGTGCAGTCCGCTGGCGGCGCACGAGTCGGCGGTTTTCAACGTCGTCGTCGACGTCGTCACCGAGGTGGTACTACCGACAGTCGACGACGAGGTCGGAGAGTGTTCTGATGGAGACGTCGTGTCAGCCAAACCGACAGACGGCGCGAGTGCGCTGCAGGCGCCGTGCAGAGACCCCCGGAAGCCGCCCAGTATGTCGGTGACGGAGTACGCCGATGGCCAGCAAGCGCCGGACGCGGCGGCGGCCCTCAGTGCAGCGGCGGCGGCGGCGGCGGACGGGGTGATGGGAGCGTGGTGAACCGCCGGTGATGACTTGGACCTGGCGGCAGCAGCTGCAGCAGCAGCCGCGGCGGCGGCGGCAGCTGGATAGGCGGACATTCCCGCAGCGGCACCGAGTCCACGTAGAGACACCTCTGCAGCGGTTGCGCCGCCTGGTGGCGTCGGGTAGAAGCTCGCCCGGTCACGCTCGACTCCACACGCCGGCGTCGGACATGCCGCGGTCGGTGCGGGGTAGACGGCGTACGGATACAGCGAGCCGTAAAGCCGGCGACACTGTAACAATTCAGCCTTGGACCCGGCGCCGGCGCAGCAGCCAGGGGGCGCACCTGCAGCCACCATGACGTCATCGTACCCGGCGTGAGTGATCTTATTGCGCAGGATTCGACTGATACTGCTCACCGACGGGACATTGTATTTATCGCAGACCGTGTCGGCGAGCAGCTTGTCGCGTATCTCCCACGCGAAGATGCCCGGGTCCTTCTCCTTGTACCGGCGGATCGCGTCCACGACCCGGTTGGTCGTGACGCGAGGCTTGCTGCCGCCTATTGTGCCTGGTAGGATCGACCCGGTGTCGTTGTAGCGAGCCAGGATCTTGCTAACGCAACCGTGTGATACCTACACGTATTTGCATCTTGATAAAATACACTCTACTATACAGTATAGTACATGTACCAGAGCGGCATGATGCTTCAAATCATGGGCTGTGGCTGTGTGGTAGCGCAGCATTGACCACTGACCAGCCATTTCAATAAGGGACCCCAAACTTTGACCTCCCGTATATCCCAAACCTCTCTACTTTTCCACACCAAAATTTGCAGAGATAATTATATCCGGTCACCGGCATATTTCCCGATGTGCAAAAATTAGTGAAAATCTGTTCACAGGGCTTTCCCACGAATAGTTGAAACTAATGTTATAAGACACCGAAGCGTATCTAAGCGTGATGAGCAATGGCGTCAGAGACATCAACAACCTCTCACGATGCTGCTGTGAGCTCCATATAACTTACAATTCTATAAACACAAATAAAAACTGAAATTTGATTGTTTAATTGCCACAAACAAAGCTGATGTTTTTGTGATAACGGATACTTACTTTCCTGGCCCCATTAGACGTCTGCAGAATTTCATCACAATACGTTGACATAATATGCATCCAAGTACTCTTGCGAATAGACAGATAGTATACAAACATAATTTCGTCTCATCCGTCAGCCTATAAGCTATAAGATATTTACGTGTGTATAGCCTATTGTGAGATCAACCTACCTTCAGTTGTCGCGATATATCGCACGGTCGTACTCCGAGCTGAGCGAGTTCGACAATTCGAATGCGTATTGTGTTTGGTAGCGGTCTCCCGTTGACGAAGACTCCGCCCAGTTGATTCACTTCGCCGTACGACATGCACGAACTCGGGTCTGCATCACAACAAATATGACCATCAGCGAAGTGCAGCAAGTAATTTGAGCAAAGCTCACGTGACGCACGACAGCATCGGTGCTGCCACCTGGGGAATCAGTCTACAAGGTGCAATAAAATAATGATGCGTTTTAAAACTGTGCCCAAATTTGAGGCCTACACATACACGTTTTACTAAGACTCCAGGGTGCACACGAGACAAACAAAATAACAGACAGACGCCTCGTCGAGCTACAAGACGCTCGACAACACGTAATGCTTCGCGCGTAAAAATGGAACTTAAAGTCTACTTCTTTTCCACACTAGCATTTGCGCACTGTATAAATTTGGAATTAGGCCCGTGGGACACTAGTCGATTTATTAGCTTCAACTGCAATGCTATCAGTAAAACTAAAAGAATTCTGAAACTGTTGCGGCCGACTTAAAATATTATAATACAGTGAGCTGCAACTGTAATTTAGTCTATAAAGTAAAAAAATTCGTTATTTAATGTTTCTAGATATTTATCTCCCATCAGACACAAGACAAGGGAGAGAGCAGACGGACAGACAGACAGGTTGTCAGATGGCAGATATCACACGGATCTCGAAGTATACGAGGCGGGGTTAACAAACGACGAATACAACGCGTCGATTATTACTATGTACTGGGACCGTAGACCACCAGGCGCTGCCACGCAGTTAGTTTCCTCGCATAGATTCCGTATACAACTGGAGGCGAGGACCACCCAAGCAGACGGATGGATCTAACTGGGACCACCATGTTAGGCCCGTGTTCACAGCACCCACTAATGATCATTCATGATGTATTGCATTATCTGCTCAGCTGCAGCAAAAACTACAGCAACTCCACCCGCTCAGCTGCATCTCGCATCCGTGATACGAGTATGTACGATCCACGGAAGATGACATTCACGGATTATAGATACACTCGTCGCGTTCCTAGAAATAAGAAACTAAAATCGGAGAACAACACTGAAGAAAATATTCAACAGAAACACACGAAACAGAGTCAGTATTCAGTAGCCTACGGATACCGTGCCTTCGACTCTGTTGTACTGTCAGTTTTCCAATTTTTTAGTACTAAGCTAATTTTGTATTCTGTTGTGTTGCATTGCTATGCCTTCACTTTGTCTCGATGGCCACGTGCATACCACGAAGAGCTGCCATGTCCAGGGGGCCGCCAAAAACGAAGCCAGACTTATTAAACGCTAAACTAATTTTAACATTGACCTCAACCCTAGCCTTGTCCCAGACTAACAGTGGCTGCCTTTCGGAACGGCGGGCCGAGTAGGCCTACGACACTATGACCGCAGGTACAGTGCAGTATAGGTAACTGATGCGGTAAAGATTGCGGCGAGTGCTCAATGTGCCCTGCAGTGCTTGAAGCAAAGACGCATAATTGCAGTATACGCCAATCTGCTGAACCGGTTAAGCAAGAGCACGGACAAACGAGCTCGCATTCATCTAGCCGTCGAGCATGCAGCCATTCCTGGCGGGCGCTTGCAGCACGCAGGCGTGGCTTGCAGCAGCAGCAGCAGCAGCAACCGCAGCATCTCTGGAAACTCTGCAGCCAGCAAACAAACCGCTCGCTATAACAGCAGGCGAAAGCGCGCGGGCTTCTAAGTTTCTTGTTCGCCGGACAAATAAACGATGGTCATCGTTGGCGCAATTGCAGCAAAGATCCGGTGTCACATTATAGAATCACCCCCTTAGAAAAGTCTCTCCTGGGCCGACAATTTACCGGCAAAAATCCGTCCCGGCGAGGCGGCCGCAGGGCGGGGCGGATTTTTTGCCGGTAAATTGTCGGCCGGGGGAGACTTTTCTGGGGGGGTGATCCTTTAATGGGACACCGGCGGTGGTCATCAACAACAACGGGCTAAGACCGTGGGCACTATACTGTTTGTTGACCTATCACGGCGCGTGCCTTATTGCGCCCCGCTGCCGTTGGTGCCGCATACAATCCCCCAATGCACGACGTCTTATTAACTATTGCAGTTGCGATATAGGCATACATATTTCCCGATTCTTTGTCCATTGATTTGTTTGCTATGCTGCAATGGCAAACATGATTCTTGCCGCGTATAAAAAAAATGCTGCTAATAATTTGTATTTTGTACATCGCAAGGCATTGACGCCCGAGACGTTGCCCTGGACGTTGCTTTACGTATGTCAGACCTGCAGGCCTATACAGTATGTGAACGACGAACTACGACGCAGCAGTGGTCGGCAGAGTCGTCCAGGCCTCTCTCTGTAGCCATTAATCTCTGCTTCTTTTTATATAACGGATTTGGTGTGGCTATTTCATGTTGCCACTATACCGGCATTGTATATCAAAGTGAGCAACTGGACATTATTCTAGGTACGAATGATAAATGACGCACAGTCCGATGTCCGATCGCTCGGCTAACATATCCGCCTTCTCCATGGGATTTATGACAGAACTGATCACATACCGAAACAATATGTACGTTTTTTTCATACCGCAAGAAATTGATTAAACAATCTGCGAACTGACAAAGCCCCCAGGCACGCACACGGGAGATAGGCCTAAATGGATAATAGATTTTTTGACGCGGCACATCAGAACATGATGAAGACGACGAAAATATCGAAATGACATCAACTAATGATTTTCTTCTCGCCTTAAGGCGAGCGTCAGAATCCTCAAACCGTCAGCGGATTTTCGCGATTACCGAGCTGCATGCAGCTGTTGTAATTTGTCACAAAATACGAAGAAAACACTGCTGAAAAGACGCCAGTTTTGCTGTGAATAAACGACCTGGAAATGGACAAAAATGCTGTTAATAACCTGACGTGTACACCGTCACGCGTGTCTTTTCGAGCGGTCTGTATAGCATAAATTATAAAGGTCCTAGCTGTGGTGCAATACGTGTGTCTGCGGCGTGAATGATAATTATTGCCAAGACACGAAAGTATTTGATGCAGACGGCCGAGATCTGTCTGCAGGGCTCGGTCTATGCGCGAAGGCCGTTGACGTATCATTATCTTGGGTCACGACCTGTCACCCTACTTCAGCGGCTGCATGGCGGCAGGATGCGGCGAACTACAAAGTGAAGGATGTAAGACGAAAAGCATGTGTGAACGACGTACTGCAGTGCGTGCAAGTCGCACGGTCTGTCACCTCGTGACGTCATTTAGCATCGGTGGTGCACGCAGCCGCTGAAGCCGGGCCGCATCCGTATAGGATGAGATTGAGTGACGCAATAGGGCAGTTCACAGGCGGCGGGTCGGCGACTTCACAGCACGTTTTCAGTCTCAGATGTCTCACGGTTCACATCAGTCATTGCCGCCGTCGAATAGCACGACACCCGCGCGGCGTACAGCGACGAACGCTTTAACACTTGCACAAACTGCACGGCTTACCAGCTCATAAAGTCACACTTCCATCATCAGACAACGAAAGACCGTCAAACGCAACTCAAGCGTGAACGGATACTGTAAGAAAAAAAACTCCACTTAAAGTTTCGATTGCTGTGATACACAAAACCAGAAACACAGAGCATGCACAGACATTAAAATAATGCTGTGACTATTCGTCCGGCAGTCGTAAAAATAGCCTGCAGGCTACTGTTCCGGCGATGAACGAAAACGAACAATTCAATCGCACTCGCTATGTAGACGGCGGCACCAATGTCGCTTGGCGTAATTGCGCTATAGTTTACTCGTATAGAGACCAGAATTAGCGTTGACATTATGGTGTAGGGTTTAGGGTTAGCGTATTTCAAGGATTTAAGCATATAATATTGGCAGTGGCGTATTTAGGGGGGCCACGGTGCGATGCCCCCTTTGGCCCGACCATGAAAATTTTTTACAGGCGACTTTATATGAAACGGTGCGTTTTTTGCCATTTTTCAGCAAAAATTGCAAAATTCAACAATGTTTAATGGTCTTTTGCGTTTCCAAATTTCAGAAAAATTGGCGAATTTGCCGTTTCCATTGAACATTCAGAAGCAAAAAGTGTTTCAGCTTCAGCGGGGCTTCGCCCCCTGACCCCCCGATGTGATAAATTCAACGCTGCTGCAGGCAAGTACGAAACTTGCCGACTGGCGATCCGTGATTCCCTACTTGCTAGAGTTGAGGTCGTCAGTTGCCCGGCTGCCGTCGTGTCTTTGCGGGGTACCGCCACAGAGACACGACCTTAGCCGGTACCTACGAGCACCGTTGGGTGTTCCTACGCATACCGGCTAAGGCCGTCAAAGTCGGCGCTCGGTATTTGATACGGTTGCCGGATGAATATCATGTGCTTTAAAATAAAACGATTCGTATAAGATATCATTTTGAAAAAAAGTCTCTGCTAATGGATCGAACTACATAGTAACCCAAAATTTTAGGCATGAACGCTGGACTTTTCCTCAGAAACAGAGAAAGATAAAATAATGCTGACGAGGCTAATTCATAAACTAACCAAAATTTCAAAATTCAAATTTAGCCTTGTTAGTGTTTTAGCTCGGACAAAATTAGCCAGATCTAACATGTAATCACTGCTTAAGCAGCCATATGCCAGAATGTCGAACTTCCAAACCAGACAAACGCTGCAGACAGACAGATTGGAATTGGGATGTAAAACATTTCAGCCGCATGCAGCAATAGCTCACGCTGTGTGATATCCAGCAATATACACACACCTTCAAAGTCGCCGGCGTATACCCAGATAATTTTTCAACGGATATCAAACGGATAAGCACGGCAAAGTGAAAACGTTCAGAACGAGGAGTTGATTACTTTGGAGTTTTCGCTGCAGTCTCCGGTCTTGCAGACTGAAACTCGCTGTAATGGTCGCCCCCCAAAAAAAGAAAATCGATTACAAGGGACAAGATTAGCATTGTTCTTTTTTGTGTAATTATGTATTTGTCTTAAAAGTTGCAAAGAAATTATTTAATAGGCTTATCAGTCACAGCACTTTCACGATAGACTTTGCTATATAAAACGGGTAAAGAGAAATGTCCGTACTGAACATGCAGAGCGGTTATCATCCGACATAAGTCCCTTAGAGATACAGTATATCCTAGAAAAAAGTGTGCAGTGGTGCACAGGACCGTTTTCAGGCTTGACTTCTTACGGGCGTTTTCCACGTGGGAAAGGTTATATAGAGCCTATAGACAGTGGCAGATTCAGGGGAG
>Ga0209454_1001119_pt1 | contig 16005 bp, 6 predicted proteins | sample WorMetHERISLAND1_2_FD_187400 | JGI IMG/M metagenome (GOLD analysis project Ga0209454, IMG submission 187400) | Marine gutless worms symbiont microbial communities from Max Planck institute for Marine Microbiology, Germany - Olavius geniculatus... | ecosystem: Host-associated > Annelida >...
GAGCCTGGTGATCCTGTCCTGTTTCGGAGATGACGAAGTCCGTCACGCTGCCCATCAGCGGGTCCGTGCGATCCTGTACATAGTCACCACACGCGTCTATAAAGTATCAGTCGCCGGTTACACAGCAAACAGAATTCCGGGATAAAGTGTTTCCTATGTATTACTTAACGCTAATCGCCCTTACCGCATGCATGCCGTCAGTACAGTAAGCTTGATTATCAGAAAAAACGCACGACCCTCGCAGTAGCGTATGCGAAAAAAGTTAACAAGATTCAACCTCCGTTGAAAACAATGCTTTAGAATCAAAGTTACAAATATATCCGTGAATTTAAGGAGATAAATCAAAGATAAACACGGGTCGGGTGTCTGCGTCAGTCGGATCGGATCAGGTCGAGTCGGGTTATGGGTCAGATTCAAGGCGATTTTGGCGGGTCGGGTCGGGTCACGAGTCAGACTTCCTTTTTGATGCATAGTTTTGCATTATTTTTCATTATTTGCATTCTTGCTGTTGGCACTTAATTAACCAGGACTTAGATATGTGTAGCCTATTATGGCATTGGTGGCTGACCCGTGCATTGGAGATAGTTGACCCGTTGCACCAAAGTTCTCTGTTGTAAGCTGTGTACATGACTGTCATCGTTGAGACGCCGTCAGGACTCCAGTACCAGACTTTCGTGTGCGCGTTGGACACCGGGGGTCGAGTTGCAGCGGATGACGCCGGGCGACGGCTGAAATCAACAACCAAACATATACACTGAAACATCATCATCATCATCAGCAGCAGCAGCAATGTTAGTGATTGCTTTTAACCAGTGTTGTATCCCCGAGGACTTGTTCTCGTCCTCGTGGCGCCTCAAAGACACAGCAGTGTTCTTGGTCTTATCCTTGAGATAAAGTCCTTGGCCAGAATGCCGTGGACTTTAAGTCCTCGGTGTCGGCCAGAATACCAAAAACTTTAATAAATTCTGTTTATTATTGCCAACATTTTGAACATAAACAGAAAAGGTGACACTCAATAGTAGTACCCGACAGTGGTAATAATAGCAGATGCGATCTTGTGGTTAGTGATCTCAGTTGTTTTCTATTGACAGTTTTTTATCTAATATTTTTGCATTGTTGGCCTATTTCAGTAGTATGATGTAGCCTAACTAATAATGTTCACACTGTGCAAGATCCTATCAAAGTTACCCCCAGTTGATGGTAATGTGTCCTTGTGGATTCGGCCTTTGCACATTGGTTTTGGCCTTGAGTTTATTTTTGGTCTAAACCTTGGTTCCAAGTCCTTGGCCTTGGCCTTGATCACAAATTCCTTGATAACACCTCTGCTTTTAACTAGTTTTTTTACATGTTACAAGCTCAACTGAAGACGATTTTCAACAACCACTTAGGCCTAGGTCTATGTAGGCCTAATGATAACAGAGTGGAGAGGCCGGTTATAAACTGCCAAACGGCTCACGGTGAATGAATAACGAAATGACTGAATTCCTAATGCGGGTTGACAATCGATAGACGTCTGGCACTGAGCTTTGTTTCCAGATCGAATTCCTTGTCATGACATGCATGTGGTTTGTGTATGATAACATAACATAACGACTTATACTGAGCGACGCCGTCGGTTTGACATTTGGTAGTGCCGTTTACAAGCTGGATATATTTACGGCTACGAAGAATCGGTTGTTGGTTAAATGGCAAATATTGTTATGACCCAGTGTAATTACCTTATCAAACAAAACAAACTGCAATGGTGTTAGCTGTATATTGACAAAAACTACTTATTTCTTTTACTAAATAGCCTACTAATCGCGTAAATAAAACCAGGTCTACGTACAAACCGAACAATTCAACATTAATTTTTGTATTTTTTCTTGTGTTATTTTACTAGCCACCAAGTAAATTGTGTAAAACAAAATCATGGTCACACAGCCGATTCACGGAGTATTAAAATATGCGTTATGTTCGTTAATTTGTGTTTCTCAATATTTGTAGGTATAAACTTGGTTATTAAACTCAACACTGTTGAGAAATGAGAGAATAAAGCACCGCATTTTAGATCCTAGAAAATCAGTTTAATTTTAAAATGTTTAGTGTGAAATTAAAGCGATCACAGTTCTGCGACTAGTAGGCTACCGCTGCGCCAATTAAAACATACTAATAATTAATTACAAAAAAATTTATGCAGTTTTAGAATTTTTTGGCAATATTGGTAAGCCGTTTTAACTTAAATAACTTTTAATATTAATCACGTAATTGTGTGAATGCGCATGCTATTGATTGATTAGTAGATCGAAAGAAAACGCTTATCGTGTCGATCTCCGGTCAATGGCTCAGTAGCAGTCTGCCAGTCTCCGACTCCAAGAACACAGTGCATCTATTAGCCTGAATTCATTTTAATTTTCTAACGACCAGTTAAGATGTCCACATAACATTTCAACATCTTGCAATTCAAGCTAAAACTGTTAATGACGTTATTAACTAGACACTAGTGTCTTTCCGATGACGCAATGTACTCGTTTTTATGTACTGCACAGCGTTGACTCCAGCTTATGCCAAAATGTTGAAGTAGGTATAGAAGCAGTTTGGTTCTCTCCGATCCTGTGATTTTTTTCCAACAAGACGTCGCCGGCTCACTTTGACTATGACGACTGAAGTTCCAGCAGTTTAAAGAGTTAATTAACTGCGCGTTTATTGAGTGAACAGCAACACATCTGCTACTGCGCAAGTATTACCAAACCAACTTTCAGACTGACTTGTGTTTCTTTCGTCTAGTGATTTATTGATTTAGCGTTGAATACAATAATGTCAAGGGTCGCGTGCCATAAAAAATCGAATTCCGGTTCATTATATCTCCGAACTTCCTGCTGCTGGTGACCACACGGCTATTGTGTTACATGTTCGTTGAATCGTTATATGAAAAAAAACAGACTGGATGGTTTCATAGTTGCAAGCAAGCGACTGACTGTATCATTGCTGAACCGTCATCTGCCACTTGGCTGTGGACATTAGTGCTGCGAACGCAGTTTCAGTGTCGGCGTATAATTATTACTCGTTTCATTTTTCGGTTATGAACAACTGTTAGTTGACTAACGACAAACCCAAAGCACCAGCTGTGATTGCACACGACTGGCACGAGGCAGTTTTAGCCTAACTGTTGGTCCTATGTTCTGCTAATTGTACGTCCCATTAAACACTGCTAAGCGCTTAGTGCCGAGACCTACACGGAGAAGAGGTCACAAATCGTAAAGATCGTGGCGGCTTGCTACGACCAATTTGGGCGCGACTTTGTCCACTTAATTTATTCGTATACTTTGTTGCTACCGGTGGAACATAGGCCACAGACTACTTCTCTAAATTCAGCTCTGCACTGTACTGCTGCGCCCTCTCGTATTCCAGCTTTTTATTGCAATATTATGATCTCTAGTTTTCGCTGTCGTTGAAGCAATTTGTCCAGTCGAGTGCGTTAACGTTGGTCCTGTAGTGAGTTCTGCAGCTGTAACTGCAAACTATGTGAGCGGATCGTTTGTTGGTGAGATCGATCGCTTGCGGACGACTAGCCGCGCACCTGTGCAGCTGTCGATAACATATCGATTGATCTTCGCACAACACACGCACGTTCTCGTGTGTCGGTGTCCCGGTCGGCCACGTCACTCGTAAAGTGTGCTAAATGTGCTGACTGTCGCCGCAGTGTGACAGCCAATGAACGGTCACGCTCGCAGTTACGTCGAACTCACGACATAATAAGTATGTAAGTAAGTAATTCTTTATTGCGCGACGATCAAACGTAGATTCCATGCAGAGGTAAAGCCTAAAAGGAATAACTCAGTAACGCAGAAAAATTTTGCGTGAATTTGTGATGCAAAACTATAACCACTAATCTTACTTTATATAGTAACTAAGGTTTGGTTGAGGTTTCATGCTTATATCTCTGCTGAATAGGCCGTTGCTATGTATAATCTCACTCCATAGCAACCGTTGCTAAGTGATAAATACACCCTTGGATTCCTTGTATTTAGTGACTTATGAACAGTTTATTATAGCCATAACATTTGACACATTTAGACATTTATTATTTTTGTTATAGGCACACTAAGCTTGTTGCTAAAAGTTTTCGGTTGTCATAGCAATAAACGGCTGGTAAGCACCCTGTATCCCAAATTTTTTTTGTTAACAAATTTTTCTAAAGTTTAGCCCCCAGAGTACAATAATATGCATGGGGTTTAATCCCAGAGGGGTGCATGGCAACCCCTGTCAGCTCCTCGACTAATAGTGAAAACCCAAAGTATCTATCGAACTTGGGCTTCAATCGGTACCGGGTTGTCACACGGACGGACAGACGGACGGACAGAATTACCGTAGCTATATAATACGCACTATAACTATGCTAGCTCTCGCGCGTAAAAGTACTTCGAATTTCAAGCATCATTTGGCATACTGTCGAAAAATATATATAACATAATCTAGGACAGACAGTAAAAATTATTATCGTCACTAAAATCTAATGTATTGGTTTTCGTTTTCTCTCCCACTTTTCAATAAAATTATCGAAATTCGTTGGCAACATTTTGACCTGATTTGGTCGCAGGAAAAAATTAAACACATCGACACAAAAAGATGCAGGTAAGATGACGAATTTTAATGCTAAAACAAGATAAGTAAAACAAACCTGGCAGCAGTCTGTTTAGCTTTGTCGGCCTTTTTCTTCACGGCCGTCAGTAGAATCGACATGACAGTCTCGTGAAGTCTCTCACCAGCTCACGTCTGCAGTTCTGTCTCAAAGCTAAACAGTTGGTGCTAAAATCCAGGCTTTTGGATATAAAAACCTAAAACTTTAAAATTCAAATTTTAGGTTTCCAGCCTCGTTATTTGATGTGAAGTTTAAATTATCGCAAATTTGATTTTATGTTTCAATCGTAAGCTTACTTTCTGAGTTTTGCTATAAATTGTAGAAAACGATATGACAAGGAGAACAGTGAATATTCTCGTTTTACCTAACTCGTAATTTTGCGTCCGATTTTTTTTGTACGTTAAACCCTCAAAATTTAAAAAAAAACATTCACAATCTATAAAATTACTCCAGAAACCTAGGTTGTTTCCAGCTCTGTTGACTTTGCTGCTGCAGGCGCGTCACTGATCTCTGATGGTTGCTGCTGCTGACTCTGCGCTATGTACGTGTGATGTTTTCCGGCTGAAACCCGATCAAGCGTGACCGCTGCTGCTGCTGCTGCTGCTGCTCTAACTGGTATGACGAATGGGGACAGCTCGGATATCTGATGTGTGTGACACTAAGGTACCGGTTCTCTGCTTTGCGCAGGTGTAACAAACGTTTGTATTTTTAAATATTTTATCAGCGTGCGTTTTCATCGTTTTTTTTGCAATTTTTGCTGCAAACTGTTAGTAAGATTTACGCATGCAATATGTTGGCAAAATTTGGCGAGTATGATGAAATTACATCGTAAAACAATAAATTTAATCCATAAATGAAGTAAAAAAAATAACCAAGTTTTTACTCAACGTTTACAATGTCGTTTTTAATGTCTATTTCAAATGAAAAAGCGTTTTTAGCGTTTTGTTCTGTAGCTAAACGACCCTCACCGCTGTTAAATATAATTTTAACCACTATGAAAACTGGCAAGAGCTATGAAACGTAAAAGCAAAAATTAAAAGTTTTAGCACCGACATCTTTGTCGGAAATTTGGAGAAACTGTCTGTCGAAAAATTACAACTTTATGCCACAACCTTTTTAACCCACAACGCCGTTAGTAGTATTGGTTTAGCTGACCGTCATGCACTGTATTGCATCACATCCGTCCGTCAATCCGTCCGTCTGTCTGTCAGACTGTCTGTCTGTCTGTCTGTCTCGGGTGACTGGTGGTGCAATTGCTGTATCGTTTATTCATTTCACTTCGTGTCTGCTGCTGTCACCGAATTTCCGCCTGTCACGTTGCCGTCATTGCCAGTGATGGGCAGCGGTAGTTACGTATAACTCGGGTGCATGTAATTAACCACACTGCCCATCACTCGTCCGCAGTCGATTGCACTGTGAAGTCTAAACTCCGCTACTGTGATTTGTTGTGGCTTGCTGCATGTCTACATTAAGACGTACGCTCGTAGAACATGCTGTAGGCTTACTACGTGTCACGATGTTGTGGACATGTTATATGGCTTTGACGTTTATGAGGACTTCATTCACAAATTGTTGCGGATTAGTTGTAAGATACTTTCGACTTGTTGCAGATAATTGCTGTATTTTGCAAAGTACATAAGTAGCATAGCCACACTGCCAAAATATAAAGTGGCAATTTTTAAAAAAATAACTGCAAGTAAGTTTATACAAGAAAATGCTAATAAATACATATACAGTCAATATTTTGTCGTGAATGCTATATACAAAGTGAGTCTTGTATAATGTTCCTTAACTTTCACGTTCACACAATAGAGCAAATAACAAACGTAAATACCAAAGTGCATAAATACGAGAATTGACAGAGCGAAACTAACAATAGTATGCGTGAGAATAGACAAGCATTTGGTAATAATCGTACAAAATGTCGTAATTAAATGCTAAATCGTTTCTTTTCCATGAATAACTGCAGTTTGAGCATTGGTAATTTTTGCCTGCACCCTGTATAATGTGGCGCAATTAGTTATGCATGGCGGCTTAGTTTACAGCAATAAATCCGCAAGCCAGATTATTAACGAATATACACGGTGTTTTATAAAAAAAGGACCCCTTTTTCTTTCTTTCATAATTTACTCAAATAATGATCAATTTACATGAAATTTTTACCAGTTTTAACTGAAAAAATACCAATTCAAAATATTTTAACAAAATATAGCAGATCATTAAATATTCTTTGCTAGTCGTGACGTAACGCTGAAGTCACACGAAACTGTTGATTTTGGTCTTGATTCTAAAAAGTATTTTGGCATCACTAAAAATACGCACGACACAAACGCATATTTAGAAATGTAAAAGGGGGGTGTAGCCTACATTTTAAATGTATTTTTTACGTTAGACCTTCCTACTCCCCGTGATTATTTTTTCCCTTTTCGTGAAAAAATTATCACTTTTAAAGGGAGTAAGAACAAAAGTCGCCCTGAATACGTTTGTGGCAGAACGTCCTGCAAGCTACGAATGTAAATGCGTACTTTTTGACCCAGACAATCAGGCTATCGCATTCAAAACACATCCGATATGTTCGCGGAAGTCAGGTGCGAGCGCGTACGGCGAGGCACTTGCAGTGACGCACGACGCGCACTCGACGGCGACGGAACGGTGGCAGTAGACGCGGACAGCGCAGCACAACCGTCGTCCAGTCCGACTTCTTGGGAGCACACACTGCGCAAGACCGAAACTGCCCCGCCGAGTCGCCGTCCGTCACGTGATCAACGTATCCGCCGCTACCCAAGACCTCCGGGCGCGACTTGGGAATGTAGAAGGAGTTGCACTGGCCGTAGCAGAAGCGGTTCAGAACGCGCTTACTCAGACAACCATCCTGCATTGCACAACAGCTGATTGTTGGTTCAAAAGGGTGCTTACGTGTGAAACTAAATCTAAAGCTAAGCTAAAACTTGCATTTGATTTTATTTTAAACAGTTTTTGGTACGCTTTAAATTGTCTTGACCTGTCTACAACAAAATCGCCAGTTTTAGTGTTTTTTGTAGTCTTAGTTTTGATTTATCCCTGGTTTTGATGTATGCAGTGTCTTATCTCGCTCCAACTTCCAACGTCCAATTTCGTCTAACCGGTATTCAAACCCGCAGGTTGCCTTTTATTAAGGCCAGCAACATCACTGGAATATAGGGCGATTAGACATTGAAAAGGCTAATGATATTCATTTAGCCCACAATCAGCAAATATATACCAAACGTTTAGTCTTTCGAATGGAGAGATAGGGGACAGAACGGGTGCTCAGGGTGAAGGACATTTCCCCCGGACGTTTCCCCCGCTTTTTTGCATACTTGGACATTTCCCCCTATGCTGCTGAGTGTACGTATGTGTCAGTCGTATACATTTGTGACCAAATAGCAAATATCCAAATGTATTGATTTCTCAACATAAAATATATATAACATATATACAGTTATACTCAGCCAGTAATTTTAAATGTCACTATAAAGTAATTCAAAAGAAAAAAAGTGATATTATGTACAGCCAAAGTCCGTTAAAATGAAATGATATAAAAAAAATTCATTGTAAATTGCCACTGTCATTTTAATTCCAAAATTTAAATGTCACTAAAAAGTAATTTAAAAGAAAAGAAGCGATATTATGTACAGCTGAAGTGTAAAAGTTCAAAGAAAAGTATGTCACTCTCACTGTCACTGTTACTCGAAGCGCACGGTGTGCGAGACTGCACGCAGAGTGTCCTCCACAGATTTCTGTCCATCGCGACGTGTGGCACAGATGGTGTACAGCTGGCGCTGCAAAGTCCGAGTTGACTTCTTGAGACGCTTGGCCGACGCCTGAACCAATCCCAGCTCCTGAATCTTGCGCCACGACGATCGCAAAAAAATTGAGTTGCGTTAAGCTTTGCAAGGAATTCCTGCTCAGGTTTAGTGTGAAAAATCTTCTGATGTGCTGTAAGCTTGAGGGAAATGTCCGGGTGTGCAAAAAGCGGGGGGAGGGAAGTCCGGGGGAAATGTCCGTCTCCCGACAGAACAAAACCAAACATACATAGCTTAGGCTACTGCTTTTTCATACAATAAATTTTACGGTGATACTTTTATATTAAGCCTGTCATGCAGCTGCAACATCTTAAACACTGTTATTGTTTTACTTAATTTGCATTTGGCCACTATAGGCTAAATGCAATAGACGTCGCACAAATAGTGAAAAATAGTGAAAAATAGTGATGATACCATTTCTATGATTTGCTGAAAGGGTTCCGTTTTGCACCAGTCGGACTTGAGATACTGTCGCTTGGTGATGGTGACGGCCTTCTCACTGCCGCGGATTAGTCGTCGACGTAGCGGTCGTTGTTCGTCGGCGGCGGAAGAATACACAATCGTGTTGTTTCTCCTGTCTTCCGCATCTTCATCCCGCTGATGTTGTTGCTGCTGTTGGTGTCGATCTGCCCTCCGATGACGCCTTACATACGACACAACATGAAAATGTGTGTAATAAATGTTAGGAAAACATGCTACAAAAAGCTAAAACGCCTTTTCGTGAGAAACGTTTCACAAATTGATTGCAAACGTTGAATGGATAACTTTGGGATTTGCATTTTTGGCCGGTTTTTATTTCAGTTACCGGTAACCAAACAATTGCGTCAAGATACAGTTTTATTCACATTCATCCATTTTTGTTGTTTTTTATATACATGTAAGTTAGTAAATTCAAGTGCGAAATTTATTACTGATGACGTTCAGCGCTTATTAAAAATAAAAAAAATAAAAACAGCGTTAAGGCTAGCGTTTATATCAAAAATCTTTACTACTATCGACAGTGCAACCATCCATAGTCAGTAATTTAGTGGCAAATGTTTCTCACTTTTCGATAACACTGAAAATCAGAACAGCCAAAGAGTTGACAGTGACAAATTAACGTCTATCACAGCCACGACACTTTTGTCTAATTTTAAAAAATATACACGAAAGTGCTGGTATCAGAAAGCACTCAGAGTTTGAAGAGTGTAAACTTGCGTCGAAAAGTGTGCTTTATTTTAGGCTGTTTGTCAACACTGCGACGGCTAATAAAGAATCGTTTTAGAATATTGTTGAATCCAAATTCCAACTTTATCTAAGCATTTAGGTAAATTTTTCTGATAATGAGTTTTGGTGAAACTAGAATATTGTACAAATAAAAAATAGCAGCATTAAAAAGTTTGAAAATTTTTTTTACCTAAAGTCATTACAATTTGTCAGATATCTGTTTACCGATCATTTTAATCATCGTAAGTATTTTACAGTTGAAAAAAATGATTAACATAAATAGCAAGATGTGTCGATGAAAACATATAAAAGACGATTGATTTACTTGCCGAGAAGTACACGTGCAATCGTCGGACCCGCTAGGCGCTGGAGCCGCCAGTGATGACGTCATCAGCATCATCATCATCAGCAGCAGCAGCAGCATCACGCGACTAGCACAGCCACCGGTTACAGATAACATGCTTCCGATACTTTTCGCACCAACTTTCAAATAATCTGTACGTGTCTATAAAAACTGTAGCGTACAACGGAGCTATATCGAGTAGTGCAGCTGCGGTTAATTCGCTGCTTTTTGCTATAGAGGAGACGTGTTTCTACACTGTAACTTCTGTCGTCTACCTATCTTTAGCGAGTCACTGTATCTGGTGCACGGTCGAGTATGCATGCAATGCATTCGTTGAGATGAAGAAATATCAATGCTGCGACAATTACGACCACAGTCATAGCGACGTGCAGACAAAACCCCTTACGATAACATCCCCCGTACGACAAAACGCTTCACAAGATGTACAGGGTGCGGCAAAAAAGTGGACCCCTAAAGTTTTTTTTGCATTTTTCTCAGCATCCGTTCGGAATTTTAATTTGAAATGTTACAGATTTATTTACTAAAACCTTCTACATCCAACTGTCAAGTAGAATTTGATTCTGTTAAAAAACGACGAAGTTACAGATTTTTTAACATGATCGCCTACAGATTTTTCAGCATTCAAAAATGTTCCGGCTGCAACACCAATTTAATAACATCGTTGAAACAACACAGTTAAATAATGATCAAATTCCATTGTTACTGAGAATGTTCGACGTGTTTACTACCAGCTCCAAGCAACAACACCAGCCTCCAGTCGCTTTATTTGAGAAATCTTTTACAGCTTTGTCGATCAGTCTCTGTGGCAGGTTGTCCCAGATAACCTGAAGCGCTTTCTTAAGTTCGGCTCTTGATTTCAGCTTTGTTATAAGCTTGCAGCAAGCCTCCAACATTGCACCCCATACGTGATAATCCATTGGGTTTATATTCGACGAATTTGGAGGCCATTGATCTTTTGTGATGATATCTAGACAGCTGGCCCGCAGCTAGTTCTGGGCGCTGCGCGGCGTTGCGCGCTGTGTGTGCTGACGCGCCGTCCTGCTGGAAGATGAATCCGGTGAGCAGCCGGCGATTGCTTTGAAAGAACGATAATTTAGTGATAATTTATAAACAATAAAAACTGCTGTTTATTAAAACGTCACTGTGACGTCATCGGAAGTAACGTGTAACCTGCAGTTTTTAAAAAATTAAATAGCATTTTTAGCATGAACATTTTTGAATGCTGAAAAATCGGTAGGCGGTTATGTTAAAAAGTCTATAACTTCGTCGTGTTTCAACAGAATCACATTTTACTCGGCAGTTAGATGTAGAAGGTTTTATTAAATAAAGCTGTAAAATTTTATTTTAAAATCCCCAACGGTTGCTGAGAAAACGGTGAAAAAATTTAGGGGTCTACTTTTTTCTGCCGCATCGTGTAGACTCGTAATGAAAAAATGAAATAGCCTACAATACTGTACAATACATAAATTCAATAAATTATCTTACGTTTTGTTTCCTCTATCTTTATTGTAGCGACAGTCGGCTTCGATGATGCTTCCAACGATGCTGCCTAATAACGTAAGCAACATAACCCCAATCAAGTGCATCGGTAATGGGGAGAAAAAGAAAATAAGAAAAAAACATGGCATAGAAGAGGGGTTTTGTCGTGAGGGGTTTTGTCGGCCACTCGTCACAGCGGGTGTCGGTCGTCGTCTGGTCTGGTTTCAGTGTCTATCGCACGGCGTAACTTCTTCATTCATTCTTTTACTATTTGACGACCGCAGCTTTGGAGTGGAGGTGTTTGTAATTCACACACAATCACCTAGTCCACCAATGCTGTTCAGATGTTGCTGGTGTAGTGTTGGTATATTATTATTAACTATTACTACTGTTTGCGGTGGCGACAACAGTATGGTTTCAGCACGGTCGCGAAATTTATTTCTCTGGGTCTCTGTTTTTTGTTAGTTTGTTACCACGATAACTCATGAACAGCTGCACAGTCACTCGTGTATTACTCTATACACGTCAGCTGGCAACTGCAGGTGCGAAAATGCTGATTAATTCCGCATTTAACCACGAAAATGTCGACGATTAGAAATATAATCGTTAGCAAATACATACAAGTGTTTTTAGACAATGATTGCAGTTTCGTTTCAATTGAAATTAATGATTAATTAATCATTATTTCATTTTTTGACAAATCAACTACGGTAATATTTTTTTCGATCGCTACAATCTCAACTGGCAACGGACCGGTTGAAAGGAGTGTGAAAACGCGACCGATCGAGTAATTAGCGTTGATTTTCATGGAAGCTCGGCGAATAACTCTCAACTGTGGTAGGCCTACTCAACGCGACGCGATGCGACGCGACGCTCGGCTCCAAGCGCCACCCAGCGACCGACCGACCGACCTGGTGGCGCCCTGGCAGGAGCACCCGCCTCCCTGGCGACGCGCCGGCGCCCCGGCCTGGCGCCCCGTCCGACCGTCTACCTACCTGGTGTACCTGGCTCGGTCGCCGGCCGGCGCGACGCCGCTCGTCGAGATCAGCTACAAATTGCTGAGCGTCATTGCGTTGAAGGACGAGACAGCAAATTGTCAAGATTAGATCAACTACGACGACGACGATGATAACGATGCCTGCTGAAGATATCAAGTCGAATATGATTTGATGGCGCACTTAATCTAAACATCGCACTGCGTGCACGCGGCAGACTTGAGTTTGGGAGCCTCGCGAGTCGGTTGTCAGTGTCACTCACTGGTGGCATCAGTGCCCGTGAGAGATCAGCATGAATCAGTCGAAAGACACAACTCGTTCAGTAGTAAGCGGCGCCACCAGACGACGACAAAACTAATGCCTGGTTTCCACCCAGGGTAACGCAGGAATAGACGACGTTTTATCGCAGCAGGGTTTTTATCGTAAGAAACCTTTTTTGGGGGGTGGAGAAAGCTCTCTAACTGCAAGCATTTGAGAAGTGCGGAGTATAGAGCGACGCTAGTCGGGCGTGGAAGCAAACGTTGTTTGTTAAATTTTTTCGTTAGATTTGCGGTGTAAAGATGACAACAGTAGTACCCATGACGAGGAGGACGAAATTATCGATGACGCCTGGGAGTAAATCGACCACACACACACACACACAGGCGAGCTGGGAGCTATGTGACATTCTGTCAGTATCTATAGACCGGTGTCGTGGGAAATTTGTCGCACCTGGAAAATTCTTCCCACCTCCATATTGTCATAATGTAACTAAAGCTAACCCTAACCTCAACCCTAGCCTTAATCCTGACCCTAATCTTAACCCTGCTTAACTGCTGCGTGTGGGAATAATTTTCCGGTGCGACGAATTTTCCACTACACCGGTGTTTCGGCAGCACCAGTCAGTTCAGCGCATTGATGCAGCTGTAGCGCCCAGACACCGGAGTTCTTTCGCTTGCTGCCCGACTGAAACAACTTGGTATTTACGCTGCACGGTTGCGCTAGGAACTTAATTGTTTAAAACATCTTTTACGTTTCTCAACTGCTATGACAATAAGTGACCGTTCGGAAGGACTATGTGGTCGTTGTCAGTGCGATGCACAGTCAGGTGGGCGCTTTTCGTGATACGGAGGGCAGCACGACGGCGCCATGGCTTCGATCCTGACGTCACGGGCACTTGCTCGACCGACCGACCACAGACCTTTCAACTATACCGCTCAGCTGTCACTACCGACCACCAGCCAACTCTACTGAGATAACTGCTGCCCAGTCCTCTGAACAATTTACAACAGCATGAAATGGTAGAAACTGTATGAGTGATCTATAGGACACAATCAAATCCGTATGTGATCGGCCCGGGCAAAATTTACGCTAGAATGCCTCTTAAAGTATGCCGATGCCGATTTGCTATAAAACTAATTCCTGGCGGGATTTTCTCTGTCCAGGATGATTAAGGAGGAAATTTTGTTCGTTTTGTCGTTCAGTGACGGTACTAGACCGCAGATTAAGTCAGCGCGCTGCTGCGATATTATTATTTTATCACTGATTAAAGTCACAGGAACGCACGCAGTCGATCGCTAAATGACACACATGTCCGGCTCAGCGAACAGTAAGCAAACAACAATAATTACCTAAGTAATTAATATCGACAGTAAGCAGCACCACGATGTTTTCACTGGCGTCTGGAGAATAATAATAACGTTACACTTTGCAAATGATCCAAAAACCCATCAGCTTAAAACTGCGCGTTAACAATAAAAACATAATGTGGTACAATAAACTTCACCGTATAAAATAATCACAGCGTTTTAAACTGCTTCAAGGCTTGTTAGAGCTGCAAATACGTAGGTAACAATGGCAGAGCGTAATGTGCCTGCCCTATGTCAGAAAATGCGGTCATAGCATACGGCCGTCTGCTGCACTGCGCATCCGTGATCCTAGTTCTAATCCTGACTTTTTGATCTGCAAATTGACAATCTTTCCTATGAAGAACGTTTTAAGTCACCAATATTCAAATAGTGACTGGCGTCGAGATCATTATTGAAAATTTTATCCTCAAAGTTCGAAAAATGTTGTCTCGAGATCGAATATCGAAGGCAACATTTTACACACTGACGGGATACAATTATCAATAATGATCGGCACGCCGGTCACTATTTGTTTTGTTGTACCGTAAAACCAAACAATTCTACAAGTCAACAAGTAAACAATTACGAAAAAGCTGTGAGTTGCCCGGTCAACAGTTCGCGGGTAACAGTGCGCGAGCGTCAGTGCGTATTTGTTAACGTTACGTGACGCGATTTGAACTAATCGCGTGCAGGTATTTTGCGTTGTGGTATGACAGTGTTAATTAATGTTAGTTCCTGTACTTCTTTGCATGTTCTTGAGTTAGGAGTCCGTGCAGGGCAGACGGACAAGATTTGTAATGCGGCTTGTTAGGAAGAAGGTCGAGTAATAAATTGCCGTCATCAATTTTATAGGTCGGTCTGAAGTTTTCATCGAAATGTTATACTTTTAGTGCTCTGGCGAGGCATCAAGATGACTGCTGTATGACGGTTTTATGACAGCACAGCACAGTTAAGTTGGGCAACTGGCGCGCGGCCAGACGAGCACTTAGTGACTTAGTGTCAGTCGTCGCCGCTGCATGGCGCCACTCTGTGATGAACGCACCCGCCTCTCAATCGTCCTATCAATTCCAGCCGCATTTTTACCAGGTTAATACTACGTGAGCCTGTAAGTATCAATTAGAAGAACGGCGCCAGTTTTATACTGTGTGTTTTTAGCTGTTAATTTTCTGGGAGCGAACAGTTAACGTTAATTGTACTCGTATATGCAGGTATCCCATGATTTTTTAGTGGTACGCCGTACTGGTTATAGTCGAATATTACTACATGTAGTTTTGTAGTAGGTCTACAGTAACAGAGTACAGTACTGAAGTAGTACGACGGTAAACGCTGTGGCATAAGCACATTGGGATTGTAGCCTTTAAAATGTTTTCCAAAAGAATACATAGGCGACTTTTAAACGACATGAAACATTTTGTCCGACTTTTTTGCGCAACAGTAGCATTGACGTATATTGTCGGCAATCAAAAAATAAAATACAACTAAAAGCGGTAGCCGTTGGCTTTGTTTACTGTTAAATTTTTAGCAGGATATAGCGCTATCAACTTGAATAAAGTTGCATTTTGTTGCAAAGGGTCGCATGCACTGCACAACAATAAAAAGTGGTTTTCATTGTTGTTTCGTTGTATTTTTTAAATTCTTTTGCATAGGTAAAAATTCCTTTAATTTGCCATTATCAGCGTTGTCATAACTTTGAATGTAATTGGATATTTTGTATTTTGCATACAAATTCTCAGAATTATTTCTAATTTTTGTATTACCTCTCTCTATATTAGCCTACATGTAAATCTTACGCAATGACTATTTGACCGGCAGCTATAGGCTATCTGATCGGTAAATAAGAAAAATCGCAGTCGCTACCAAGCAAATGACATTAAATATACAGGGTGTTCCAAAAAAACGGATACCTAAT
>Ga0209454_1001121_pt1 | contig 15998 bp, 8 predicted proteins | sample WorMetHERISLAND1_2_FD_187400 | JGI IMG/M metagenome (GOLD analysis project Ga0209454, IMG submission 187400) | Marine gutless worms symbiont microbial communities from Max Planck institute for Marine Microbiology, Germany - Olavius geniculatus... | ecosystem: Host-associated > Annelida >...
ATATTAGACTAACTGATTTTTTACCGTTTCAACTTTCAACCTATGAGTCTATTCAAAGATCAAAAAAAGATTATTTTGTTTTTTTTTTATAATTGCTCGTCGGCTACGTTAACCACGTGCTCGCGGGTAATCCCCACAGGCTATTAATTTCGCTTTCGATTCTCATAAACGTCGTTCGGATTACAGTGACGTCATCGGACAAATCCAACCGCAGACTCAGCAGCAAAGTTGATCTCTGACGTCACGGATAGCTTAATTTCTTACGGTCGTGCGTATTAACACAGCATGATGTTCGGCTAATCCCGACACACGTAATTCCATGATCTGGGATCTAGTTGCGGAAACAGCTGCGTGTGCGGTGCAGATTTTATGTCGAAAGCATTACAACCGCTTATTTGTTGACTTAAAGCTAGAGCAAATGCGATGTAGAATTCAATTAAGATAAAAGCAAAACAAGTAGGCCTAAGCCCAGCATTATTGCAAATATGTGTTATGGAATTTGCATGCAAGTAAAAACGAAAATTGGCCCAACATCTTGCTTGTACAGCATAAAATAATGTACGCAGTTTCAAAATAACGGTAGCCCCCCCCTATGTTTGGCAAGTTGATATCGGATAGCGATAATAAATGCAAAGAGTTCGCAGTCGAAAACTGGCGGGCGAGCTGGCAGTTTTATCTAGCCGATGAACTACACTGTCTCAAAAAACGAGTCACTTTTATTTTTTAAATATCTTCGTGAAGCATTAGACTATTTCAATAATTTTTGACATGCGACATCAAGAAGAAACTTGACGTAAATGACAACAGTTTTGCCCACCGCACATTAAGAATGTCGCTACGCTACCTTGTGAAATGCAAAAGTCGTAGTTTGGCCGTTTACAACAATTATTTGATACTGGATAGCGTACGCGTCGACTCAGAAATGATTAACTAAATAGCGACAGACATGACTGGCAATTATTGTCTTTTAAAAAGTCATGGGTGCCACATCGCGTCATTTTTATTACATTATGTGCTCAAATTTGTCCGCCCCCAGCACTAACGCAAGCACGTAGACGTTGACGCCACTCGCCAACAGCACGTTCAATAAGCGCGTGACTCAGAGCGGCTCACTCGTTGTTGACGCATTATTTCAGTTTGTCGACGTATGATACTGAAGTGAAATAAGTAGACTCTAACAGATTTTAGTGATTGTGTGGTTTCACTACTTTTGTAATTTTAGAACGGAAAGGATAAACTGAAACTGAATATAAAGATGACAAATGTTACAACTTACAATAGGAACAAAACTTTCCCTGAGGCCACAATTTTTAAGATGGTAGAGAGTTGTCCTATTCCTCCCTGTTACGATGTTACTTTCTGACGCCCTATACTATGTTGTGAGCGTCCATGGTACCAGTAGTGTTGTCGTCCGTCCGTCTGTCGATCTGTAGGTAAAACTGTAAGGAAAACTTTCTGCACGAATAGGCTAATAATAAGCCCTGGGTCGAGGCTCTTTGCGTGCAACATTTGGGGAATGCAATGCAAGGGAAACATTTTTAAATTTGGGGTTAAATGGAGGGGGTAGGAAATGTGCATTTTTCAACCGAAAACTGGCCATAGGTTAGGAAACGGTGAGAGATAGGGTTTAGGTTGCTATTGATCATTAGTAGAAAATCGCATATACGTCCTTTTAGATGAGATGAAAATCATCAACCCTGGATGACTTTGAAGGTCAGTACCGCAACAAAAACCGTATATGGTGTATATAGCGCGTCTTCCCCAGCGACAGCTAGGCTTTTTTGTTGTACACGTAAGCTTATGCGAGTGGACGGTACTGGCAATCTGCCAATCGTTCGTTCCTATACAGTGGTGTAAGTTGCATTTAATGATCGATTCGTGATCGATTATTCACCAGAATGTCGCCACCCCCCCCCGCAGATCATGACACTAATGGCGGTCGTCGCTTGTTTTCTGCGACCGTTCGCACTCGCTAGGGTTGCTCGCCAGCACCAGCAGTTAAGGCCCTCGCACATGCGCAACAGATCGAAATGAAGCAAGACGGATTTACAATAAAACAACCTATTAAGCAAACCTCTGCAACAAGGGTTGGAGTTTAGGGTTAGGATGCTTGTCTTACCGCCGCAAAGACACGGCCTTAGCACCATCGTGTGCTCGTACCGTCGCACGTACCGGCTATAGGCCGCCCAAGACGGCTGCCGGATAAATAGCCGGCCCGTGTAAGACCAATATTTATCCGACAACCGGATGAATAGCCGTAGCCTAGCGGATAAATATCTTGTGCCATGAAAAGATAATTGTCTTATTTTGTTGGTCGACCGTACTCACGATTGTGCTTATTTATTATTAGCACGATATAACATTAACACCTGGCGAGATGACCGCCCATGACTTTTGTTATACCAGCGCTGATTGCAGAGTTATACCCCGTTTATATGATCAAGCAAACATCGCGCAGTCATCGAGCAAACATCTAGCAAATGCATTCAAAATACACGTGCACGACGTGTGCTTTAATTGCTCGATGTTCGCTCGATGTCTGCTCGATGTTTGCTTGATGATCGCTTGATCGTGTAAACGGGGTATTAGACATCAACGTTAACGTGGCGTCTATGGAACTGTTGTCACCTCTGGAAAATCGCTTTTTCTATGCGACCGAAAATCGAACGCTGCAATGGCCTTCGAACATTGTCGGTACGGTCAGCGTTTTCTAGCGACATCTAGGCGTCTTGTTTTTTTACTTTCTTATTGCACGACGCATGTTGAGTGCTGCAATAAAGCTGTAAGTGCAAAGCCAACGTCTTCACAGTTGTTTTTCTTGTTTTGCACATGTGTCACCGTCTTTAGACGGGACTACACAGTGGTCTGCAAATCATTCACAGATCCCTTCAGATCCCGGCCATCGCACGATGTAAACACGTAGTTCGATGAACCGAAAAGATAAGAGTCCGAACGTGTATGTCTGCACGTAGACGCCAAGAAATTGTGAATGATTGCATTAACATATGTATTAGGCCAGTTTGACCAGCTTAATTTTATTACTTAGTTTTTTTTCGGCGGTGGATGATTTAGGCTTAGTTGAACTTACTTATTTTGCTGTTAGACTTAAACTAACGTGAAACAGTATAGGCCCTAGGCCCTATTCAACTTTATTTGTCATTCATTGACAACGAAGAAAAACATGTTAGGCTGTTCAGTCAAACAAATTCTAAGAATTTTAAAGTCAAGCGTTAAAATAAAAACAACAGCAAAGTTGCATGCAAAGTTGCGAACGTACGTACATTCCATAGAAAAATTCTCAGACGCAGTTGTTTTCCGTTATTATAATGGACACCGCGCTTTTTCGTGGCATATAGATCGGAATCCCCTACCGAATTACGCAGTTCGGTTGGACTCGAGTCAGTGCTTAAACGATGCCGTGGTTTATGGACTTCGTGGATGATTTTGGCGGCAGATGGTCAGCCTTGGTCAGTGGTCATTGGGCAGTTTTTGCCTTAGTGCCGAGCAGACGAAAACGAGCTCATTCTTCACCGTCATCAGTACACGTGGCGTACGGACGCCTTACGTTTACATGCAAAACGGACCGAAACCGAGTTGTCCTTTTCTCGCCGGTCGACCAGATCCGATGATTAGGCGTCCCATCCCGGCGAAATCGGCGATTCGTTATGCGCATACTTAACTACCAAGATCAACTCAGCCTTCCATCCCTCCGAGGTGGGCAAATCGAGTATCGGCCTCTCTGGCGGGGCGCGTTCACCTGTGTCGGGTGGCAGCTAATAGCACTGTGTGATCCCATATAGCAGGTGACGCTTTGTAGTTCTGTGATAAATTTCCTATACAGCATCTTTGTCTTTACATTTAGTGCGATATTTTAGCGGATTTGCAAAATAACAAAAAATAACTAAACCAATAAGTGAGCAGGTAAATTTACTTATAGTCACGTAGGCGTATAGGCGGCGCAATTAAACAGAAAAAACCACGATGTGCAAAGCCTCGACAGAACAGAAACGTTTAGATGTTCAAATGTGATGTTCTGCCTTGAGGGTTAAAAATATAAATTTTAACCAGGCAAAATCACAACGAGCCGCAGTCTCAAAAACCGAACAGAAACGTCTTTTAGCTACCGTACGTATATAGTCCTTTAAAATGTTCAAATGTGCTGTTTTGCCTTCTGAGTTTCGTCGGCAAATTGTTCCGCGGTTTCTGCGGCTGCCATGAAACTCCTGTCACCAATCTGTGATTGTGTCCAGCACGGTATACGTGTAGGACGTCAAAAGACCCGAGACGTCAACGTCCCATCTCCAGTCTATTTCTCTGTCGTAATTACTATTTCATCATGTTATATCGTTGCATTGTTTTAATGGTTTATAGACGAATATGTGGATACGGAAATGATATAAGGCATAGACCTACAAATCTTCACATGTCAGTGGCAGATCCAGAATTTTGGAATGAGGCGGGAAAAGGGTTTCTCCGCTTCTTGAATCCCCCACTGCATGCTGTGGCTTTACTGTCAGTCCGCCGGAGTTCAAAGAGTTTTCGCTTTAGGCCTACGGTGATATAAGTTTTGATATCGGTTTTAGTCGCCAATCTGTTAAGGCACGTACAGAGCGACGGAACTGAACTGAATTGATACGGTTTAGTTTTCGACGAACTGACCAATGGGCAAGCACAGGCCCGTCGAGAGGGTGGGGTAGGGCTTGGACGGGTAAGCTACCTCGGGCCCCGCGACGTTTGGGGGGCCCCGCCATCGTTGAGAAATATAAAATATAAAATACATTAGTTTGCACCTTTTTGAAAAGCAAAATTCAAAAATTTTCTACCTCTGAGGCCCCGCGAGAAGGTTTCCCGGGCCCCGCTGTGGCTCTCAACGAGCCTGGTCAGTTTTCAATTTCTGAGGACTTGTCTCTTACAACTTGTGTGGATTTTCTGCAGACATACGATTGTAGATCTGTCGTGCGACATCTTGTACGACAGATTTGCAACAAGTCGGAATAAATAAAACTTGGACTTAATTTAATGCCGAAAGAGACGACTAGTTGGTCCAATCCGACAGTCCGACTCAAATTGCCTACGCTTTGACATTCAAAGCAATTGGTGAATGTACTAGCTGTAGTCGTTTCGTTTGCGCGTGTTTGCCGGGCTCTGTCAGACAATTCCGATGATTGCGCGCATTTGCAAGAACAGTAATCAGCGCACATAGGTCTAGTAGGCCTACAGCCTCCAGGATAGAGAATAAGACGAGATAGAACTGGTCTTACAATAAAACCACTGAGTAGATACACGTAGTTATGCAACTACCGGTAAGTAGATAGTCTTGACATAACACGTCGACGTATGGTGGCGCCACCAATCGCAAACAAATTTTGTTGTTACAGACTATTGAATAATAAAAACTTACCAGTTCACACTGACCAGTTTACACTGTGAAAGTGAAAAAAGTTCAATGAGGTTACGTCACATGGGTTTGTATAAGGGCAGCCAGTTCGTCGTTCTATCACTCTGTATCTTAGCAAAATGATTTCTGCTGTTTTGGATGTGTGACTTGGTCGCCCTTACACAGTAATGTAAACTGGTAAGTTTTTTTAATTTAATATTTGCTGTTTTATTAGCAAATTTAACCAGGAGTTAAAAGCAATAATGTGACCGAAACCAATCACGTGACTATTAGACTCGCGGTGAGCGAGTTTCTATACATGGGCGGTCCATTGTGACTATGCGTCTATCTGGCACCGTTATGGAGATATGGCGCCTCAAAAAATAATGGGGTCATGACCCTGACTTTTTGCTGACTAAATTTTACGCGGTAGTGTAGCGAAGCGTTCGGAATATGATAAGATATTTCGTGATCACTGAGTTGCAAATTTACAGTGTATATTGGTGAAAAAAAATGAAAATAGCTCAATATATGGGGCAGATATGACCAAAAAAATTAAAGGTAGTTTTTTTATACTGGACAAGTGCGTTCATCACGTAATTCGTGTAAGAAGATGGCAGACAGTGCAACAGGATAGGGCCTATCAAGTGGGCATGCAGCAGCAGCTGTCGTAACTATAATATAGCGGAGTATGTATAGGACTTATTGAATTAAGAATGATCTCGTTATTTATATCGTCGCCCTGTTCACTCTGTGACGACTTCGATGTTGCCCGGTCAACAGTTCGCGGGCAACAGTGCGTATTTGTTAACGTCACGTGACGCGATTTGGACGAATCGCGTGCTGGTATTTTGCGCTGAGGTATAACACTAAATCATTAGAGCTAAAGATTTCCCATTACGGGTAAATTTGGAGTCATGTTTAAACGCTTCGAAAACTCTAAGCACCAATGTGTGAAAATTGCATCTTGCTCCCACTTTTTAAACCCGCCACGTCGCTGATTCAGACACAGAGCATTAACGGCTCGGCTGGACGTTGGGAAATGAAGAAGAATGTACATTTTTCGCTTGCAACGGTCATCACTGGACCTCGCTGGACAAGAACTGAACGTACTGACCACCTAGCTATATCTGATGTAGTGATGAGTCCAGTCCTCGATTACTCGTTCAGCCACTCGTCGGGCACTCTCGTGATAAATTAAATTACTTTGCTGGCACAGCCTTACGATGATCAATAATTAGATTGATCTCAACTGCCAAACAACTGACCATTGGCCTACTGACCATCAGGCTGTACTATAGCATTGCCTCAAAAATAAAAATTCTGAGATATGGTTGCCTGGAAATTTCGAGGTCACGGAGCCCCTGACTTTTTGAGATGATGTGACGTCATCGATGACGTGACCATCAAACTGGCAATATGACTTTTTCCTGTAAGAGTGTTCTTTTAAAACCATCCCTTTGTCGAGCTGTTTTTAAGCTATATAGTTATAGCCGAACATTGTTAAGGCGTATACACAGCGACGTAACTGAACTGAACTGAACGGACCAGTGGGCGAGTAGCAATGCATTACGGGAGACTCCCAGTTCTGGCTCGAGCAGAGAGAGCGCTGCTAGTTACTAGGCCTACTAATACTAGCCTACTATCATTGTTCGCCCATAATTATGTCAGTTCAGTTCAGTTTAGTTACGTCGCTCTGTACGCGTCTTAAGATCACGCCATAGTGCTGTATATCTGAGAGAGACCGACAGACTACATAAAGTTAATCAGACATTTGTTGTTGCTCGCCGATCGTTCTACGATGTCCGAACAACCCGATTAATGGACGCAGATACTATTATCATCGGGGAGCGTCAACACTGGACTAGATCCGGGAAACAATATATTTCTGAAATTAAAATAATATATTTTTTTATTTTAAGAACCAAAAGAGATTGCTTGTTTTCTCTTAGCCGAATGCATTGCAACCGAACTGCCTACTTACTTGATTATTGGTTATGATTGAGCTATACTGTATTCCAAGTCATTATAAGGTCATTATAAGCAACAATAAGCCCAGCTGTCGCTAAGAAAGACGCGCGCTACAGCCTATACAGTTCCTGTTGCAGTACTAACCTACAAGATCATCCAAGGTCGATAATATTGTAGCCAATATGCGACCTTCTATTAGTGATCAATAGTGACCTAAGCCCTATCTCGCAACGTTTAGCCAGAATACATCAGTGACAGAAGGACGGACGAACGACGGACGACAATTGTGCCATAGACGCCTCAGCATATACTGCAGCGCGTCAAAAACTGTGACGATCAAATCTCCCAACCTTCACCGAGAATGGCGCTGCCCCCTCCCGAATGAAACACCTTCCGCTGTATTTTCTAATGCTTGAAAATTTACTAAACTAAAAATACGTTCAGTGGAACGAGGTATCAGTCCCATTGCCACGCTATAATAGCCTAGCTGCTGCGTATTAGAGGGGGGGGGTAGGTGCAAACAGAGCGTAATTGTCTTTCACGGGGGCCGAGTTATAGTCAATTTTTGTCCCAAAAATTCGTTGCCATGGCAACAGGGGTCGACAGGGGATGAATTTAAATAACACCATCGGATAGCAAGGGCCCGAAAGTAAGGGGGTAGGTGCAAACTGCGCGCAATTATTTTTACGTGGACCGAGTTATACCGCTTTGAACTCTCCATAGGCCGTAATGCATTTTTTTAAATTGGGGTGAAACAAAGGAAGGAGTTATCAGATTTTTATCCCAAACAAACTCGATTTTACTTTTCGGGCCCCAAATCACTGTGCAAAATTTTATCAAAATCGAATCAAAATTGCGGCCGTAGGAGTGTTTACAGACAGACAGACAGAATGACAGTGTGACATAGGTGATTTTATAATCTGTCCCATGCTATGCTATAGCAATGGCACAGATAAAAATCTGGATCGCCAGCAAAATTTGTAGTCACTTTCCTTTTTCGCCATGCATTTCCAACCCCGCCACAAACATTTGTTGAAATATGTCTATAAGTTTGCATAATCCCTGAAGAAAATGTACAATTCTTCCCGTGCCATAAGGCTCTCGATTTCCGTTTTGTCAGCCTTCAACCAGACACCAGTTTACACTGCGAGACCACGAATACGGGACTACTGCATCGCGCGGTGTGTCTGTTTACGTCCCAGCTTTCGCCGGTACTCACTGCGCCTACCCACGAAGGGATGGCCAGGCTGAGTTGACCTGAGTAATCCAGCATCGTAAACTGACGAAAATTGCCCAATCGAAAACGGTCACCTCCTTCGTCGCTTCGCTTTAGATGAGGAAGCAAATTATTGTAAACAGATTTATGGAAAGGAGCAACGTCGTCCCTCCCTAGATCCCACGCGGTTAATTAGTTTATCCAATAATCTTCGCACTGGACCAAAGCTAAAAAATCGGTCCGAAAAAAAACAAAATTTTATGGTTTCTTTAAAAAACTTTTTAAAACCCAACAAATCTTATTTTCAGGTTTATTACTTTTTTCGTTTGCTGTGAAATTTATTACATATCATATTTTATTTGATATTTTGATCGTAATTTTGGATTATTTTATCTTGTTATAATCTATAGAAAACAATGTGATTATGTAACTAACAGGGTGTATAAAATGTTTTTTTACGTCCTAATTTTGTGCACGGTGTTTACTGGACAATAAACCAAAAAAAACATTAAAAACCTTTGAAATTGAAAAACAACTGTAGAAAACCCAGAACTCGGAAATTTAAAAAAAAACTATTTTTCAGCCCTGATCCTAACGGATTCGGTGATCCCATAATCTTCGCACTGCCAACCGGAAAGGGGGAAGCCGTCGCCATGTGTCTGCGTTTTTTTAACTCGTATAGGTGTTGGTCTACGTAAGTAACCGGGTAATGAGTAATATAGAATGACGGTTGGTTGTCGTGACGGGTTAACATGCGATGTTAAACGACATCAAACAACGCACTAGGCTTCTCTCTGTTGCTGTTGCTGCTGCGGATGTTGTTTCCATAGCAACGACGACACGTTATAATGTACCATCATCGTTCATCAAACGTGGAAACTCCATTTATGTATGTACCGTGTGGGCCAAAAATAGTTACACCCTTTTCAACTACGCCAATATGATACTAGCCTACAGTATGTAAACTGCAAATAATGGGTGTGCTTTTTAACGACGTCAAAAACTATCACATTAATTACTCATGGTTAAGATTGTGCTCATTTACTCGAAAACGTTTTCGTAATTTTTTTTCAAAGCCCAGTGTTTCTCCGGATCGCGAATCAAACAGCGTTCATCGCTAGTTAGGTTTAATTCAACATCGTGCCTAAATTACAATTTATTCGTGTGAAATATATATTAAAAACTTGTACAGATGGTGGCATTATTTAATAAGAATAACACTTTATTCAAAAAATGCAAACACAATGCATCTAAGAAGAAATAAAATCGAATATTAAAAGTATGTCATTTTTGGCCCACCCAGTTGCATATGCAACACGTAAAAGCTCAAAATTTTTGTCAGTTTTTCCAATTACACCAACGTCCGGTCATATGCAGCGTCGGGAGTGCCCGTCACACGAGTTAAGCGGAGTTTCCATTCAACACAACGCAACGTAATACCCCGTTTACACGATCGAGCAAACATCGAGCAAACGTCGAGCAAATGTATTTAAAATACACGTGCTATTGCTCGACGTATGCTCGATGTTTGCTCGATCGCGTAAACGGGGTATAAAAAAATACCGCCGAGGCGGGATTTTCATTTCTCGTGCCACATAACAGCGCTGTCGTGAATTAAGACGTACAAGACGGGCAAGAAGTTGCGGTTTTCCTACAGACAGTCTCAAATTTTTCATAACTTGAATCTTGCCCTGAAATTTTCACCAGATTTTGCATTTTTGGGAAAAAAAACATTTGTCGGACAAGCTAAATTTAAGACAGAGGGTGGGTGCCCTTGCTTTTCCTGCTGCGACACCACTACTTATATTTTCTTTTATCATCTTATGCTCGCTTCTATTATTTTGCCCGTTTTTTCTGTTTTCTCCCATCCTGATCCTTACAATATTTTAACATTAATAGAGTGTTTACACGATCCAGCAACCTTCCAGCAAATGTATTCAAAATACACGCGAATTGCTGGCAGTCATCCCCACGTGATTTGCACAGTGAATTATGGACTGATAAAATAACTAAGTATTATTTTTGTGAATTTCAATTTATTATAGACATGGATTGCCTTTAAATTTACATCTTACTCAGTCAGCAAAATATCAAATGGTCACACATCTAGTCTTTTATCATTTTTATATTTAGTTTCTGATTGCAAAAGCATTCATTTTTTGCTGCCCAAACACGTGTGACAGTAATGAGAAAAATGAGAAAAATTTAAACTGCGAGGTCTAAATCTTGCTGCAAAAAATTTTTTGCAAGGAATCATGCAGAGAAATTCATAAATTATTATTTTGCAATAAACATGGATACAGAAAATATTTGGTTTTATACGTTTTTCTATGCTTTATTTTTTACATATTACTACATCCAAAATCTAAAAAAATGGCGAAATGACCCATATACGTGTGTTTATACAGTCAACAGATCCAGCATACGGCACCTACAAACCACTGACGCATAGGGGGGCTACCACAGCCATTAGAACTGGGAAATCAGTGAGGTCGTTTAGCAATAGGATGGGATAGGCAGAATTGTTTTTCCGAAGTTTTAGCTTCTCGGCAAATTGTATTTCATTATTGTCAATTTTTTTATATAAGAATATTAAAGAAAGTCCAGCTGTCGCTAGAAAAGACGCGATACAGACTACACAGTTCCTGTTGCAGTGCGGATCTATATCTTCAAGGTCATCAGGGTCAGTGATTTTTATTTTACGTGAAAGGGCGTATGCGATTTCCTATTAGTGATTTATATCAACCTTGGCCCTATCTGTTACCATTTTTGAAATATGGCCACTTTACCGTTGAAAAACGCTTATTTTTACTCCCTGTGTTTTGCCTTAATTTTGAAAATGTTCCTCTTACACTAGGTCGCTGAAATTTTATGTGCCTAGGTTTAAGACACAGGGTTGATTATTTGTATAAAAGGTTTTATCAAACCCTAACGGCTAACCCCAATACATCCGTTACAGACGACGGATGACGGACGACGGACAGACGACAACGATGCCAAAGACGTCGTACAGCTTAGCTGTTGCGCGTCAATATTAATAGAAGCTAATTTTAAGTTTTTGGGAGAAATTGGACTCAAAGATGCAATTTCCGGCACCCGTATTTTTTTCTGTCGGAAATTTGCAGCTGTTTGTCGAACAGTTGCGACTTTTTGTCCACCCTAACATTTAATCCCGTCTGTGAAGCACTTTTGGCATGTTTTGCCGAACATGGGTCCCCACAAAATCGGGGTCTCTTCAATCTAGCGAATTTCCCGACCTGTCAGCCTGCCTTTTTAGGACGTCCTGAGACACAGAAAAGTTTGCTTGGTGCAGCACGATATTCTACGGTCTGGGGCAGTGGGGGCTCAGTTAAATATTATAGTCTAGACCTACGCCATATGTTGCAACGTCTGAAATTTACTATATGTTTAACGAATTCTTGTACCCTAATGACAGAAAATTGACGTGCGGGGACTTACATTTTTACCAAACAGATCGGGTTAAAATCCGGCCCCATAGAGTACGTCTAATTGTAAAATAGCGGGTAACGCGAGTAAAGCGTTTTTTTCCGGTGAAAAAAGCGAGGGTGGCGGCGCCAGCACAAAAGCCCGGTTACCGCCGTATAGCTGGTGTGTATATGGCTATTGCATAGTATGATGATAGATCATAGGCTGGCTGCGAGTGCCTGGAGAGTCATAGGAGCTATACAGTAGACCGGGAACTGTACGGAGCAGGACATGATCGCACGTTGATTATTGTTTGTCTGCAGCCATGCTTCCAGACCGAAGAGAGACGTCAGGGAGACACAACGCTGTTTCGGATGATGACGTCTTGGTGGCTTGGTACGGTGATTAACGCTTTGGTCTTGGTCAACGAAGTTTCTCACGTTCTCTATAATACTGTGCTCGGTTACCACTTATAGGCATAGTCAAAAATTAGAGTTAAGGGGCGGTTTTAGACCCCAAAGGGCCGAAAATTTAGGCCACATTAGGCCGAGAGTAGGGGGCGAGGTTTGGGGGAGGAACTGGCAGCCCCCATCTTAACTAGCTGCTAGCGGATCTAGGAAGCGCTGTAAGCTCACCCATGCAGCGGGGTTTGCAGGACGGAGTCCCCGCCCCAAACGTTTTTTGGTTGTGAGAAGCCTTGAAAACGTTGGTTTTATTGCACAAATTTGCAGATTTCTTGGGCTCTGGGATGCACACGCTCCCCCTTCATCCCCTGGCTATACGCTTATGTTACTTTTCAGATTGTTTGACTGTTTGCGGATAGGTAAACTATCGCGGTATAATAACCAACCACCCAGATAGTACTGCAGCCTTTCTGATTAGGGTGAAGCGAAAAACGCTCACATGTGTCGGGTGTGTTATTTCACATGGCAGGTGATGCTTCATAGACTTGAATTTTTACTTAACTTTCATCACCAGACAGCCAGGTCAATTCGGCTTTTTTGTGTTTTCTGTGCGACAGTAAAATGAGTACCGTATAATTATTAAGAGCTTTTCGGCTGTATTATTGTAATAAATGGCGATAGGAAAATAACGTGATTAACCAGCTGCCTCGAGACAAATCGGCGACCCATAACCGTTAGCTTGTCCCAAAGGTCATCAACCAATTGACTCGGTTCCACATTAATTATTGATCGTTTAAACCCAGTACAAGTCTTGCAATGTCTATTCCATGCACGGCAGTAAAAATACGCAAAAAATAAACAAATGCGGATTGTTGACAGACAACAGTACAGAACAAAATTGCGCAAAAAAAATGTAGACGCAAGTAGCGTTAAATAGTTCGTTATATTTTATCGATGCTTCACAGTCGAAGAATCAACAAATCAATCGCTGATAACCTACATAAACTAGTCAGACGATCGATGTTGATGATAAGTTAAATTTTGCAAATTGATAAATTTGTACAGCCTATAGGCGAATGTAGCTTAACTCTCAGTTTTTGAGCCGACCGTTAAGCTGTAAGCTTATAAGGTGTTTACACGATCGAGCAAACATCGAGCAAACGTCGAGCAGACATCAAGCTGGCTCAAGCAGGCCTATTGAAACCCCACCCCCTGGCTCAAATGTGAGCCTATGCTTAGGCTCTTAACCCACAGCTGATCACGTGTTATAGGCCCTCCAATTACAATCCGCCCGCCCTCCTAATTAGAATGCTAATTACGCTAGAACGTCGAGCTAGCTGCTCGATGTTTGCTCGATCGTATTAATACCCTATTAATGTCGGTCCTTTGTCGTCATTGTCGTCTGTCCGTTTGTCCTTTGGTTCGTCCGTTCGTCTGTAACGGGTGTATTGTGGCTAATTGGTAAGGCGTAGAAAAAAACTTTGTACTAGTATAATTCGCTATGTGTCTCGAACTAAAGCATGCAAAATTTCAGCCATTTACTCCAAGAAAAACATTTTCTAATTGATAGTTGAATGGACGGGGGAGGGGTAGGAAAATGTGCGTTTTTTCAACGTAAAACTGGCCATATATCAAAAACGGTGAGATAGGGCTGAGGTTACTATTAATCACTAATAGGAAATGGCATAAGTTAGATAAAAATCATTGACCTTAGATGACCTTGACGGCCCCATTCTAGCGACAGCTGAGTTTCTTGTTTAGCTCAACTCTCAGTTTTTTTAGCCCAAAACACAATCGTGTCGAAGAAGTGGCATTTCATGACGCTCATCGTGTTTAACAGGGTGCACGAGTGTGACGGATAGAATTATTTCAATCGCACTGCATGGTGACACGCTGTTTGTTTTACTAAAGTCGTCGAAAGGCTGCGAGAAAAAAACATCAACCTGTGCATCTGTGCGCCTGTATTAGGCAACCGTCTATAGATAGTGCTGTCAGGGACCGCACCTGCGCCTATTGCTGGTTGCTTCGAGTCGAATTAATCTATCACGCTAAAGCGTTTTTTAAGTTTTCTGGTCTCGTTTAACAATAATTGGAGCTGTACAACATATTTGCTAACCCCTATTTTAATTACCGAAACGCCAATAATGATTTTTCCAAACAAGCTTGCCTGGTTTTATAAGCTACATTCACAAAAAAAGTAATGCAAAAGTAAAGCATGGCCCCAATTTTAGCTATTGGTTTGACTATTTGAGATTTTTAGCCAACCGCAGGCTTACTTAAGTAAAGGTTGAGCTATTGGCATAATTGTCGTCGTCTGTCTGTCCGTCCGTCTGTCACGGATGTATTGTGGCTAAACTTTAGGTCGTATAGGGGAAAACTTCTTACACGAATAAATAGCCATGTGCGTGAAACTCTGGCATGCAAAATTTCAGGCATCTAAATGCAAGGAAAACGTTTTCAAATTAAGGGTTAAATGGAAAGAAGAAGGCAAAATGTGCGTTTTTAACGGAAAACTGGCCATATCTCCTAAACGGTTAGAGATGCGACCAAGGTTACTGTAGGAAGTAGCATATTGGCTTTCAAATGACCTGAAAATCATTGACCTTAGATAACCTTCAAGGTCACTGACAACCAGTATGGCCGGCTATCCTAGCGACAGCTGGGCTTCTTGTTAGAGCGTTTTGCTTACTTGTTTGCTTGCTTATACTTACTGAGTGGTGCATTGTAGAGCTAAACCAGCGAAAAATCGTTGCTGGCTTAAACTGCTGCATAAAATCGAGGAATTTAAAAAGTCTTAAAAAATCTATCAAGCGTATCCCGTGAAAAACATTTTTTCTTATACGCTGATAAAGGCTAAACACTGGTTTAAGAGAGTAATTATAAAACCTGCGAAAATCAAACGTTGAAAGTTGGCGGACAAGTCGACAACAGTATAGCGTACCATACAGGGCTGGAAAATTGATTTAAAAATCGTAATTTTTTTTCAGGTTGATTCAAAACTTTTAAATTTTAAAAGTTTACTTTTTAGGCTTGTAAAAATTTTATCTGTGTGCAATTTATAAGCACAAATGACATTTAGGCCTATTTTTGTAATTTTAATCGTGATTTTTGGACTCTCGTCGTCACGCCATTTACTTTACAAAAACAGTGTGACATGACAAATGGCGTATAGAATGCATTTCCGGGTCTTAAAAATAGCATTTTGTCTTTTTTTGCACTAAAACTTAAAATAACCTAAAACCTTTGTTCATAAATTATGCAAATTTGTCAATGTACAACTTTTATTTTGATATTAAAGTTATGTTAAAGTTGTTGATGTGAAGTGTAATAAGCTAAAATCAAAGTTTGAGTCTTTGTATGCATCTTTTCATGTCTCAATCTCTGTTAACTCTGCAGACATGAAACGTGCAATCGAGCTATTCATGGCTGCGGAGTCTTGGCCTATGGGAGTGTTTGTCAAGAGATTCTTTAAGCCAAAAAAATGATGGCTAAACTACGTATATGCACGTTTAATTGTCGCTCGGTTAAGAGTTCTGTTCCTGAGGTTAAGCAATTATGCAATAGTCACGATGTGGTATTACTCCAAGAACACTGGCTGTTACCG
>Ga0209454_1001122_pt1 | contig 15992 bp, 7 predicted proteins | sample WorMetHERISLAND1_2_FD_187400 | JGI IMG/M metagenome (GOLD analysis project Ga0209454, IMG submission 187400) | Marine gutless worms symbiont microbial communities from Max Planck institute for Marine Microbiology, Germany - Olavius geniculatus... | ecosystem: Host-associated > Annelida >...
AAAAATCCGCCGAAGGGTCTGACCTGTAGGTGAGTTTCTGAAAAAAAGGTATATGGCTATAAAAATTTTTGCGTATATTTCACCCATTTGCCGGGAAGCCCCCCTTGAAGGGATTTACATGAAATTTTGCATGAGGGGTCATCTCGCTGACGTAATCAACCGTGCCAAATTTTATTTCAATCAGATCAGGGGTTTTGATTCTGTGGGGGGTCGAATTTTTGGCTTTCCCATAAGAAAGAGAAATCGCCGTTAACCCAGGGCTTGAACTACCGTTCAGCCTGTGATTGGCTTGTCTAGAGTCGAAATGGTTGCAGATGGGCACAGACATGCTGCTTATCATAACAAGCACTGGCGACGAGCTTATTAGAGGTGTCAAGATCGATAACCTTGATTAACCCTGAACCCCCAAAATGAAGGGTTTTAGTGAATTTTTCGCGATTTCGAGCTGCGACACACATTTCAACAGTGAATTGCGTCGAAACGGCTGAAGATAGACCAAGACAACCTGCACATGATATTTTCAGCATTGAATGTATATTTTAAAAATCCCAGTTACGACTACCTATGTTTAACAAGACCTGCGCACGCGAGTGTCAAAGAGGCTACCTCCCTAAAAAGTTGTTATTTTTCCGATATTTGTTTGTCTAGCGTGAAAACGCTTGCAGATGCACAAACATGCTGCTTATCATAACAAGCATTGGTAAAGCACTTTTAGTCATCGACATCGATGACCTTAAATGACCTTGAACCCCAAAATAGGAATTTTAGTGATTCTTTACGATTTTTGCCTGCAGAAGCGTGAATTGCGACGAAATGTGTGAACATACACGAAGACAACCTGCAAACAGGAACTGCTAGGGCCTATCCTCTCGCTCGTCTCATGAGCATTAGCTCAGATTTCTTGTTCTAACGCTGGTGGTTTTCGAGATAAGTGGCCATACGGGACAGACAGACAGATGAACGGGCGAACAAGACCATAATGTGGCCTAATATGACGGGCGCATAACAAACTCCAAGAGAGACAAACGTGCAGCTACCAGACCACCCACTATGTCAAAACTAGAACGTGTTGGATGAGCTGAACATACTGAGGACCAGTGACCTGTTTGTATTTTTGTAAGCAAAAAGTAGCGACGAGGCTAATGTGGCTGACTGCGAAGTCGACGTCAGTCAGTAAGAACTAGCGCGTTGGGTGGGCCAAGAAGATGGGTCACGGGTGGGCTTGTTTAGCGACCGGAACACCCACGGTGAGTCGACCTCTAGCTTTAACTCCGCCAGTCAAGCAGTGGCGTGCATAGGAAAATTTTCCGCAAGAAACAGGGAGTCTAATGATAATAGTGTAAAGCGAAACACTTATCCCTTTCTCGCAAGAACACTTCCCATGTGCACTATTAGGAAAAAGGTCGAGCAAACTCCATTTACTCTGTCCTAGCTGGCCACTACAACAACCAACCCAGAGCTAGGCCATGGCCCTCTAAATAGACTAATCTAGAGGGCTGTGGCTAGGCCGTCTAAACCAGTCATTCGTCGCGACCCAACGGATTGCTGCTGGCCTGCATGGCGCGGCTGATGAAAGCGCTTCACCGGCTGCTGGAGACCAATATGTTTGCGCGGCGAAGACAAGCAACAAGCAGATTTAAACCAAACGAGCAGTCTAACGCAGCGGTTTTTTTCTCGGCATATATTCCAAGCAAGAATAGCCTCAACTCGACTCAACCGCTCGTCGCCATCTCACTGTCAACTTGCTCCACGCCCGCCAAGTTAACACGCCGCAGACACGCCACAGCACCTTGTCTACGGTATACCTCTACCTCGTTTCCAACTAGAACAGCTTGTTGTTAAAAAGATTTTAAAATGTATATAGAACTTCACGGGAAACCCATCGTAGAGCTACGGCGTACGGAGTGTCACCTACCATGTAAGACCACACAAAGTTATAGTGCGTTATCTGCCACCCGACACAGGTGGACGCACCCCAGCTTAATCACAGATTCCCAGCCATACAGACCGGTCCTCGATTTACCTAACTAGAAAGGAACGAAAGGCTGAGTGACCCTGGTATATAACGAGATGGTTTATCTCTCCGTAGACAGTCACCCATCAATGTAGTCCAGTTGATAGCAACCCGACTGGAAGTCGAACTCGTGAGTGACGATATTTTGATCGTAGTAAAGCGTCATAACCGCTACGCCACTAAGCCCCCGTCGTCTGTGTGAGCATCTTAAGTAAGTAATGGAAATCGAAAGGTGCCGATTTACCAGTATACGTCACAAGGTGCCGCGATCTGAACACCAAACAAAAATGTCTGCACAGCCCTTTAAATCTGTTCAAAGTCGATGACGGTTTGTTCCAGATAAACTGTAAGGCTGTTCTACAGTTTCGGGCCTGAGAAGTTGCTGTACTTGGGTCTATAACGACACAGATGTCCTCGAGTTGGTAAAACGCAGCTGACGACGGCGTTTGTCGGATACCAGCTGACTGTCGGTCGGAGGTCTATGATGTGGTGTGATGTGTCGGCAAAGTTGCAGCAACTGCGCCGCCATGTCTTGCGTGAAGTGTGAGATGCACTACTGCAATGTGCTACTGCATGCTGTATGTCAAAATAATCCCGGTCTTCTGACTGCTACGGCGTGAGATAACTGCTATCTGTTGACGTCCAATCCATGGTTCTACGTGTATATAACCTGGCATTTTATTACGCGTGACAGGTGCGCGAGATTCCTATGAAACTTACAAGCCTAGCGACGATACACCACGATACGAATACGATAACGTAGAACGTACTCTAAAACCTAATATGTAGCCAGCTTAGGTAGCCAGCTTAGTTTATACCGGTCTACCGTGCCTGACCAAAACAAAAATTATCGAAGAATGAATAAGAAAAATTCCAAACCGAGACCGCAGTATACAAAAGTCCTTCGAGTCATTCCAGCGGAAAAGATTTTTGGAACAATTAAGCCTAAGTGTTCAGTTACGGTGATGCATTATCATTTATGCAAAGTTGAACTGCAGCAGATAATTTGAAATATGTCAAGCGTAAACCTGCACAAGCAACTGCAGTGGCTAAATTCTAACCTCTAAAATTCATAGGCTTTCCCTCTACATTTGGCAGCATTTGCGTTCCACCACCGGTGAGAGAACTTATATATTGCAAGTGACAGAAAACTGGAAAGTCTTCTTTTACTTCTTTTACTTCGCTAATATTTCTGTCTGTGCCATGCAATGGTCGATAATGACAGTATTTGAGCGCGTCAATATTTTCGCACAGTACCGTGCCGTACAGTGGCGGACCCAGAAATTTGGAATAAGGGACGGAGGGGTAGGGAGTGGGGTCTCGGGAGAGGGCGGTGCCCCCTCCACAGAAAATGTTTGAAAATTTAATGCAAAAATAATGCACTTTCATGCAAAATTTCCACTTGTGTTAAGACGCATCTGGTCAATAAAGGGGCGGCTGCACCCCGCCACCTTCCCCCCTTAAATCCGCCACTGGTACTGTATCGTATACACCCGATAGACGCCTTGACCACCCACTGGATTCTCGACGCACAAAAAAGCTGGCGCCACTGCTACCATTAGCTTATCAGTCCACTAACGTTTTCAGTTCACTATTCCATTACGCTGCAAAGCCGGTACAGAGCACGGTGTACCGAGGGAGTCGCCAGCATCATAACACACTAAGTGTGTTTTTAACTCGCCTCGAGGTCCGGCAGGCCTTATGCGTTGACGCCATTGCTGATACTTTTTTTCAACCGCCGATCGGTCACTTACAGAATCCATTAAACGCGACTGCAGAGCCGAAAGAAGCGACGATGGCCCAACATTCAGAGAGGACGATCATGCGGATGAGCCCCCCAATATTTGTAGTGGGGAATTTTCACCATTCACGGGGCATACCCAATATTGGAGGCTAAAAGTACTTGCATCAACTTCTAATTTGCAATATGACAAACTTTGTTGCATTATTAGCACAAAATTTACAGTAAAATGACATAATACATAAGCTTTTGGAGGCTATTACGTTTCAAAGACTTATTAAGTGCTCTGGCTCTGGACCCCGCTGCGGAACTTCTGATTAAGCCCCAAAGTTGACAACACATAGTAGTAATTTAGAAGACTGTAGAAAAACTGAAGTCCTATGGTAAAGCTCGACCGGTGTCATCGGCGTCGCGGGATAAAAAAGTAGGTAGCAGGATGTTGCACTTTCCGACATATAGGCCCCCTAAGATGACGGGTGTTCAAAAATCAACTCTACACACTGCAGACATACATTCTTCATTTACTTCGAATGTGTAAAACATTTTCAAGTCTTTTAAATTCGATCCACTATTTTGCAGTCTAGCACTTTCAGCGCTCCCTCCCCCCGGAGTCCAGACTAATCCCAGGATTCAACCACATAGGCCTACTGCAGGCCGCTATCTACACTCACTGCATCAGCGCCATACCGTAAAGTAGCCAAGAGACTGCATGACTTGCATGCAAACTGAAACGAACGCAGGTTTTTTTCTCCGCGCAATTAGACACGGCCATTCGTCGTCGTCGGTGCTATAGCCTTCAATATTGGACACACAATATACGAAACACGAAGTCGGCTACACGGCATCAGCACTACGTACGTCGCGACGACAAACGACTTGTGAAATGTGAATTAAATTCACACGTCTTCCGGCGGATAGAAATCTTATTTCACGAACAGTATAACAGTGTACTTCGTGTTCTACATATAAACTGTACAATTGTTGATGCGATTTGGCATTATTCAGCATCAAATGGCAGTAACTGTGCCTATAAGATAAAGAAAAAGCAGTCATATTGGATAAAGAAATAGCGATGCGACGTGACACAGACAGACGGAAGTCAGTGCTTACTGCTTCCTCAGTGTGCAAAAGACGGGAATAACAAGCCTGTTCCAAGACTCTTCAGTAATTTAATTCCAGTGATTATACAAACATTGCTGTACAGTTTGTCCTGTGTGCATTGTAGAACTAACAGCAAAGATGTCTAGTTTTTAAAAAATGTGTGACTGATGCTGCTAATTTGTTTTACGCGTCTATCGACAATCATCCATCCAACACCTGACCGGGCCCGACGTCGATTAACTTCGTTGAGCGAGACCAGCGTGCTAACCACAACACTAAGCTAATAATAAGACACGACGTAATGTAGCCTATACTCACATTCTTCGGCATCTTGGTCGGCGCCGGTAACACGCGACGAGGCTAGAAGCATCATCATCATCAGAAGCCATGATGTAGCCTGAAGCCTGCCGATGATGCTGCTGCAGCTACAAGAAACGTTGATGACGTCGACGATGACGCCAGTGCGACTTTTCATCGTTCAGACTGATGGCAGCAGCACCGTCGACGACACAGAAACTGCGACGACCATTTTTGGTCTTTCTGTCTCTTGGAAACTCCACGCCTCGATCAAAAGCAGCGACCTGTACATGAAATTCGCACGCGACCGCTCAGATTAAGTTAACAAAATACTATAAAGTTAAAGTCAACATTAAACAGTTTCAACGATGCAGCTACAGTTCCATTTCGGTAGGCCTACGTTATTGATTGCTTGTAAGTGGCCACCTGCAAACAGCCAAATGGATATGTACAACGAATATACGTGTGAAGTTTGCCAGGAAATCACTGATGCGAGAGTCAAAATGCATCCGTTCTGCTAACTGTAGCAGAGATGAGACAGAAGAAATACGGCCTAATTTCCTGTCACCCTACAAGATGATTGCAAATCGACATTTATGTTCGAAACGAAATAACTCTGACTGAGGAAATCGGACTTGCGTTTTACAAGCGCCCATCCTAGCGGACTTAGTACAGATCCGTAGTGTCTGTCAACGGGCATTTATCTAACGGTAGCACACGCTGGGAAGAACCGCATAAATACAACAGCTGCGAAGTGCGAATGCAAGGGAGCGACTGGCATAAACTAAACAAGAAAACGTTCTAGCTGGCCTTGCTTTCACTCACCGCAAACAAAAACGTGTTAGCAACATTCGGCCGACAGATATACGACTCTCTTTGCAATTTAAAGCCATGGTTATATATGAAATAATGATGACGTCAGAGAAGAACGAGTTACAGCGGATTTGGCCAGCCCAACATTAAAATGCAGTACAATAAAATGACTACGCCTACATAAAAAAAGTTTTGTTGTATTTCATTTAACATATAAATTTGGCTAAGTCTCACTCACTCGTTACTGTTCTAACATCTATACGAGTGACTTTTGACTACGGAAAACTTGCTACAAAGTAATTTATAGAAGAACCCCTAAATATGCAAAATTATGCATGCACTGAAGATGACCGCGGGCTATTAACAAGGCGTCTCGTGCAGGCCGAGTTTATAAATGCCGGCTGATGAACTCCACCTTTGACCTCTTGACCTCAAAAATTGCGCTGCCAATTACGCATGGCCATGTCCGAACTGTCTATACAATCTTCCGTTCTCGTGTTTCAAGTCCAAACGGACAGACGCAGCGCTGAGTGCATTGCGCAAAACGCGGTCTCCTGGTAGGAGGCCGCTTAATAAACGGTGGCGGAGCGGCGGGAACGTATTCGGAACGATAAATGATAACGTATCAGCTGCACGCACATGACGTCATCCCAGACACCTGCTGGGTGAGTGCTTGCTCTCTTTGCCACGACTGCAGTTGCGTCCACGGTGCTGACTGTTCAACCACTTACCTGGGCTGGACGATACGCTGTAGGATATATACCAAGAAAGCCAGTTTTATACGCAGAAGATTTGCATCATGGCCTAGTTGTGAAGTTCGAAAATTGTATTTCAAAGTTCAACCAAGTTCGAAACAGTTCGAGATCCACATTCAGTCCGAATTGTTATCGCCAGACCACTTCAACACTGTTCTCAATAATAAAAAAAGAAATAAGGGAAAAACCCATTTACAGCTGTATTCATTCAGTTATTTATTTCATTGGACTTTATGAACTTTATTTTATTCAGAATAAACTTCACAAACTGCAGTGCGAACGTCACAACTATGCTTTGCATAATAGGACAGTAAGTAAGACACTCGACAAATCGCATATTCTATTTCCCATTATCAAAATAACGAAGCAATGCATGCGTGATACTGACAAGTGATAAGAGTGGAGCGCATTTCGCGCCCAGTCGATCACGTCTGTTACTCAGGAAGCATACAGTTTCGTCCGCCCTGATAGGCTGGTAAATCGAAGACGGGCGGGCGCCATGCAGAACCCGTAGCGAAACTCCTAGAACTATCAACAGCGACCAACGACTGTGTCTCAAAATGTACGTTTTCTTTAACCCTAAAATGTATCGGAATGCTGGTTATCGACAGTGACGAGGAGGGGTGAGGTGTGTCAGTGGGCGGCGCTAAGTAACCGAAACACGTCGTCGCATGGTGACCGACCAGCGTCACAACTGTGCTCAACTGACATTAACACGAGCAGAATTGCGCAAGATATGCCAACATGAGCAGCAAAAAACGTACATTTCGTAACAGACCAAGAAGTTGTAAAACCATCATTCCCAGACAGCATACGAACGAATGACGCCCATCGGCTGGTGACTGCACTCGCCACCACGCCTTCTCTCTACACGCCGACGTCCCACACTCGACGCTTCCTGATGCAAGAACCTCGAAGAAGTCAATATTTATACATGTAGCCTACATTACACGTATACGTGCTTCTCGCCTCCCTTGTTGCCACACATGAAGCATAACGTATTGTGGTGGCGTGCGTCATAATGTAGTGACGTTTGACCAACGTCCCGCCATCCACCTCCCATGGTAGTTACCTACTAACCAGGCCCTATATCTGGCCCGCTACTACTTGAAAGTTGGACTGACAGTCTTATATACACGTAACTAACCACCCAGGTCAACTCAGCCTACTAATCCTTCCAGCCCATCCTTCCAGCATAGGTAAATTCAGTAGCGACCTGCCTGGCTGGGGTTAAGGAAGGACACGATTACCTGCGTCAGTTGATCGTGACTCGTGATCGTATAAATAAACTGAACGTAGCAACTGGCAACAGCAGTCGACAGCGCAAGGAGCATCAAGTGGTTGTCTAGCACACGGCGAAAGAAAGACCACGCGGCCTGCTGCTACTGATGCTGCTGGCAAGCAGCAATGGCGCCCTCTCTCACAGCCCTCTAGATTAGCCTCTCTCGTCGTCTTCGCCATCAAAAACCAAACCACGTTGCACTCACTGACTGAATGCAGTGCCCAAGGAAGACTCAAGTCAGTGGCGTATAAAAACCGGGATTCGGGCGCAGTAAGTGACGTAATTACAAGCCAAAGAACAGGAGACCAGAGTGCTTGGGGTCCCCCAAAAGCTGTTTTATGAACTTATACATTAATTTTGATGTTTCAGCAAGCACAAGTGTGCCAGTTGTCAGCGGCGAGGAAAAGGGCATGACAGATTGCCACCGTTAAATAAGCCACTATTCAAGCCGGCGGTTCAATCATGCAGTTTCGTACAGTAGTATAATGGTTTGATCAGTGTTTGAATAATGTGAAAAATTAGCTGGGGGTTGAACTTCTCAACTGTCGGAGCCTGACCAAAAATGTGATGTAAAACTGTATGTATATAGCTAAACCCCCAGAACATAATTTGACAGTGTGGTAGGGGGGTTGGAAAAAGTTGGGGCTTCAACCCCCAAACCTCTTGGCAATTCAAACACTGGGTTTGATGAACCGGGATCCAAGCTTCTAAGAGCCCCGAGCGGGGCGACTAGAAAAACAAAAAATAACAAGCCTACGTACTGAAAAGATAACTGCGTATATATGTGCACAGACAATTTTTTATAGCAGAAAATATTATCTGAAAACACAAAAAAACAGCAAAAATCGTGGCGGATGGGACTTCGCCCCAGATCCCAATGGGAGAACTAGAGCTAGAGTCTCCCGGGCTTCACGGCTCAACTGCAGGGCCCCTCGGAGTTTTGCTACGCCACTGGATGAACGGCGACCTGGGCTGGATACCTGCAGACGAGGAGCCACGAGGCCGTAAATCACCCTGCAGTTTGCATGGAAAGTTACAGTCTTGACTGAACTGAAGTATTTCTTTGTGAGTTGTACACCAGCAGCGAACTGCACGCTGGCGCCGCCGGCATAACGTCATTAGCTACTATGCGACCACCCGACCAATGTAGACTACTCGTGTGAACGTGTACCGCCATGCCAGCAATTTGGTGTGCTACTGTATCTCAGCTGCTATAACGCCATTACCGCTACCTCATTCCCTTGCCATCACTGTACGAGGCTAAATTTTTTAACAAGCTAACTAACAAAACTCTGTTACTGTTTAAATATCGCGTTACTCACTGTGGCACTGCGAAAATGCATAGGCCTATAGCTAGTAAACGTAATTAAAGTTAATGAGCTCGCAAAGTGCACAGCCCTATAATCTAGGCTTCTACGACTAAGTTCGCAACAGTAGCATGCACGGAACAGTTGGAATCACAAATTATTAAAACGTGAAGAGCACTCACATTGGCTTTACCCAAAACATCACTTTGGCCATTTTTTGTTGCGGTATCATCGACATTTTAATGGGGTAGACCACTCCACGGGGGACCAGAGGGGCTATCATCCTGTGTTGCGCTATCTTAAAATACTTCTTTAAGAAAGCAGCTATTTTGATCACAACCTGAGAATCTTAGGCTAAACTTCGTATTTTTCCAATTTAACATAAAATTTCCAAACTAATGACAAAGAAAGAAGTCACTAACTTGACAGCTGATAGCAGATGAAGACAGCGCCTTTCACGCAGTTCTGGGCACCAACAATCCAACGACAGAAAATCTTCAAGTAATCTTCCGGCGTTGAATGCAGCTAAGCTAGTAGTCAGTCAGTAGTTCAGAAGTGTATCTCCACAAATCGCGCTCTGTGATGCGCAAGTTAAGTACTACTGCCACAGCATACAAACTTAACACGAGTTACTTATGCTGTGCTACGACTGTACGACACGCAAAGCGCGGCTACTACATCCACCGAGCGTATAACGCGCAGTTGGCAGCTGCAGCAGCAGTAGCTATCTTGTTTTATACACCGGCAGCAGACGCCGGACGCTGAAGCTGTGCGTTCCTGCACCGGTGCAGTCGTCAACACTGCCTGACAGTCCGATCGCCGTGGCGTGCCCAGACCACGGTCAGCGCAGTAATCGCTCGTTCACTATACAGTCAGTTACCGGCTGCTAATGCATCGACAAATTGATAGCTCGGACCACACAGTACGAGCACGCAACCACACCTCTATAATGATCAGCTGCACGAGCGACAGCGACCTACAAACTATACTGGGCGCATGCGCAGTCGCCGCAGACTGCGTGCGTCGCCATCTGGCGCCATCTGGCACTTACTCTTTGCGTTTGAAAGTTTTTGTACGAATCACGGAAGGCGCCAATTCTGTCGAGTATAGCCGCTGTGAAGTATCGCAGACTAATAAGAACAGCAAACCGGTAGGCCCTCTATATAGCCAGCAATGATAACAATTTCGTCTAGGAGTTGTATATAGGGCTAGACTCATTGTCTGAAGTCTGAACTCTGAACCAAACGTAATCAGCTTCACGTTCAGATACGTGTAACGGTGTAACTATAATTACGGATTCGTAGATAAATAAACAAATTCTCGAAGTCGCATGCCGGACTGACGTGGTTGTTGTGAGTAAATCCTGAAAAAAGACCCCGCAGTGCAAATGCTGACAATTTATTAAGAGAGATGCAAAGGCTACATTAGAAAAGTTTTAACTTAGGTCTATTTTTGTTCATTATCGAAAATCTACATAACGTATTTTCTATACTCATTAACGACTGACATTCATAGCAGCCTAAGCCGTACTTGTCAGGTTGAAACAAAGTCGCTTTTGTTGCAACAGTATCGATGGCAGATCGCAGAGTCGGCGACTCCAAAGTCTAGTAATGAGACCTGATTGTGGCGTGAAATATGATTCGGCTGGCCTCGGTACGTACGTGTAGCCTAAAGTATAGGCCCTATACGGTAGCTCGAGTGATGGGCGGAGGAGAGGAGAGGGATCGGTGCGAATTCGATTAAATCGGTTCAGTACTCGGTACGGAATGTACATCAACCTTTGTACAACGGACGACTAGCTGTGACGATAACGCACGGTCCCGTTTCATTTCGCTGTGCTAATTAACTCTACTCGACATGCAAGCCAAGCTGCGATGTGGCGCCTCTGCATGCCGTACATAGGGGCCTGCTGCTAACGTCCATTTGCTTTAAATACAATACAATACAATACAATATTCGTTTAATTCAAGCGTAGACAGACCGCTAGGTAGGTTACAATGAATTACAAAGATCAGTAAAGACTGCAGGCCTGGACCGCTGCATCGAGTTTATTCGAACCTGCAGAGACACCAGCTCGGAATCTTGGACTCAGTCATAATTAGCCCGTATTTCATCCGAGTCAAAGCAAGATAATATCGTGTAACGTCGTGTAAGGTGATTAAGTTCGACTTCGCAAATAAGGCAAGATTACACAGCATCAGACATTTTGACTTATGGAAATAAGTAGGCCTATCAGCTGGAAAAATTTTTCAGGGGGAGCAAATGTAACAAGCAGAAGCGCCGACAGCGATACGTTAGGCCTACTTTGATGCTGTCGAATGGCGAAGAATGGAATTAATTAATGGTATTCGAGTCTTTGACGTTGCCTATAGCCAAAAATTGGGTGCATTTGGTGTATAGCCTTGACAAAGACTTCGGATCTGCCCATCCCTAAAAATTAGGTTGCTTTCATGCTTCCACAGAATGTACACCTCTGAAATCGGCACACTTGCTTTTTTATCAAAGAAACTATTCACACCGTAGCTGGAAAATGGCAGTTAACAGTTTCAGTAGTAAGGGTTCCGAAACGGGTCCAGACTCCAAGCGGAACCCCAGTAGGGTGTTGTGGGCGGATCCCCCCGCAAGCTAAACTCCAACATTAAATGTGTGTTGCTAGAAATCTGTTTGTTAATGTTATCGCCTTTTTGAAACTAGCGACAACTATTACGGCATCCGTTGTCTGAGAAGATTTCATGCCGTTTATTACCAGCGTCGAGTGGAAATGGAACATTCTTACATTCTGAACTCATCGTGACTCGGCTGTGCTCACTGGTGACGCGCTTTCTGGCGGTATAAACATCGATGACCTTGAACGACCTTAAAATCTAAAAAGTGGATGTTCAGTGATTTTTTCGCGATTTGACTGTGACCCATATTTCAGTTGTTTCAATTGCACCGACATTGCTAGCGACAGACGACCTGCGTGTGAAATTTTTAGCAAAAAAGTATAGATTTTGACCGTTTGAGTTTCGACCTCCTACAGTAAATTCAAAAAAGTTCTTCGACGGAGACCTCAAATTTGAGTAGGCCCCTACTTTCTCAAAACGCATTATCATTGCACGTTGTACACTGATTTTCTACATGACAGCACAGACGCTGTCGCGCGTCACGCAAGCTTTGCTCAAATTACTTGTCAAAGTAAGTAGGCCTTATACAATGGCTAGAGAACGCACCTGAATTGTTTTCACAAAAAGTTCCTAAGTACCGTACCTAAGAAACTTTTTGTGAAAACAATTCAGGAAGTACCTATAGAACGCGAAAAGCCAGACCATGAATATGCTGCATACAATATATTACTACACAGTGGAATGGACATGGAATTAATGCTCTATCGACCCAGGCAGACAGGAATGGAGAATTATTGTGTCATCGATACTGCTCCGTTGAGGATGGAATGCGCCGGATGCTGCACATAGGCGACAATACTTTTACGACCATTGACTGCCACTGATCGAATGATGATAATAATAAACAAATTCGGTTTTACATGACGTGAAGTTTTTTAAGAAAAAAAAAACTAAAAGCTCACGTTACAGTTTGACATACAAATGCCAGTCAGTCAGAAAGAGTGTCACACAGGGTCGAATAAAAGCCTGTATTGTACAGGCTATAGTCTATACAGCTCTCATCTTTAGCCGACGTCGGAACACGCAGAAAAGCCCCGAAAATGGGATTATCGTGATGCAAAAACTGCAAAACAACCTGAATGGCTAATACCGTCTTGGATCGAGCCTATACCGGCGCTGAATTCGTGATTTTTCTTGGCGGGATGAAACGGATGCCGTCAGTCACGTATAGACCTATAGGCCTAGGTGTTCGGGCGATGTGTCGACTAATGATGTCATGTTACTTACGCGTGTCGCCGCCTGAGGGAGGTTGGGTGGTCGTGGGGTGCCGTATAAGGGATGCAGAACGGCGACATCTGCAACTGCAGGGGACGGACGGACGAGAGCGGATGGATAAGTAGGAAGAAAGATCGATACAAACACGTCTGATTGAGTATATAGACCTACGTCCCTCCACACGTCACTGCTATGATATGCTGATTAGATCTGCCACTTGATGACGTCACTCAGCCGGCATGACGTCACGACAGTCGTGACGTCACACTGGCCACTGGCCGCTGACCAGCGCGGCATATTTTATGATGGCAATGATAATTGCCAATTTGCCACTGATGACCAACGACTCGAGTCCGAACTAAACGAACCTCTTCTGTGTACGTCATGATTTGTATCTGCAACTGTTTTTTAGCTTTTAAGCTAGTTTTTTAATTTACTATAGGATCCAGTTATTAGCTGCAACACAAAACAAAAAAAGTTTCATTCATTGATTGTTCCGTATTTATGCTATAATTTTTATTTCCTAGCGCAATATGAACTTAAAATAGCAAAATACGGTGATTGCTTGTTTCTAAAATCTGGCTTAAATCGACATTTTGTATGAATAGGCAGCGTTTTGCAAACAATCACACTATCACACTTATATGACGCCATTTGTCCTCCGGTAGGCCTATACGGTACTGAGACTAATAATTTGTTGGATAAGATGTGATGTTGTCTTTACACTATCCAGATGTGGCATCCATAAGGTTGCATTCACATAAGCAAGAGTTGCAGTCTATTTCTGCTCCGTGTAACACATGGATCTAATCTGTTTGGCATCAGGAGCAACAGCTGCAGAGCGACACCTGGTGGCAAGGTGGCCAGCGAAGAGCTGCAGAAATCGATAGTGATTTCTTCTGTGTACCATGCTGTCATGACGTATTACTCACATTTGAATACCAGAAACAGGCCTACGAGGCGTCTGTAATTGCTTGACCATCTGCTTGACCATTATCTATAGTTTGTCTTTTTCATAGGCCTGTTTCAATTGCTGAGAAAGAAACAAAGTTAACCCGTAAGCATACAACAGTAAGCCTATACAGCTTCATAAACCTGCAGCGGTAATAGGCCTACGTATACTAACATATAGGCCAAGAAGTGGCATAATAATCTATGTACTGTTAGCTATTCAAATGTTCTGATAATTAAACAAAAAAATTATGCAACTTAGCCGGTTAATTTACAGTTTTTACGCACAAAAGCAGCTATTGCTGTAGCGCGTCTTAGCCATAGCAATTGTGTCTGTCCGTCCGTCCGTCCGTCTGCCCGTCACACGGGTGGATTAGTCAAAACGGTGCAAGCTAGGATCACCAAATCTTCACCATCGGCTGCCTGGAAGACTCTAGTTTCAGGATCCGTAAAACTTTTTCCATAAATTGGAAAGGAGTCACCTCGAGCAAGGGCGCTAAATGAGAGAGCGGTGGGGAAATTTGCGATTTTAAGCCAATACGGCTGAGCGAGACCGGTCGTCCCGTCTGGCGGCCTCTGGCGAGTGTAAAAGGAACATCATTTATTTGGCTGCGAGCGCTCTTGAGGTCTTCTCTAATTGGGCGCTATACAAATTGACATATTCATTCATTCATATTCATTCATCGTTGCTAGGATGGGTGAGCTTAGTTTTTGTTCGCACCGGGCTTTCAAACATGCACCGCTATTGCGTGTTCCCCTTTACGTTAGCTGGGCTTTTTTGTATTGTCATGCTGTTCGTGGGCAAATAAGTGATGAAATCATAAAGGCTATATGTAAACGACATGTGTTGGCGCTAAACGTTGCGTGTTAAAAAGCCTCACGCGCCTATCAGACCTATTCACGAGTTGGGATATGTACGGATCGAAATTAAACAGCAGCATCAGTGGCGGTGCCAGCTTTTTGTAGTGAGGACTGGGGAGATCATCACTGACACTTTTCTACGTTGCAAGTCCAAAGTAAGTTGCGCTATTCTCCGCGAAACTCAAATTGGGACCAAAGCGGCCGAAGGCCATTAAACGAAGCTTAAAACTTGAGCAAACTGCAACCAGTGCCCCTATTTTGGCGCCGCCACTGCCAAACACTGACTATTTTGCGTATAGGTGTTATGTTTAGCGGAAATTAAGTAGCAGATTTTGTAGATCTGATTTCATCGGACGGAATGGCCGTAGGAAACAAGTTGCCCGGAGTACGCGTGGATTCCGTGAAATCAAGCCCGGTATGAAAACGACATTGAACGCACCTGCTACGGTATTCAAGTACAAGCTCAGTTCACAGGCAAAACGATCGGATCAAAACTGATTAGCCTACAGTAAAAACCGAGTATTTAATGAATCGTCTATCACGACATGCATGCACTACACACGAAGCGTGCCAGTGAACGTACGAGACGCACGACACGGCGTTATGCCCGTTGACTGATTGACGGCGATTTCGCCTGCACTGGCAGGGTCGTTGTGGTCGGTGATCAGCCAGCTTACTGCTATATGCCTATACTGCTTACCGTGCATTCGCCTGCGTCAGATTCAGGATACACTTGCAAAATGTCCTGTAGCATCCGCGATGAAAACACCCGTGGTATTTTTAAGTTATTATAGACCTAAAGTGTAGATCTGACATCGATATCAATCATCAATACAACTAAACAGCAAAGCAAGCAATGGAGATGACGAATGAGACGACAACCATAGTTCGAGAATTCGTAACTTGCGGTTTTAAAATGCGTAAAAATTTGCGAATTTTAACAATTTTTTAAAATGCGTAAAAATTCGTAAAAATGCGTAATAGTGCTT
>Ga0209454_1001124_pt1 | contig 15984 bp, 14 predicted proteins | sample WorMetHERISLAND1_2_FD_187400 | JGI IMG/M metagenome (GOLD analysis project Ga0209454, IMG submission 187400) | Marine gutless worms symbiont microbial communities from Max Planck institute for Marine Microbiology, Germany - Olavius geniculatus... | ecosystem: Host-associated > Annelida >...
TTGTCCAAGGCCTTCAGGTTTGCCATTGCCTTTGCAATTCTGACTGCTATTTCCTTTGAACAGTCCAGGTCATATGTCATGTTGCTTCCCAGGTAGGTGAATTTCTCCACATTTTCCAGCTCAATTTCATCTATGCATATCTTACTTGATATTTGCTTATCACCAAATACCATCGTCTTTGTTTTGTCGGTGTTCATCATTAGCCCATACCTTATTGCTTCTTTATGTAGTGAATGAACTGTCCTTTCCAACTTGCTTTCATTTTTTTCGATTATATCTATGTCATCCCGCAAATCGCAGGTTGTTTATTCTTCAGCCTCGCGGTTGCTAAAAAGCAAACTCGACCCGGCAGAAGGTCCGGTCACCGCAGCTGCCATCGGACGTTTGTGCTTCTGATGAGTCTTCGCCCTCTCGAGCTCCTCTAAAGAGATAGGATTGCCTGCCATGTTAACTCAATGTACAGTCTGACGATGCCGACGAAGACTACTGCGTGATGACAAGACGGAAAAGCAGAGAGTACCCGGCTTCTCGGTACCTTTCGGCATTTTTCGTGCCGAATCGAATTGAATCGCTCAACCGTGGCCATTTAGGCGCTTGAGCAGCTGTCGTTAGGTATACGTATGTAGGAGCTGAGTGGACCTGACCCGGTCCACTACTAGATGAATAAGACATTGTAAGAGAAAAAGTCAAGGCCCGACAAGATGGCCGACCGCGACGACGTTCAACGAACTTCAACTACGTCCGCTATCGTTCAACACCATCAACGACTATCAACGACCAAACAAGATGGCCGATGACTGTCTACTATCGCTTCACAACTGCTATCGACCCTATAGCACTATCTATGCTTCACTGCTATACACAGCATACGTCTGAACTGCTCGGAGGTCGGACGTCAACTGACTGAGTCGTCTTCGTTCATCACTGAAGTACTATTACAGCTCTGTGCCGAGCTTGCATTGTGAAAAGTGCCGAAAGTGTCGTGTAAGTGTGCCGTTGGCGGCCGTCCAAGTGGACCCCCGGGGGGTCAGCGCCGGACGGCAAGTGCCGTCTGTATATGACGACTAGGGGGGTCAGCGCCTAAGGGAGGGGGGTCAGCGCCGGACGACGAGTGTCGTCCGTATATGACGACTAGGGGGTGGGGGGTCCCGTCGGTCGGCGTTTGCTGACCTCGAAATTTGGAAGTAAAATTTTGCGGTTATAACAACAAGCCAAAAGAAAACCCGGGGAAAAAAAATCCGCACGGCACAATAATTTAATAAATTTTTATAAAATATAGCAGAAATAGAATAAAATAATTTAGATAATTAATACTGACCAGGGATCCCTCACCTAAATTTTGCGGCGAAGTAATAAATTGACGTTATACCGACTACACGTACAATAACTAAATGAGAGAAAGTTAGCGTCGATTTAAACGTGAGTGCGAACAATAAGCTTACTGTCAATATTTAATATATTTAATAGCAATTCAACGGTAAATCGGGGTTTACACACAGTGTGGCGTTTTTGACTGCCAAATTTTGCTGGTTTGTTGCGAAGCGTGATTAATTATTACATTTAGTTGTTACGTAACAAGAAACAAGTGTAATGTGATGAAGCACGTGTAATGTGACACAAAACTGAATACTTTTCGTGTGTTTCTTATTGTGTTTTAGACCAAAGAACACTTTTCACACTACTAATACCTTTTTAGCGGGTGCAGCAACAATTAAACCGTGTATTAGTCATCAAGCGAAAAAAACAGCAAAAACAGTGACCAGCTGTGTTGCTTCTTCTGTCAAAGTAGTGCAGGTAATCGTCAAAAAACCTCAACAAAAAAACCAGAACAAAGATTGTCGGTGATCACAAAAACTTGGTGATACAAGTTGTGTTGAATTACCTCAAAAGCTCGATTAATTTCAGATAAAGCACTTGTTGCATTGGAACTTAAATGGCACAAACCTTGCTACTGTACATTCACATCTGAAAGCAAGGTCACCAGACTTAGACAAAAGCGACAACCATTAACGAAATCATCAGCAAAGATTTCTAATGATCCTTGTTTCAGCAGCATATACTCATTTATAAGCAGACGCAATTTTAAAGCAGCGATAGACTGGTCTTGTTGTATGTTTTGTCAAAATGTCAAAAAAAATTTATGGAGCTAAAACGCTAAAAAAAATCTGCGGACTTGATTGAGCGATCAAAACGGGGTCGCTAAAAACGCGAGACTGGAAAACGCGGGACCGGAAAACCCGGCATCAAATCACAGGGGTGGAAAACGCGAAACCGGAAAACGGGGAAACCTCAAAGTTATGGAAAGCCGTCGCTGTAGAAAATATGCAACATAGTTAAACCTACTGAAAAGTTCTGACGAGTCGTCTCAGATCAAAGCACATCAGAACGGTAGGACTTAAATTTTAGGTAGCAACATGAGCAGATTGTGTTCACGCTTGCCAACGGTTACGTATTATGCCGTCCGCAGTTGAGCTGGCAATTTCATAGGCTAAATACCGTTGAGTAGGCTTCAAACAAGGAGTAAAATAGCTAAAATTGCTGCTCACGATCGGAATTCCTTTGTTCATTTGTCTTTGATAGCTTTAACTCAAAGCTATCCCGCCCTACCCGTAGTACCCTATATAAGGACTGCAGAAAACCGGCAATTTGAAAACGTATTGTGTCGCCAGACGTTTACTTTGTATTAGGTTTTAACAAATTTGTAATGTTAAGACAAACAGTACTTGTGTACGATTTTTAACTATGTTTAAGAATGTTGCTGGTCTAATTATAACACGTTGATTCGATTAGTTTTTTTTATTAACACTCCTAAATTTAATCGACTGCTTCGAATCTATCTATAAGCGAACACATACAGTATTAACCTTGCTGTAACCTTCTAGAACCGAAAGTTATGCAACAGGGTCGATGACGTCAACATAGTCATACTTCCCAGATCTCTGAGTGGTCAGACTTCTAAGCTACGGGCTAAGGAGGCGGATATCAACAAACCTCCTGTAGCCAAGCTAAACTTATCCAAGCTACCGAATCTCCTAATTTGGCGATACGTCGAGCTTTCGACGTTCCCTGGCCCCAAAGCCTACTGCGTATCGTGAAGCCTACAAGCTAGTGTAGCCACGAAAACTCAGGAATAGGTTAGCCACTGCGTAGTAGACGCAGCGTCCTCAAACCTGACCTAAATGCGGCCGTCCGTGTTGTTGTTTCCCACTCTGAGCCTATGCAGGTATTTTGGCTAGGAAAAATGTACGCACGGTGAACCCGAGTATCAATTTAGCTGTCTTCCATTCACCCCGGCTTTAAAAGATTTTTGTCCCCGAAAATAAGAAGAAGTATGTAAAATACCACTCCATATCTAAGAACCATAACTATGTTCAACCTAAGTACTAAAGTAATGTCCAGTTCATGAAGCGAATAGTGTCCAGTAACTATTCCGTTATAATAAAATTAGCTAATTCGGAGCAGCGAAATAGAGTTCCATAACGATGTGAACAAAGTATGCAGTGAACAGTTAGTCTGTGACAGGGTACAGAACAGTTTGAATAAGGCGAAAACGTAGCCACGGTGCGACGTCCGGAGTGGCGCAGAGTAAGACAATGTCAATGGTACGCCGATGATCGACGCAGCGTTGTAATGTTAACAGCAGAAGAGTAGCGTCGAGTAGAATAACGTAGCCGTACAGTAGTCAGCCAACTCCGTAGTCGACCCGTGTACCACATCAGAACAACGACACTAACACGCACAAGCTCAAAAAGCACAGTAACTCTGCTCGATAACGATGAACGTTAAACTATAGTGACGTCTAATGATAATAATTATGAAGTCACATCGAACAATGACATCAAAACAAAGATCTAAATAACGGTAGCTTAAGTTAGGGTGCTGCGACCTTTCCCGCAAAAACTAACCGAATCGAAACATGTTTCATTGGACACTCCCTCGTGTCACAGACCGCATCGGCCAGTGATTGCGTGTAGTCACAACACACTAAAAAAACGACAATTCAAAAGTTCAAGGTCAATGAAAGACAACAACTAACTAATAAAATATGCAATGAGTAAATACGTTCAAACAGCAACAACATCAAATCCATCAAGATGGACATCAAACATGTTTAAGCTGAGTATAATAAAATCGCATGACGTATCCACTGTCAGCAAAACCAAGGAATAAGCTGTATTACTAAACAAATAGCATGAGTGTCTAAACTCAAGTCAACTACGGAAACAACAATATTTCATCAACTACGTAGACAGGCTTTAAATCGTAAAGTCAGCAATCCAAAAATCAAAATTTAGTCTCTGCTTCACCCAGCATAGGGTATAAAGTGCGTGTTGAGACAGATATCTCATGCACGTCCCTATATGAAAGCGCAGGACCTATGTCCCAGCGTCTAATAGGCAATGATAAAATTGACTGTCTCTTTCCAACCTTTGTAACAAATAAGCACCAGTAAGGCTTACGTAATACCATACGCAAAAATCTTGCCTGCGTCCACGTTAGAAGAACGGAATTTGGCAACTGGTACTGCTCATTAGTCATCATTGAACTGATACAAACACTCGGCCAAATAATGATCAAATGTGGCATTAAACAACCCGATATATGCAGCGAATCAACGTATTTTCCAGCGTTAAACTCGTAATGTTCCGGTTGTAATTTGAACGTTTTGACATAAATTTGAACCGATTCATTCTGATAACCAATGTGTACATACAACTGAAACTCGTAACGATGCTTTTTGTAAGAACGACAAATTTTGACAATTGTCACAAACGTAATAATGCAAAGTTAAATAATGACTGATATATCTAGAATCCAATCAACGTGTTGTTTTTCAAAAACAAAAATAAAAGGTGAAATGTCTGTCGGTGTAGTCGAAGAAAAGTAATTAAGAGCAGTTGGCAATGCATGAGTACGAGCTGGTAGAGATAACGCAGCTACAGTAGCGGTCAAAGTGCGCAATTTTTGATTCAGTATGAAAGAAAATCCAAAACTTCCTCCAGCAAGTAGGCCTAGAATAATCAAAATCCAAGAACACTGTTTAGTTGGCGTTTCTGCGATGTGCTATAAAATCATGCATGCGGTAATAATGTGTAACTTTTCTGCGTAAAAGTTTAAGTTTTCCGGAGGTTAAGATTGTAATTCGTCCTTGTATCTGAATCAGCACGTGCTCAAAGTGTTCCGGCGATATTAGTTCCGAACTCAATATTCCGTTATTAAGCGATTGAACTGCTCGATAAAACGATTCCAAATTGTCCATGAGAATTACAAGGTCTTCAAATTTTACCAAAGCTAATGCAATAATCAAACTTTTTTCACTTAATACAGAAGTCTCATGTTTGACCTGTCTATACAACTCTCCTCGTGTCTGTCTCTTTATATGAAATAACTTCGTCATGTGATCAAGTCGATGATTGACAGTATTGGTAAGACTTGCGAGTCTATTTTCACTCTGTCTCCAAGCTGTCGTCATAGTGTTTAAATTCTTTGCAAAGTGTTTCATCGCACTATGTAACTGTGCTATGTCCTTGTCTCTAGCTGTGCCAAATAAAGAATGACTTAATTCACCAACAAAGTTCAACAACCCTCGTTCCACTCGAGAACAATTACTAGACGATCCGTCCTCAACTGAAAAAATGACTGATTAGTTTGTGTACTAAATCAAAAGTACGATTCATAGGCTTAATCCTGATATGACTGTATCCTCTCCATCTTCGTCAGCTTTGGCCTGATGGACAGCCGGCGTCGCCCATATAAGCCACAGTAGTAGCAGTATGTATTTATGAAAATGCTTGTCGAACCCTGCACAAGCAAAATAAATAAAATTTATCCGAATATTTGAGCGCCCAATTTTGAAATAAAATGTATAACAAAAACAAAACAAGAAAGCTTTGCGGGTTCTGTTAGCATTATAAACACTACATTCGTCTTCTACGTTTCCTGGTCTGAGAGCGATTATTCTTCGCAATCCAATAACTGTCAACTGCAAATTTACTCACGTCTCTTTCCGGCTTCCAACTTGTAGAATCATCGTCCCACAATACTTGATAGAACATTTTATTTCCACGCTTCTGATGCTTTAATATCTTCTGTATAGAGAACCAGCCATTGCCTAAACCTGGCTGAGCTGAGTTATCTGACCGTGTAATATCAGCCAAGTCAGCCTGCGAACTGCTAGTTCCGTTAGTTACGTTACGCGTTGCCTTAGACCTCTTCGTCGGTAAAATAATTCGTGTCGGAAAAGTTTTTTTCTGCTGAACCGCGACTTTCGGTACATCCTCGGTTTTCTGTGCAGTAACTGGAAGCGTATTCTGCAAGCCAGATTCCAACTGACTCGTAGGCGTAGTGTCTCTCCCTTTAGTCATCCCCTCTCTTCGGCTACTTAGCAGCCGTCGAGGTGATAAACGTCGACCGGCTGTTTTGCTGCCGACTGGCTCTGCTGACTGTTGGTCGGTCTTGCAGTCGAAATTGTTGTCGATTTGCTCGTCTGTACGCGATTCTCAATACATTGCAAGATCTGCAGCGTTTGCAGCCTGATTTTGTCGATCGCGCTTAAGTCCAGTCTCCATTTCTGTACCAGGCACAAAATGTCTACTATACAATTTTTCACGATTATCGTCACACAAACGTAATCTATCAGCATGTATCAAAGATGGATGTACCTTTTTAGTTTCACAGTGTTGGATTTTATAAGTTCTGAAGTCTGGGTAACTGTTCAAAATTAAGTACGGACCTTGGAACTTGTTTAACATTTTATGCGCATTTTTTATCTTTGACTTTGGATTCTCTAATAAATAAACTCTGTCTCCAACACAAAATTTTGTTTTTTTTTACAGTGTATTTTGCATCGTGTGTTTTAGCAGTCTGTTTATGTGCTTCAATGTGATGTCGTCTCACTGTGTCACGTAAAATACGTAGTTTTGGTTCCATCTTGTTGAAGTAACTTTTTGCATTTATGGGTAAAGACGTCGGTGGTAATAATGTCTCATCAATTGGCAAACGTGGTTTCTGACCAAATACGACCTCGAAAGGAGTACAACCTATCTGCTTCAAAACTGATGTTCGGAAAGCGTGTCCTATTTCTGGCAATAGACTCGGCCAGTTGTCTACCGAGCCGCAATGTGTTCGTAAACTATTCAAAATGTTTTTTATTATAAGCCTCACATCTAGAATTTGTCTGTGGGTGTCTGCTAGATGTAAAAACTTGTTTCACACCCAACATTTTACACAAACTTTTTACTAATGTCAAACGAAAAGCAGCTCCTCGATCAGAGATTAGTGTTCGACAACCATATACCATGAAAATATTGTCATGGAGCAACTGAGCTGTCTCCACTGCAGAAGTGGATTTAGCTGGTAAAAGTACACTCCAAAGAGACAAAGAATCAATGCAAACTAAGACGTAGTTGTATTCTTTAGCTTTGCAAAGTTGCAGATGATCGATGTGCCATTTCTCAAAAATAGTGGAGGGTGTACTTAAGGATTTGAGCGGTGCCTTGGAAATAACACTACTTTTCCCTATTTGACATTCCGAACAAGTTTTACACCACTCAAACACATCAGAATAAAGACCAACCCAGTAATATTTCTGTCGAATGGTATTGTATGTCTTTTCTGGTCCTGTATGAAAACGCTTGTCATGGTAAGATCGCAACAATAACTCACGCAAATGTCGTGGAACAACAAGTTGTTGCGTGACATCTTCACTACTTGCGCGTTTTCTCTGTCTTGGTAAATCTAAGTGATATAAAATATTGTCAATCATGGTGTATCTTTCTGCTTGAAAAGTTATGTTTCTAGCAGCTGCATCGTCTCGTGGCAAAATGCCGTGACATAAATAATAAATTATTTGTCTGCAATCTGGACAATCAGCTTGCAACTCAGTCAAGTTATATGACGCTAAGCTGTCATCCTCGTCATTTATGTCTGTAACTGTATTGTCATTATCAGTATTGTCTATCACGGTCTTATCGAAGGAGATTTCCCACACTTCGTTCGACCTAGGTTCTGTTACGTCACAATCATCGTCTTCGTCCAGCAATGTAGTGACACTGCCTATCATATTGTTTAAAGCCTGTTCAGCTTCTTCTGTATCACTAGCAGGTAACTCTATGCGACTTAAGCGGTTTGCTATGACATTCTTCTTCCTTTTGATATGTTCTACACGATAAGTATAAGAACTCAAGATCAAGTTCCATCTTCCTAATCTGCCGGTAATATTTTTAACAGAATTTAGATACCTAAGTGCCGAATTATCCGTCTTTATTACAAATGGTTCTGGCGCTAAGAACTCATGGAAATGCTGGACCCCAACCACAATTGCAAGCAGTTCACGTTCCCAGGAAGAGTAGTTCTTTTCAGCGGCGTGTAAGCCTCGGCCACCAAAGCTTATGAAACGTTCTTTACCGTCCTTAATCATTGACAGATTAAATGATATTGAAATATTACTGGCGTCGCATATTAAAACAAATTCCTGGTCAAAATCTGGAAGCGCCAGAATAGGTGGATTGCAGAGCGCGTTTTTCAACGTCTGGAAAGCTGTTTCTTCAGCTTCCGTCCACTGAAATTCTACGTCCTTCTGTAGAAGTCTATATAACGGGTGGCAAATTTCAGAATAACTTTTAATGTACCTGCGAAGGTAATTTGTCATGCCTAAAAAAGAACAAACGTCTTTTTGCTTTTCAGACGTTGGATATGCTCGTATCACAGCTGTTTTTTCAGGATTTCTACTTTCCTCATGTCGTCTGAGAGGCGGTACGGCCTACATCGAACCGGCTTCGCTTTATCTTGTAAAAGTAGTTCACACTCCATCACATTACACTCTGTTATATCTTTAGCACTGTGAGCGAATATATCTCTAAACTCGTAAAGTAGATCTACAAATTGTGGAAATATTTCTGGTTCAATTTCTTGACTATCATTCAATAAGTTTTTGGATTTTACGTAATTTATCTTGTCAGTCAGTGTAAACGGGTCTTTAGTTTTGCCACTGGTAAACGTCAATCTGTCCGCTGCGTGCGAGTTTTTATTCTGCTGTTGTGTGCTATCGCTGTTTCTGTGCGCCGTCTTAGCATTAACTGTCTGTTGGCAATTTTCTTTCTGCTCGTGTTCGCTGCTGCGTTGCTGTTTGTCTTGCTGCGTGTGTTTGCTTTGTAGCGACTGTTGTGAACTAGCTGACCTTGAGTAGCTATCTGTACGCGCATGATTGATACCGTAGCTTTCGCTTAGCGGTGTTATAACAGCGACAGAAATACCGCGAAATATATTTTTCGGTTGCGTATCATAATTAAATACGCGACAATTTAAATATCCAGTCGATGGCTTATTTACTAACATACGTTCTACGGAAACTTTATTAAGTGTCAATTTCACATGTAGTTCTACAATGACAGACGTCTGGAAATTAGACAAAGCGTTTTTAGCCATTTTCACTGGTATAAAAGCCTGTGATTTTGCAGGAATAGTAACAAATTCAGTCGCTCGCAAAATAACACTATTTTCGTGAAGGGTCTGTAAAGGTAAGAATATACGTCCGTCGTAAAAAGAAACATAATTAGAACTCAAGTGAATATGACAACACGTCTTCTGTAAAAAATCCATGCCCAGCAAAACTGAATGATTTAAATTTTCTACAATATGAAATTCATGTTGTACATTAAAATTGCGTAACGTTATTGTCAACGTCACTGAACCTAATACATCCAAATTTTTACCATCAGCTGCATACAAAGGTTGAATGCGACTATTTGGGTCAACAGAAACATTAATTTTTTTGCTAATCTTGGGGATATGCAATAAACACTAGCACCAGTATCCAAAATCGCAAGAGTTTTTCGATTATTGACAAAGATAGAAATAAAATTTTTGCTTGAGAATTCACGATTTGTTTCTGTAATTGGCCCTGAAATCCTAGCCTGTCCGATATTAGGATTTCCGAGCCCGCAACATCATGCGTTTTGAAGTGGATTTCCACCTCCCTGGATTGGAGAAACTCCAGCCCATGGTTTCCACTCAATAGCTCTCCTCGGCGGGGGACCCCAGTTTGAGACGCCCCCTGTTCCACGTCTCACACCTCTACAACAACGTGCGATATGTCCAAATTTATGACAATTATAACACTGAACATTGTAAGCGCGACAAAATTGTCGACCAAACTGGTGATTACCTCCACAATTGCCACATGGCATGCTTGACATGCATCCAGTTGATGAACCGCGCTGACGTTGATAGTTGATGAACCGTCCACGTGATGACTGTGATGACTGTCGATATGTGCGTTGTGGTACATCGTCAGCGAACATCACCCGACGTCGTATAGGCGACTGTCCACGTTGAGATGATGGACTGGGTGAGTGAGTTTTTTGATCTCCTGATTAATAGCCTCGGCGACAATTCTCGATGCGGCCAGTTCACCAATCATCCGATCTACGTCAGTAGTCGTTGGTGCAGCGGCCTGATCGATGACGGCCTGTGCGGCTTCCGCGACCTTGGCTGCTTCGATCACGTCTTCCACTGTAGTCGGTCGTGATTTTATGACGCTTGCTAAGATTTGCGGTCTGAGTCCTCGTTGTACAGCGTATTGTTCTTGTTCTCCAGCGACTCCGAGAGCGCGCGCCAGTTTTCTGACAGCGGCGACGTAATCGTTGACTCTCTCCGTTAAACTCTGAACACGACTCCATAGATCTGACGTCTTTTTCCACTTCATTATTCCCGCGTCCTCGAATCGAATCTTGAACGCGGTCTTGAATAATGACCAATCGCCCTTCGTCGTGTGGTCCAAATTGTCCCACCATTCACTCGCCGTATCGCGTAGAAGAACCGCGACAAGACGTAGGCGATCGTTGTCGGTCATATCGCGAAAAGAAGCGTACTTCTCGAATCACGATAACCAATCCTTTGTGTTCTCCATGTCATGCCCCCGGGAAAGATGGCGGGGCAAACGTTGTATCGCCGACACCCGTCACGAATACCGTTGTCGTCGTCGTTGACGCTCCAGCGGTTGTGACGATCGACCCACCAGACGTTGTCCCCGACGCGTACGTTGTTCGTACCGTTACCTCGTCATCACTCTGGTAGGTTGTTGACGTAGTCGTCTTCGGTTTCGCACCACGATGTTCGTCCACGCCTCCCTCAGCCATATCGAACTTTGGTGGAGTATGTAGACGTTTTGAAACAGGAACTGGTGCTGTCGGCGGATGCAATACCGGTGTTCGTTGCAGTCCCGAACTGACCGATAATGATGCAGTCGCACTAGTGAATTCTGGCGTTGTGATGAGGTCACTGGTTGACGATCGTGTCGACTGTGCCTGTGGTAACTCGTACAACGTCCCGCGGCGTTTCGTTGGATCGTTATTCGGTCGTTGCATTCGACCAACAACGACTGCCGTTAACTACAGCAGCATGGCTGGCCAAACAGAAAAGTCAGCAGCAGTACGTTATAGGCAGCAGTTAAGTTACACAGTGATGTTTGCGGCAGATAATTCCGCAGCCTATGCCCATTTCGGCTTCGAACCTGCTCGATTGACAGTGGAAGATGATTTGTACGGGCTGGCCACGATCATGTTCGTGCGCGCATAACACCAGCACTTGTAATAGTCCAACAGCGGTAGATGAGAATAGGAAATTTTTGGAGGAACATTGTAGTCATTTTTCAGCACAGTTTGGGCATGTATGAAATCATTATAATGCCAGTCAGGATAATTTGCACGCCCAAAGAAATTTCGAAGATGCTGCTGAAAGACAGCTCCAGCAATGTTAACAAGCGAATTTGGTTGTGGACGTGTAAACCGTCGCAGCCGAACCGAATGTCGCTCACTGGAATTAATAGGATATTCAATCACATACCCTCTTGGAGAAATATGCAGATGATGCGGCAGCAGAAAAACGATGTCGTTCACGTTCATTCGATTACAACCGCACACCGGATTGCATCTGTCCCAATGTGTCGTGGTTCCCCACGATGCACAGTCTTCTACATACCACTCGTGTGACTAAAGGCTCGCATATAAAGCGTCCGGCCTCCAGTTGAAATAGTCGTTCATAACAGAGGCAGTCGATGAGAGTCGATATATGACGACTAACAGGTGAACAGATGAACGAGCTGGTAGCATGTTTCGATCGAATTTCGTTTTCCACCACAATTTAAAAGTGTTGCTGGTCTAATTATAACACGTTGATTCGACCAGTTTTTTTTATTAACACTCCTAAATTTAATCGACTGCTCCGAATCTATCTATAAGCGAACACATACAGTATCAACCTTGCTGTAACCTTCTAGAACCGAATGTTATGCAACAGGGTCGATGACGTCAACATAGTCATACTTCCCAGATCTCTGAGTGGTCAGACTTCTAAGCTACGGGCTAAGGAGGCGGATATCAACAAACCTCCTGTAGCCAAGCTAAACTTATCCAAGCTACCGAATCTCCTAATTTGGCGATACGTCGAGCTTTCGACGTTCCCTGGCCCCAAAGCCTACTGCGTATCGTGAAGCCTACAAGCTAGTGTAGCCACGAAAACTCAGGAATAGGTTAGCCACTGCGTAGTAGACGCAGCGTTTTCGAACTTGACCTAAATGCGGCCGTCCGTGTTGTTGTTTCCCACTCTGAGCCTATGCAGGTATTTTGGCTAGGAAAAATGTACGCACGGTGAACCCGAGTATCAATTTAGCTGTCTTCCATATGCATATACGTACGTTTTTTAAGCATACTGATTACGCATGCAGTGCTGCTTGTAAACAGTTGTCGTTTTCTTTGTATCTACAGTGTTATTGTATCTGTATTCATTTTTTGTCATTGTTCAATTAAACGATTTTTAAATGTTTTTGCCAGTACGGCATATACTGACAGTTGCGATTGTTTTGCTAATTATATTACAAATATGAATTACAATATAAGACTTACTGTTATTTCAATAAATTGGAAAAATTGTCCCATTGGCTGTCCATACAACTTATTCCTTCGTTTTCCATTTCTGCGATTTGGTGCCGGGTTTTCCAGTCTCGCGTTTTCAGTCGCCTCATCAAAACTTGACTTTGTGATGAGCGCAAGACTTTCAGAAGTTTATGACTAATTGCAGTTAAAGTTTGCTATCATTTTGCATGTTTGGTGTGTATTTAAAAAAACGCACTGCAAAATTAGCATTAGCTTCGCAGTTGCAGAAGTTCGGAGAAAATGAGATTATGATGAAGTTGTGCACAGACTGGTGTGTGGGGTTATCTTGCGGCGGTAGGCGTGGTGTAGTGGTTACAGCGAAGTTACTGTACGCCGGGTCCGGTTAATACTGCGATGGGTGACTGCCTGTGGGCAGGTAAAGCATCTCGGGATGTAACCAACCGCTTAGGTCAACTCAGCCTTCCATCCCTCCGGGGTAGGTAAATCGAGTACCGGCCTATCTGGCTGGGGTTAAAGCGGGGCGTGTTTACCTCTGTCGGGTGGCAGGTAACACTGTGTGATCCCATATGACAAGTGACGCTCCGTAGCTCTGAGATGGGTTCGCCCATTCGGAGCTATATGCGACCTTTTGCGGTAATGTGTACTGCTCATCTGACAACGTAGATGTTCTGGAAGCAACTCTAGATAGCAGATACTTTTCACTGCACACAGAAAATGGTGTAACAACGAGGTTTATTTTTACAGCCTAGAAAAGATGCTGTTTCTGGCAAAGTAAAAAAATTCAGGCTACAAAACATAAAAGCTGATGGTATTCAAAAGTTTTAAAAACTTAACGAAGCTACTTTTTCATCAAAGCTAAATTTTTTACGTTTCACAAAACAAAAAAAAACTAGAAATTTGGGGCAAAGCCCAACGTGAGTCCGCCCGGCGTCCTAAGTCCGATTGCGGGAAATTAGAGGGATGTAAAGAAGGGGGGAGAATTTCCCCGGCATCAAAGTCACGTGGCCAAAACTCAAATGCATTGGCATACGCCGAACGCGCTTTGTCGACTTAGGGTAGGTCAACATTAGCGCTTATAACTTGGTTCCTACTAGACGAAATTTTACAATTTTTTTTGTTCAACGTCGAAAAGCTCGCTCTCGTCAATGTTCTTTAGATTATGTCGTTATCTTTGTCGGATCCAGAAATATTTGCGATCAAACTCGAAAGTTGTCGTAAATCGCACCGATTTTTGAACGTTTTTTGCCCTCCCAAATTTTAAGAGGGGTGGTGCCCTCAAAATTTGTACTTGCGTTAAAATCCCAACATAGAGGCACGTCAAGTGCCAAAGTTTCGTCGGGTTACACCCCCTAACTCCGAAGTTATAAGCGCTAATTTATTACATTTTAAACCAATTTTTGACTTCCCTTTAAAAAAATTGTAAGGAGGGCCGCCGTCCCCGGTGGGGAATGCGCTAGTAAGACTTGGTCATTCTCTACCGCGTGTAAAAATTTGGGGGCGCAGAACCGCCTAGGGGCCGAAATATGGTTTTCCAAAAAATGCGACTTAGGGTAGGTCAACATTAGCGCTTATAACTTGGTTCGTAGTAGACGGAATTTTACAATTTTTTTTTTGTTCAACGCCGAAAAGATCGCTCTCATCAACGCTGTTTAGATTGTGTCGTTTTTTATTGGCTCCAGAGATATTTGCGCTTAAACTCGAAAGTTGTCGTAAATCGCACCGATTTTTGAACGTTTTTTGCCCTCCCAAATTTTAAGGGGGGGGGGCGGTGCCCCTAAAATTGTTACTTGCGTTAACATTCCAACATAGAGGCACGTCAAGTGCCAAAGTTTCGTCGGCCTACACCCCTTAACTCCGAAGTTATAAGCGCTAATTTATTACATTTTAAGCCAATTTTTGACTCCCTTTGAAAAAAGTTGTAAGGGGGGGCCGCCGTTCCCAGTAAAGGTGCGCTAGTAAAACTTGGTCATTCTCTAGCGCGTGTAAAAATTTGGGGGCGCAGCATCCCCTAGGGGCCGAAATATGGTCTTCCGAAATATACGCTTTCGGTGTGTACCATTAAGAATCTAGATCTCCAAGGTTACTTGACCAAACTTCACCAAACTTGTATCGTCCAACGCAGGAGGAATCGCAATAAACGGAATGACTATTCGATTTTGAATATCTTCATTCGTTTCGGAGATATTCGCCGCCGAACTTCAAAGTCGTCCGAAATCTGGCTAAATTTTGCATGTTTTTGGCCCCCGAAATTGTTTGGAAAGCGCCCCCTAAAATTTTGGACCGGCATTATAAAATTGGGCTTAGTACTGACCATCGTGCAAAATTTCACGCCGGGCGGCGCACGCATCTCGGAGATCTCGCGCGGGAAAAAAACATCTGCGCTAAAACTTAAGTCCGCTCCGCAAGCTATCGCTTCCGGGCGGACTAATAAAATTAGAAATTTGGGGCAAAGCTTAACGTCAGTCCGCCCAGCGCCCTAAGTCCCATTGGGGAAAAAATTTAGAGGGGTGAAATTCCCCCGGTAGCAAAGTCAGTGGCCCGCACACAAATGCATTAGCATACGCAAAACGCGCACTATTGAACTATTGACTTAAGGCGGGTAAACATTAGCCGCGTAATCTCTGGCGTTAGTGGACCAAAGTTCACCAATTTTTTTTTCTTCAACGCCTTATTAATTGTTCTTGATAAAGCTTTTTACCGCTTGTCGATATCTCTATTCTTTCTAGAAATATTTGCAGTTAAACTCAAAAGTTGTCGTAAAACGTACTAAATTTTGAACGTTTTTGCCCGCCCATATTTTAAGCAGGCCGTGCCCCCTAAAAGATGTACCCGCGTTATTATCCCCATCAAGCAGCACAGCACGTGGCAAAGTTTCATGAAGCTACTCCCTTTGGCTCCAAAGTTCTCGCGGCTAATACGCTACATTTTAAGCCAATTTTTGACTCCCCTTTGAAAAAAGTTGTTAAAGGGCCCCCGTCCCCGTTGGGGGGTGCGCTAGTAAGAGTTGGTCATTCTCTAGCGCCTGTAAAAATTTGGGGCGCAGCACCCCCTAGGGGCCGAAATATGGTTTTCCGAAAAATTTGATTTGGGT
>Ga0209454_1001133_pt1 | contig 15953 bp, 6 predicted proteins | sample WorMetHERISLAND1_2_FD_187400 | JGI IMG/M metagenome (GOLD analysis project Ga0209454, IMG submission 187400) | Marine gutless worms symbiont microbial communities from Max Planck institute for Marine Microbiology, Germany - Olavius geniculatus... | ecosystem: Host-associated > Annelida >...
CCCCTCCCCTTAGAAGTAGGCCCCTTTTAAATCCAGTTACAGGGTCTGGGGGAGCGCTGTAAGCTCCCCCACAGGGGTCTGGGGCGGAGCCCCAGTCAAAATCGAATTTGGTACATTTTCAGCCTTAAAATGTGACATCTCGTGGCAACAATTTGAATGACTTCTGAGAATCAGTTGACCAAATTTCATGCAGTTTACTCAGTAAATGTATATAACAGTCATTAACAGACCAACAAATCTAACACTTCTCCACTCTAACAACCTTGCATGTTCTATAACACACTTGAACTGACAAAATTATACTCAACTGATGAGTCCAACTGCTAGGGTAATAAATGTTTCTTTACTAGCTTACGTATACATAAGTATTATGCTTAGTTTACATGTTGCCATTTAAAATCCATTAATCAACCAAAGTCTATTGCAAGCACACATGTCTTATGTCTCATCAGAAAACTAATGTAACACAGCAAAAAAGAACACAAAATGCAATAATGTGAACACCATCATAGTAATCAGATTATAATGTTGTTTAAAATCTACTTCAAACTGTAATATTAAATAGTTCTGGTAACATTAGGCCTACCTGCTCCAGTTGGTTGCCAATTCTCAGGCATATACAAACAACACAAATGTTTGCCTGACAGTAAATATGTGAATGTCAGTGGAAGGCAGTTGAGAGAAAAAACTGAAATCATAAATTCTTGCGGGGTTCGTACACTCCCAGCCCCCTCTAAATGTTTGCCCCTGGGTTCACTCCTTTCCCCTTCTTTTTTCCCGCCTTTTCCTTTTAGGGTTCTAGTCCCTCCCTTTTCCTTCCTCTCTTTTTCTCTTTCATTTCCTTTCCTTCCTTTAAAAGTAGAGCCCTTTAAATGCGGCGCTGTAAGCTCCCGCAGCAGGGTCTGGGGTAGTGCGCACAAGGCAAAATTAAATTTGGTGCATTTCAGCTTTTAAATGTGACATCAGGTGGCAACAATTTGTATGATTTTCTTAAGAATGAACTGACCAAATTTTGTGCAGTTTACACAGTAAAAGTCAGTTGGGGACCAAACGTCATTTTCGTTTTTGCAGGACAAACTCGGGGAAAGCAACTGAAATCACAAATTCTTGGGGGTTCATACATCATTCAGCCCTTCCACCCCATAAACGTTGTGACTCTGTCTAAAGTAGACGAAATATCGTTTTTGATGCAAGGCTAGTTTCTAAAGTAACCTTGCTTTAGTTACAATGCTGAGCTGATTTCAGGCGGAAATGGCTGATGATGGTGGAAATCGGGGCGATGATGAAGCAGGAGGAGAAGCTGGCACTGCATATCGACCATTTGTAATCATGGAAGAACTGCTTGACAAGCTCAAACTGCTGCATTATGATGACAGCTTCTGTCGACAACTTGGATTAAAACCATTTTCACGGTAAGTGCAATCCTTTAATATTAACTATGATTCTTGGTGCAAATATACAATATATACAGAATTCTCTTACATTGGCATATTATTGTCCTAATGTTGCTTTACTTTTTACAGTTTTCATTTTTTGACTGTTTTTCTTTTCTTAGTTTCCTGCATTTACCAGTGTTTAATGTAGTGATGTGATGGCTTATTTACTGCTGATCTACATGTAATTATTATTATATTGACATTTGTATTCGTTGATATATATTATATAGGGTCACACGATAGGTTTTGAACGATTTTAAATGGCGATTTAACTATGTTGATGTTATCAAATAATTATGCGCGAAAGCAAAATGCTTCGTGGGTTTTAGCCATTGTCTCGGCGTCTGTCCATCTGTCCATCTGTCTATCTGTCTGTCCGTCTGTCACACTCGTGATCTGTATCAAAACGGTGCAAGCTAGGAGCACGAAATCTTCACTTTGGGCTGCCCCAAGGTCTCTGGTTTATCACAACAAAATTTCAAGCCACTGAGTGCAGGGGTTCCCCTTGAACGAGGGCATCACAGAAGGGTACCCCCTAAAAAAGACGTCATTTTGCCGTTATTGGCTCGAAGAATGTGAAAACGGTTGCAGATAGGTACATACATGCTGCTTATCATAACAAGCACTGGTGACAGGCTTTTTGGATTTATCAACATCAATGACCTTGAACGACCTTGAACCCCTCAAAAAAGGTTTTTAGTGAATTTTTTGCAATTTTTGAATGCAGCGCATATTTCAACACTGAATTGGGACGAAATGGCTGGAGATAGACCAAGACAACCCCTGTATGAAATTTTCAGCGTTCAATGTAGATTTTAGCAGTTTAAGTCCCGACTCCCTAGGTTCAAGGAAGCCGGTGCAGGCGGGCATCAAAGACAGGTACCCCTTAAAAAGTGGTTATTTTACCGCAATTATCTCGTGTAGTGTGAACACGGTTGCAGATAGGCACAGACATGCTGCTTATCATAACAAGCACTGGTGACAGGCTTTTTAAATTTATCAACATCGATGACCTTGAATGACCTTGAATTTTTCCAAAAGGGGTTTTTAGTGAATTTTTCGCAATATTTGGATTCTGCGCACATTTCAATACTGAATTGCGACGAAATAGCTGGAGTTAGACCAAGACAACCTGCATACGATATTTTCAGCATTGAACGTAGATTTCAGCAGTCTTAAGTCCCGATCCCTTAGGTCTATGGAGCCCGGCGCAGGCAGGCGTCAAAGATCGCTACCCCTCCTAACAAGTGGATATTTTACCGCCATTATCTGGTGTAGCGTGAAAACGATTGCAAATAGGTACAGACATGCTGTTTATTATTAATTTTTGCAATCTTCTGTTGCGGCACAAAATCCAAGAATGAATTGCGACGAAAAGGCTGGAGACAGACTGACAGTCTGCGAAGAGGAACTGCTATAGGCTTTCGCGTGTCTCGTGAGCATTAGCTCAAATTTCTTGTTTTTACGCTGCTATCGCCATTTAGGAAAATTCAATGCAATTTTGCATGCAAAATATTGCAACTGTGTGTTACGTATTTGATTCACACAATCCAAAATAGTGACACCACCTCAAAAAGCAGTAACGTTGCCATTGTGGTTATTTTAACAAAACAAGTTCAGTTTGCGTGTGATGGTCTGAGCGGGATAACTGCACGAAGTCTTACAATTCTTCACATTATTCCACCAAAAATAAATGTTAATTCTTATTATTACATCCACGATTTATTTGAAAAGTAGGTGAAACCTACATTAAGCTGCACGCAGTCTAGCATTGACTTAACGGCAACAAAGCTGTTTCCAGCAAGTTCGCAAACGTGAAGAAATATTTTAGCAAGATGACGCTCCATCAAAGGCAACAATCGCCAGATACATATATTAAACACTGCATTCATCTAGAGAACTGGCCATGTTATTTACCGTATTTGTCTCTGATTGAGAAGCATTGTGCCAACAGCCGTTTATGCTGACCCCGAGCCTCAGTCACTGCAAGCATTGAAGCACCGTTTGCGAGAAGCACAGATATGAATTTATTTTTCAACACTGCAAAATTTTATCAGAACGATGCCTGTCAAACTAAAAGCAGTCATTAGAAACAAAAAAGATACCATTCTATGCTAGCATTGGTGCAGTGGACTGGACATAGACAGTGACCTCGCTTCACGTTAACTTTTATCGTTTCATTCAACCCATTGTTATGTAATTTCAACGGTGGTGTTATATAAATCGGTTCTGTGAATGTTGTGTAATAGCTACAACTTTGAAATTTTATGAAAAGAATTTAATTAAATATACCTAAAAAGTGACATAAAATTATTGCTGGTTATTATTCATAACAAGCTTATATTTGAAATCAAAATCGTTTACGACTTATTGTGTAACCCTATAATATAATGGCATTGGTGGTTGCTGTGGTTAGGCTAGCTAATGTGGTGTCTGTGATTGCTTGTTTTATTTGATATAAACACAAAGCTGCTAGTCAGATTCAGTTATACCTGTAATCTTATGTAAATGTTATTTAGTGTCATGCATGTAATTTTATTTAAATGGTTATTGCTTTAGCATTGCTGATTATGTTGCTATTTGTGATTTTTCTTTGACTAGCTATTTTTACATTTACTTTTGATTATGCAATGCCAGATGCATAGCAAGTCTTTACAAATTGTCATAACATCTTTTTATGTCAATTGTCATTTGTTTTTTTTTATAACCAGTCTTCAATGTCAAAGCAAATATCGGGTAGTTTAATGTTTATACTGTAAAAACTATTTCCATTATACAATTTGTTACCAGTACTGGTAATTGCTGAATTTGTACAAAAAGAAGAGTCATGTTGAAACTGATACATTGAAAGGGCTGAGTTCTAGATGTCAAATGAGTTGAGCAGTACGGAAATGGGGCAGCTTCTCTCATGTTGACAAGGGGTCTGGAGAAGCATTGTAAGCTTGTCCAGTGGAATTCAAGTTTAGTGCATTCTGAGCATGAAAAAAACATCCGGGAAATTGTACCAGTTAGTTTTGTGACCATTTTAACCATACATTAGTGCTATGTGGAATCTAAGTTATGCAAATCAGTCAGTCAGTGTCTAATGATCGGAAAATGTTCCTTAAGCATTAAGCAGTTGCTATTTTCATGTAGTTGCTGTGTCTGGCTGTATGTAGACATTACTTTGCTCTGTCGACCAACTCTGGTGAACAGTTCTTTGCTTTCACATCAGTAGCGGCTTGGTTACTGCAGACATGTGGAAAGCATGTCGAGCAACCTCAGGAGGTATAGTGGATTTTCTTAATGTTATTTAATTAGGGGGTGTAGTTCTAAGAATTAGAAGTAAGGCACCTAGTATTCAGTGGCTGATACAAAATCATAGTTAATCTTATGCATGATCTGTGCTCTCTCTCTTCTCATTCCCGGTCGAGGGGGCGAGTCAGTGCCCTAATCCATTCCAGGAAGTGCCAGAGGCATCATAGATCAGTTACAAACAGACGCCTGTGATGAACTCCCAGGAATCGGATCCCGGGGGAGGGGTTCGGGCACTTTGCTGGGTCGGTGAGGTCGGGGACGAGCAGCAGGTGACCGTTGCCAGTGGTTGCCGGTCGCTCAGTCGACATCGGGCCCAGACGCTTTTACCACGAGAAGGTGGCTGCACAGGAAGCATGATATGTGCTCTGTTTTAAGACTGCAATATGCACAAGAAACAATGAACTTATGATAATACACTAAAATTTATTCACAGTTCGTAACTTTTTCAGCGGCACAAGTTATTGTAAAATATAACTACTAGCAATTATAGATAGAAAGACATGGAATAGATTTTTAGGTCTACACTGAAATGTTTTAAGCACAATTTTATCATCATAGCTGGTTTTTTTGTGAAATTTGGTTATAAAGTACTCTGAATTTAATTTTGCAAGAGTCTCAGTATGCAGACTGTGTTAATAAGTTGATTAAGCCAGTAAGCAAAAGAAGTGTAAACATTTGTAGATGACATCAAAATCACAAAAAAACGTAACTTTGGTGCCAGTTGGTTGTTGATAACTTCAACTTCTGCTAATAAATATATTAAGATCGTTACAGCTTTTGGCATGCTGCTTCTCTAGATTGTGCTGTTGCCTATTCTATCCAAATATCAGAGTGCTTTGTAAAAATATTTGTTTAATTATATCAAAATACTTTGTCGATGAATGTATTTATATTTTTAAATGTGTTATTTTTCCAGTCATTGATCTTGTTTTGTTTGTGATGTGTTTTACTTGCTGCTAGTATGATGATCCAAATGCAACTATAGCCGTGATTTTGGAGAAACTTCGTGAACTGGTATTTATTTCCTGACTGGTTTTCGTAGCGAGCACAAACTTCACGAACTAAATAAAGTCAGATATTAGCTTTGCATATAAACTTTTTCTTGTATCTTTAATTCAGTCACTTTTCTAAATTCTATATCAGACCACAGTTGTCACGATATGTAAGTTTACTTTTTGCTTTTTTTCACTGGCATCATTGAATCTTTAAAGCTTTAACATAATGTTGGTTATTGAAGGGTCATAAGGGAGATTTTCCACCAAATCGGTTGAAAAGCGGCAGTGGTGAGCAATGTTTGTGGGTCTTGGATCGACTGGCAGATGAAGCACTGAAAGCAAAGAACTTTGGCTGGAAACGGTTTGTTGCACTAACATTCCTTCATTTATTTGCTAAATACATGTATTTTTAATGCATATGTATTGAGTCTTTTGTTATAGCAAGTTGGTGTTTTCTTGATTAGACTTTTATTTTATCATTTAATTGTTATATGCATCATCATTGTTGTCGTCGTCAGTTTTACACAGAATGGAGTCGTACAGTATAACTAACAATCAGTGTACTGGGACAGTAAAGCAGCAAAAGATTGTCTGATCATTACATGTGTCACAATATGTTTGTTTTCACATAGCATAATGATAATCTAAGCTTTTCTCACAACCAAACTGATGGCTAAGACATGCTGAAAGCAGTAGCTGCTTTGCACATAAAAAGACACTTGAGGCTTTTGAAATGACAGCATATCATAGAATGATGAGGATTAGCTGGACAGAAAACAGGATAAACCAGTCTACTCTCTATGAACTGTCATCGAGTCACCATTTTCTGACAACTATTCAACGCTGTGAGCTGAATTAAAGTACTTCAGCCATGTTGTCAGAGCTGAAAATTTCTCTACACATATACTACATGGTCGCATCAATGGTATGAGATTTTAAGTTAGACCAAAATGGCGCTGGTCAGATGACGTGAAGGATTGGACTGTTTTATCAACTTCAGAGTGCATCACGATGGCTAGAGACCGAACAGCATGGAGATCCTTCATGTCATCATCACTGGTCTTCAGTCTTCAGAAATGAGGAAGAACCAACAACAACAACTGTTTTTATGACTTTCATCAATTTTTACATGCGAAAGCAGCTACTGCTCTAGTGCATCTTAGCCATCGCAATTCTGTCTGTTTGTCCGTTCGTCTGTCTGTCCGTCTCTCTGTTTGTCACATGGGTGGATCAGTCAAAAACGATACAAGCTAGGATCACCAAATCTTCACCATCGGCTGCTTGGAAGACTCTAGTTTTAGGAACCGTAAAGCTTTTCCATAAATTCGAAAGGAGTCACCCCCAGCGAGGGCACTAAGTGAGAGGGGGGTGGAAAAAATTTGCGATTTTCAGTCAATAAGTTACTGACTGCATCTCAGTAACGGTGCGAGATAGGGCCTAGGTTACTATTAATCACTAATAGGAAGTCATACACTGGCTCTCGATTGGCACTGAATTTAATGATTTTGGATGACCTTGAATGCCAAAATAGGAGTTTTTATGGATTTTTTGGTGATTTCAGGCTGCAAGACACAATTCAAGAGCAAATTGCACCGAAATCAATTGAGATAGACATAGACAAGCTGCATATGAAATTTTTGGCATTGAATTTGGATTTTGACGGTCAAAGTCTCAATTTTCTAGGTTCAAGGAAATCTGCGCACAAGGGCATCAGAGAGCGGTACCCCTGTAAAAGTCGTTATTTTGCCATTGTTGGTCAGTCTTTCGTGAAAACAGTTGCAGATCACCGTGGGCATGCTGCCTATCACAACAAGCACTTTTTATTCGTATCAACATCGGTGACTTTGAAAGACTTTGAACTACCAAAATAAGTGGTTTTGTTAATTTTTGCGATCTTAAGCTGCAGCCTGCAGCGGACACTCTAAGAATGAACTGCATCGAAATAGCTGGAGATGGCTTTTGCCTGTCTCGTGAGCATTAGCTCAAATTTCTTGTTAGCAGTTGTTATTTTACTAAATTATGAAAAATATCTTACACTATGCAATCTAATTGTGATCATCTTTTTTGTTTGTTATGCACAATAACGTATTTGTTATAAATAGTAATATTATTGGTGGAGTTTTCTGTTTGTTTGTGCAGACCTGTTTATCCACAGGAAGAGGCAGAAGATGAAAACGTTGTGGATGATTCTGGAGCAGCTGAGTTGACTTTAGATAAGATTGAAGATGATGCAGTTCTGGTAATTTTTATTTATTTTGCGCATACTTTGTGCAAGTTTTTCTGTGTCATTACTGCAGCCTTCAACTTGTTACCAACATCCATCACAGAGCTATTATTATCACCTTTCTGTGTTTGTCATCATCTTGCAACTGAACTGATAAGCAGTGCTTGTTGCATCTGCTGCATTAACTTAGCTTATTTGTGACAGCTTTTCTGTAACAAAGGGTGAACACCATATTCTCAGATCGAACTGAATTGAACTGAACTGAAAGAATGTGTTGCATTGTGTCACAATGTGTTTTTTGTTTTTAGTCGGAAGAAGACTTGGAAGAAGAGGAACACATTCTGGGTTTGGATGATTTGGAGCGTCGAGGTGGCAAGCAGTCGGTCGGGTCCACTGGCAACACATCCAAGCCTGAACTTGTGCTGGAGTCAAACCAAGACGCCGCCGAATGGAAGCTGGAAGTTGAGCGTGTGTTGCCTCAGCTGCTGCCGGACAAGAAACGATCGGAAAAAGCAGTTTGTACAAACTGTCTTATATGAGTAAGCAAGTAAGTAAGTAAGTAAGTTATATGTGGTTAGTCATTAACTGCAAGTTACCTTGAATGTGCTTGGTGTGTTATATAGTACAACGAAAAGTAAAAATGTTAGAGATGGTATCGAAAAGTAGATAGAGATTGTATGCTGGTTTTAAGGTAGTTCAGAAGAACATGTTCTATAATTTCGGTTTTATAGTTTATGGATGATGAACATTGTAACATTTTTTTGGAATTTTAGTTTTATTATTAAAGGTTTGTTTGACTGTTTGAGTTAGTTTCATTGAGTCTTGTTTAATTTTACTTAAGTAATCAGTTTAATGATCAAGCGATCGTAATAATATCAATAGTCTTATTATAATGCACGGAAAGTCTGGTTGTCTGTCTGTTTGTCTGTTTGTCTGTCTGTCAGTTCCCTCTAACGCCTTCCCTGTTGCGTGGTCGCGGACCCCGACTCGGCGTTTGAGTTCTTGGGCCTTAGGTACATGCCCCTGCGTTGCCCCCCACCTGCTCCCATGGGCAGCCTGAGGGGGCAGGAGTTGAGTTGCCAGGTCTTTTTTCCCCGCTGATTCTGCCAAGCCCGTCAGCTTAGCACACCGTGTGGTGCTTCATAACGGTAAACTCCCTCGGGGTGCTTCTAGTAATAATAATAGACTGAACCTACTGCTGCACTGCACCCACTGTCTGGAACTCTGTGAGCACTGACAATGTTAATTATGCAAATCTAGATCAAAGTGACTATTTCCATCAGATATTTAAGTGTTCCAGCACTTCTGAGGTTTTTTACATACTAGCGCTGTATAAGCTAGGTTATTGTTGTTATAAAACTTGTAACTGTTGTCGTCTGTGTTAGTCAGTGAAGACAAGTCAGCAGGCAGTAATGCATGGATGGCAGTGTGATGTGACACCTGTATGGGCAGGACTGGCGTGGTCACGTAGACGAGATGCATTCACATCAGAAGAACATCGAGGAAGCGCTGAAAGAGACGTCATCTCAGCTCACACGACTTCACGATGACATCAACCGGACTCTGGAGAAGATCACTTCACGTGAGAACTACCTCAACAACCACCTTGAACAGCCGCTCGCCAACTTTCGCATGGCACAGGACCATCTGGCAGAGACGAAAGAGCAGTACAGGCAGGCCAGCGGTGGCGTGTCAGAACGCTCGCGAACCCTCGCCGAGGTTATTGCAATCTCATCGTCATCATCATTATCATAGATAGGTTTAGCGTGGCCCAAATAACAAGCATTATTCCACGCATGGAATCATACTGCCTATGTCCATCATATTGTCTGGAGTGGGATAACGCACTGGTGGGCCTGTCCCGTGGGTGCAGTCATATGGGACCAAACGAACCACCATACAGGCTACACGACCGTTGGCCAGCATGAAATAAGACTTTGTATGAGTTTATTTAACACTTGTTTTTCCCGCTTTAAATCATAGTTTAACATATGCTTAGGCTATTTCTAGGACAACATCAGCTTAGTCATGAAATTGACAGAAACCAGAGTCATCGTTAAATGTCTGGTAAAAATCTGGCCTGTGTTGAGTGTTTTGGCCAAAAATTCTCATAGTTTACTTTTGATTACCTGGCTTAACTCCAGTAAAGTTGGCTGATTAAAAAATTGAAAGTTGTTGTTGTTGGTCCATATTTTTTGTTTGAACCAGTGGTATCTTATGGTATATTACTGATGTCTGATAAATATCATTTTTTTACATAAATTACTATTTTACTGTGTATGTGCAAATCTATAGCCTCATTCTGCTAATGTCTGTAATAGATCTCAGATGAATTGGATCATATTAAGCAAGAAATGGAGGACCGAGGGAGCACCATGACAGATGGTGGTACGTGCGAAATACCACAGCATATTACTACATAGCTTAAGTGTGTTTATAAATGCTTTGAATCAGGGTTGATAAAAATCACGGTTTTTTAAATAAAAATCGAAAGCATCGATTTTTTTTATTTAAATCAGATTTTTTAAAATTTAAATCGATTTTTTGATTTTTATTAGTTTTTTACACCATTTTATGCCATCTGTGGTAAACAATGTGTTACTTTTATCTGTTAGTTTGTGGATGACAGTAATTGGCCTTGATTAGAGTTTCTTTTTTAAAAAAATACATGTTATTTTTTATAGCAGCCTGGCAAAGAACTAATTACAATTTTAACCTGGTGATGCATGAATTCTAATGTTTGTGAATATTTATGGGGCTGCAATTTGTCAGACTTTTTAAATCATGATTTAAATCAATGATTTGAATCAATGACTTGATTTAAATCGCATCAACATTGCTTTGAATGCATGGCATTTTAAGTGATAGTACTGAATTGCTACATTTTGCATGAGGATGTGTATTGTGTAATAAAGACTGAAGTTGTAGTTAAATATTAAAAATTCACTTTGTGAGATATCTCGGCATTAGATTTAAAGACATATACACTGAACGTTTTACATTTTATGTCAGCTTCCTTCACAGACATTGTTGAATGCAGCAGTCTAAGAATTATTAAAATTGGTCTACATTAGTTAGCATAAAAACTAGAAAAGTGTGTCAGTCCAGTGTTGACATGTTATGCAGCTGTCCAGTTAGAGCTGTAACTTTTGATCTTTTGAACTGAAAATTTGCACACTGGTTACTCCGTCGCTGAGAAACGTTCACATCAGCTAAAACTGAAGGGAAACTGCCAGTTAAGCATTTTAGCCAGTACGGTCTAACTTAATTTAATTTTTGTTTTTCACACTTTTTTATTTTTCGAATCAGAACCTGTGCATATATAGATATGAGGAACGGACAGACGAACTAGTGGATGTAAGACATACTAGGCGTTTTCTTGCCTTACTTTGCTTTGCTTTTAGGCATCCTGGTTTTGAGGCTAGGATGCACTATGTATCATCGTTATTCACACCAATCTGTTGTCCACGTTCCGGATTGCATTTTCAGGCTTTGTCCCATCCATGAAGTGGCATTATCCATACACACTTTTTTATGTTTTTTGCTTTTCCTATTCCCAAGGCTGCATAATAAAACAAAAAGGAGGTAAGGGCAACTGTGTTGATTGCGGCGTGTGTGTGGGATGTGTCTGTTGATGTGTAGCTCCATTAGCTCGCATTCGCCAGGTGATGGAATTGCTGCGTCAGGAGTGTACACAGATGGACATCCGAGTTGGCGTGCTGCAGCACATACTGCTCAGCTCACGACTCAAGGAGAAGAGCCGTGCTGCCCCCGGCGGACGTTCAGCTGCTTCGATGACAGCCAGCGACAATGACGACGAGAATCTCTTGCGTGGATACTGACTGTCAACACCCCCAGCAATCCCGGAATTGATTTCTCAATCCCAGGATCTGAAATTAAGAAATTTGTAATTCTGAGATCTCATTTTCGGGATTAGGTTTAAAAAGTGATCGTTATTTAGTATCCCTGTAGTAGCCCTACTAGACTTATTTCATGCATAAAATGCATGATACGAAAAATAAATAAACCATCGGGGATTGGGAGTGACTTTAACTGTTGAAATGTGACTTATGGTTCACAGCAAGGAGTTTTGCACACATGAAATATTTCATTAGATGCTATAATTGGTATTTTATTATTTATAACAGTCAAAAAAGTATTTTAACAATTTTTTTGTAATCCTGAAATACCATAATTAAGACTCTGCTAATCGTGGGATAGCAAAAACGGCCGGAATCCGGTCCCAGAATTTGGGATCTGGGGATTGCATTCAGTACGTTCTGTTAACTACGTCGACTAACTAGTGCCCTGCAGACTATGGCTCAGACTCCACTCGCTTTGATTTGCTTGAAGGCTTGCAACGATAAGTTGACAACATCTTGACATGTCTACAGGGTGGGCCAAAAATGGCACCTTTTTGTACGCCTCATAATTTCAAGAGAAAACCTGGCAGGCCAAGGACAAGCTGGAAAGGTGTAGCAAAGAAGGACCTTCAAAGAATGGGACTCACCTTGGAGGAAGTTGAAGCATCAGCTCAAGACAGACAGACGTGGCGTCAACGTGTGGCCCTGTGCATACAGGATGCAGGATGAACCAAGTCCAAGTCATAATTTCACCAAATATTAACTGATTTTCAAATTTTTTTCACTGACAGTATTAAGAGACAATTTGCAATAAAACACTCACTATAAATTCCATCACACCCAAAGTATGTCACTACACTACTTCGTAAAATGTCAGTGTCTTAAGAATAACAATAAAAAACAAGACAACTTTTGTAACAACACATTTTAAGAAATTAATAACAAAAACAACATGTTTGTTGTATCAGTTATTGTCTAAAAAATCACATCTCACAGTTTTCACATCAAATGTTCAATGTGTCCGTCTTGCTGCTGGACAACGCATTGAAGCTGGCGACCCCACTGACCAACGGTGCGATCAACCAAACGCTACAGCACTTTGCCCCACACAGCGACGATGGCTCTCTATAGTTGGCTGACTGTGGTGAATCGTCAACATTGATAGGCCATCTGTTGAAGGGCATCCCGATTATGAACAGCGTAATTGGCCGGATTTAAGTTTGGGTTGTTTGGGAACCACATGCCGGGCTCGATCAACGTTGATCACGCAACTGGTCAGTGGCGTCGCCGGCTTGAGTGTGTCATCTGACATTTCACGAGGTAGTGTAGCGACACACTTGAGGTGTGGTGGGATTTATGGTGACAGTTTCATTACAAATTGTTTCCTGATACTGACAATGACAGAATTTTGAAAATCGGTTAATAAATTGTGAAGTTATGAAGTGTACAATAAATGGTGCCATTTTTGGCCCACCCTGCATGTCGATGTTGTGCAGCAGCAGTCTTCTGTTGTAAGACTTGTTGTATTTTAACAACAAGTCAAATTAGTGGAGTTTGGGTTCTAACCTACTCTTGTACAGCTGCATCATGTTAATGATTGTCATTTAAACTTAGCACAATTTGTATAATTATTCTAATTACTGAATTTTGCCGTTACTCAGTTGTTTGCACTGTGCACTATGCTGTGGCGCTCTCTAAACTTCAAGGATGCTACATTGTGTCTCTTTGTGTCTGTCTGTTTCTTTCTTTCTGGATGTCTTGAACTTGTTCTTAGCTCAAGATTTTTGAACGCTTGAGATATTTTACTTTGAATGGCCATTTTACTGGATTTATCTGATGTTGTTTATATGTAACTAACTGTGTCTGCAGAAACAGTTTAATCGTGTGATTAATTAATAATTACTGAGATTAAGGTAATTTTACAATTAAGATGTCACGACGTGTGTGACATTTACTTTGTAATTAAGCATATTAAGATTGGTTCACTTTTGTTCAATATTGTGCAGGTGTTTGCTTAAATTATTATTATCTGTTTCATATTATGTATGCCAGTTACTGGCAGTAAATGCGTTAGTCATTGCTCTGCGTTTTTTTCTATGACATCAGTACTCATTCTATGAAGTTACTTAGATCGTGTTATCCGTTGTTGCTGTCTGTTTGAACATTGGTATATAAGAAGTTTATAAGAAATTTTAACAGATATTTAAGGTCATTTTAACGACACATCGCAAACCTCAAAATGTTGGCGTTTGAAGTAACGTATTTGTGAGAAGCCAACATAGAGTCGTCGCCATATTTGTTATAAGCGTCTAGGCCTATGTTTGACAGCTTTGATGACGTCATCAGTGTACGTGTATATTTACTTGCGTGAAGTCGTGACATTAAACCTGCAAGCCCCGGCACAGCAGCAAAACGCTACCATTTTGATGTTATCTTTGTCATAAATTCACTGGAAATTAGTGTTGCTTTCGTTTCGATGGCTTGCTTTACTAAGCTTTACTAAGCCTACTCGTGCATCTTTTCCCATTAGTCTGTTTTAGGGCAAGAATACGATGTACTTAAGGGTTTATATTACGTTCCTGTGATAAATGTGTTTCGTTTTTTTGTTTTAGTCCGTCTTGTACAAAATAACAAGGATAGTAATAAGGAAAATGCGAATTTTTATTATAGCATGCTGCAAGTGATTTTTGTGACTGATCTTGGGCAAAAATGGCCGCAACGCGCTTCTGTGATCAATACTTGTGTCATCGCTGTATTCGCCTGTAGCTGCTTGGAGAATGGCAGACAAAACGGCGCAATGCGAGGTATTTAGCAAGCGTCCAGAATTTAATGCTCTGCAGCTTAGGATGCATTGGCGCGCGTGCTGATAACAGCAGCGTAGGCCTACGTCGGAGTAAATGCGTTTTATCGCCGCTGTATTACTCCTGCACCATCTGTTGCAACTGTTTTGTAATTTTTATTGCGGTTTTTTATGCGTGCAGCGCGTGGCAAGTTCAACGGCCCTCGCATGCAAACCGTCGAACCTACCAAACGTTCGTGTTGTTGCCTACGTCGGTCATTAACAGTACTGCAGTTGGCTTACGTTTGAAAAAGCAGTTTACTGCATATACGTGTTAACAGTCGCGATAATAATTAACAAGAAGCCCAGCTGTCACTGTTACGAGCCGACCGTACCGCATACATCCGAAGTCCAGCGTCCGACTTCCGGTGTCGTGGGAAATTTGTCACACCTGGAAAATTCTTTCCACTTCCACATTGTCATAATGTAACTAACCCTAACCCTAACCCTAAATTCAACTCTATCCTTAATCTTAACCCTAATTTGTACTGCTGCGTGTGGGGATAATTTTCTGGTGCGACGAATTTTCCACTACACCGGCCGCGTAATGAAAACGATAGTAGGCTAACTAGGGTGCAGTATGAGTCGTAAGTGCAAACAGTGTTTGAACCAGGGACGTGTTGCTGGCAGGTTGCGCCTTAAGCACTTTTTCTGCGTCTCCTGTTCATATTTCTAACTACGCCCATGCTCGGTGCGAATGCAGCATTGTAGCAGTTGCTGCAAGTCGACGTCACACTGCAGTAAGTTGCCGGAAATTACCAGGCACTACTTCCTCTCTGCAATATCTCATTCGATAGTCAACACAGTTGGTGCTGCTACTGCTGCTGTGTCGGAGATGCCAATCTTCGTAACACGTTATTGCTGTGCTAACTTCTCCGATAAACTAACTGCTAGCATATCGCTAAATGATTTGATCGGAGGGTAACTTGACTAGGAGGGGAGGTAATCTTAAATATGATAAGGTGCTATACAAGTGCAATACAACTGTCAAAATACGCAGTGTTTGAATTGCGAAAAATTGGCTGGGGGTTGAACTTTTCGACGGTCGGAGACCGAAAAAATTGTGATGTAAATCGTATGTATACAGTATATAGCTGACCCCCTGTACATAATTTGACAGGGGGTCTAATTTGTTAGGGGGTTGAGAAAACAGTTGGGGGTTTAACCCCTTAACCCCCCCCCCCGGTAATTCAAACACTGACAATACGCGTAGGCCTACTGTAGCCTGAGATCATCAGCATCAAACGGTCAGAGACAGAAGATGCAGGAAGATTCAGCAGCCTGACATGATGATGGTCG
>Ga0209454_1001134_pt1 | contig 15943 bp, 6 predicted proteins | sample WorMetHERISLAND1_2_FD_187400 | JGI IMG/M metagenome (GOLD analysis project Ga0209454, IMG submission 187400) | Marine gutless worms symbiont microbial communities from Max Planck institute for Marine Microbiology, Germany - Olavius geniculatus... | ecosystem: Host-associated > Annelida >...
TTTTGTCCCAAATTTCGTTGCCATGGCAACTGGGGTCGGTCGGGGAAAAATGCAATTGGCAGCATTCGATGGCCCATCCCCGAAAACCCCCCTATAGGCGCCAAAATTTCGCAAAAATCTCTTACGCAAGCCGAGTTATAGCCCATTTTGTCCCACATTTCGTTGCCATGGCAACGGGGGTCGGTCGGAGAAAAATGCAATTGGCAGCATTCGATGGTCCATCCCCGAAAACCCCCCTATAGGCGCAATAATCTCGCGAAAATCTCCTACGCAAGCCGAGTTATAGTTAATTTTGTCCAAAATTTCGTTGCCATGGCAACTGGGATCAATCAGGGAAAAATGCAATTGGCAGCATTCGATGGCCCATCCCCGAAAACCCCCCCTATAGGCGCAAAAATTTCGCAAAAATCTCTTACGCAAGCCGAGTTATAGCCAATTTTGTCCCATATTTCGTTGCCATGGCAACCAGGGAGGGTCCGAGGTAAAATTGTATGACACCATTAGATTTGCCATCCCCGAAAACCATACCTAGAACCAAAAATCACGACTCTATCTTATACACAGCCAAAGTTATGACCGTTTAAGGAACTGTTTAATTTTTTCCCATAGGCGCCATTGTATTTTTTTGATTTTTGCGAATAAATACGTTAAGTATTACATTTTAATTTTCTAATCCCAAAAAGGCACTTCCTTGTGCAGAACCGCGTCGTTTGACAAATTAAGCGTAAAAATCCCTTTAAAGGTCTGACCTGTGGGTGAGCGGAAGAAAAAAAAGCATATAGAAACAAAAATTTTTGCGTATATTTCACCCATTTGCCGAGAAGCCCCCCTTTCAGGAATTTGCATAAAATTTTGCGTGACGGGTCCCCTCCCCGACATAATCAACCGTGCCAAATTTTATTTCAATCGGGTCAGGGGTTTTGATTCTGTGGGGGGTCGAATTTTTGGATTTCCCATAAGAAAGAGAAGTCGCCGTTAACACAGGGCTTGAACTACCGTTCAGCCTGTGATAGGCCTACTGCATGCAAAAAATTCACAGCAACAATATTTGGTAAAAACAGGCTGTAATGATAACGAAACTACAATGTAGGGGTCTAGGCTACTCTGTATCAAGAACTATTGCTTCAAAACTTAGTATCGCAATATTGTAGCTCTAAAAGTGTTCCAATACTTATTGCAATAACAGTTAGGCTACGACAATCTAAGCAACACTGTCCCAGACAGTCGTCGACTTGATCCTGTACAGCAGTAATACATATAGCTATAACATACTAATACTTCCTGGTGACAATCAGCGCTGTAAAATATGCTTAAACACTATACACTGTGTCTGGAAAAAAAGTAACCCTCTTGACATTGTACAATAAAAATGTCAAATCTGAATGAATCTGAATGAAATTTCGTACCTTTAATTCACAATAAATTACTGAAACGACCACTAAATTTTGTTAAAAATATTATTTACTAACGGAGTTATTAATTATTGAACACTGATAACAAAATATTTGCGTTACCAGTATGGCGTTACATAGTGCAGTCGCTCGGTCGGAACTCTGAAGTGACGTTTGTTGACGCAATTAACGTAAAGAATAACGTAAAGAATAACAAATCCTATTTTTACAGACGATCGTGTTCTGTGTTTTAATTAAATTGATTAGAAGAGAAAAAGAATATGCAGTGGTGCTAAAAAGTTTATCGAGTACAGTTTGACGTCATAGGCCCACATGTCCGTTTTACTGGACACTTCACATTTTGGGGTGACCTCACAAAAGCTGCTGAAACTATTGTTTGCGTTGGCAGATTTAACTGAAATTCGGCATTTCGATTGGCAATGGATAATGCATTGTTGACGCCGAATTTTGTGAGAATCAAATGTTGTTTGTAGGAGTTTTGCAAATTTACAGAGTACAGAGAGGTTTTCTTATGTAACGCCGTACTGGTAACGGAGGTATTTTGTTATCGATAATCAACAATTAATAACTTCGCTGATAAATAATCTTTTTCAACCAAATTTGGTGGTCGCTTCAAAAATTTATTGGAAATTATGTGTACAAAATTTTATTTACACTTGTTCAGGTTTGACATTTCTATTGTATAATGTCCAGGGGGTTACTTTTTTTCCGGACACAGTGTATATAGACCGGCTTGATGGTTGTATTCTAATAAATGAAGTGCGCTACGATATTATTAGTTCTATAATATCCCATACCATCCGACACATTGCAGTTTGGACGCACTCACTGCTAAAAGCAGTTTCACTTTTCAGCAACGCGGTTACGTAACGTTATTCGTTACACGTCACGTGTTGCATCATCGTCGTTATCATCCGAATGACAGATCTGTCGTCTCACGCCTCAGCAACGTTCACTAGTAGTTTCATCATGTGAATAGGACGCAGCAGCAGCAACTGTCGGCGACATTCGCAATAGTCATTATCAAGCCATCGATCTTTATCCCTTCCTGGCTCCCTGGCTCCCTGGCTCCCTGCATGCAGGACATTCAGCTGCTGCAACCTTCATCACATTCGCGTTAATCTTCATCAACTTCAGTCTCATTTCTCGCCATGCATGCATCATTCGAGTTTATTGCAGTTCCAATGACGTAGACAAGGGGGCCCAGCCCCTCCCCTTATCCCAATCCTCCAAACAAGACGTTTAAATTGCACCAAATTTGCGATTTGAAAAATGATTGAAATTGTTGCCACAAGATGGCTGAAATGCACCGAATTTGATTTCGGCTGGAGCTTCGCTTTAGATCCCGCTGGGAGAGCACACAGCGCTCCTCCAGACCTCCTAGTCGAATTTTAAGCGGTCCTAATTCTATTGCAAAGGAGGGGAGAAAAAGGGAAGGACAGGAAAAAGGGGAGGGGTGAAAAGGGAGAAAAAGAGAGGAGAGAAAGAAATGGAGAAAGGAAATGAGAGGGGAAAGGAGACGAGACTCCCAACTCACATTTTGGCTACACCACTGTTTAGATGGAACCCGAGTCACGAAAAATAAAGATTCGAGTCCACTGCCGGACTTGACTGAATGTGCATCATGACTGTCTGGGTTCTTGTACAACAAACACAGGTAAACTATACGAACACGCAGATGCAATAATTTATTTAGTAAGCAAAAAACAAAGAAATCACAAAAAAATCTTTTTACTGCCATGTCATTATGAGAACGAGTCCAGCTGGTTTCAGTCCGAGTCTTAAAAGTCCGACTTCCGAGAACCGAGAAATATTGATTTATTTCCCACTAAATTTGGCAGTATCAACGCCAATTGTTGTTATCATTATACCGAAATTTAGTTGGATCCATCTAAGAAAATAACGTGGCTTCATCTATAGTGAATGACAATAACAAAGCGCTTTGTATAGGTTTTCAGCGAAAAAAAAAACAAACAAAATAATATTTCATTTCATCACGCTTTGTTTCATTTCTGTCACTTTAAAGTTTAAACACGCCCTAATGTAACATATCTTAAGCACACTGTATGGTAGAGGCTGATGCTCAGTCCCATCAGATCTCGCTGTCGCCGGAAGAGGGAGGGGGTATTTGTTACGACTTTTCTCCCAAATCCCATCTTTATTGACGCTTTTGGCGACTAGCATCCATTCACAATATTTGCTGCCTCAAAGGGAGCAGAAAAATGTCGCTGGAACGAATGCTAAATGCGGTATATCAGCCGTGTGTATGCGTACGCTATCACACATACGCAAGTCGGCTAAATCCCGACAATCCTTGTCGTCCCACGATATTTCGTAGCACGTTTATAGCCCAAGGCTGACAGCACGTGCCAAGTCGTCGGCCGCAATAGTCGCACGTTACGTAGGCTAGTGTCTCGAAACGTAGGTTTTACGCATTTCTCACTGGAGTGGTACGAATTGCGTATTTCGTGCCGCTCATGCATGACGCTTGCTGCGCGCAGACGTTGTAGGTGGGCTACGGTTAGCCAATAAAAAGGTAAAGATAAGGTGGTGTGGGAAACTCACCACAGAGGTGCGGAGCGTCACCTGGCATATGGGATCAATAGTGTTAGCTGCCACAGAGCAACGAACATGCACTGAACTGAACTAAAATCTCAGTTCATTACAAATCAATCACCAGGCTTGCCGTGGATATGAAATTTCTTATCCATATCCATATCCACAGACGCTTATCCTGCATGTAGCCCCCGAATTTTTGCAAAATACAGCAGTGCAAAAGCTACCATCTCCCCCCTGAAAAAACAAGACGCAGACATTTCCTTCTTAAAATTGTTAAAAAATAAATAAATAACAGCAAAAAATAAAAACACGCATTAAAATATGATGTCACTTAAGTATATCCCAACTTTCGCAAAAATCTGCATATAATTTTACTGCCTCTGTTTTTGGCCGACCGTTAGGTCGAGCTTTGGATATGATGCTTGTTTGTCATCTGTAACGCATGTATTGTGGCTAAACGGTACGTCGCAGGGGGTCGGCGATGGTACCGTTGGATATTTATCCATGATATATCCATGTATATCTATATCTACGGCAAGCCTGTCAATCACACGCCTGCAGCCAGACTTTTCTAAAGAATGGGTCGACTTCAGCCATTTTATGCAATTTTACCTGGTTTCGTTCAACTGCAGGTTTAATTATTTGGATCTTATGGGGATGTTTAGTCCAGCAATTCATGTGTATTTTGAATACATTTGCTGGAAGTTTGCTGGACGTTTGCTGCTTTGCGCTAAAGAATTAACGCGCGTTAAAAAAAATAAACGCACATACGTAAATTTACTTAATACTGCAAAGCAGGAGTTCCATTATTTTATTAAACTACGTTTATTTTACGATCAAATAACATTTAAGTAATTAAAAATTGTTTTGTTGCCGTTCTGTCATCACTGTCACGGTTTTGCGACACAGCCACGAGTTCGTCGGTCGTCATTCTAGTCACCCTCTTGATGTAGTCCGCTTACATTATCAGCGTTTTTAACGCGTTAACGCATGCGTTAAAAAATTAACGCTTTGACAGCTCTAACTACAACATGATTTTGTGTTTCGTCATGGGCTGTCCACAAGATTCCGCAACACTTCATAGATCAAAGGAAACGCACACTACGAAACAATTTCACACATTTATTGATCCGACGTGCGGCATCATTTTGTAGTTCGCTTGCCTTTGCGTCTAATCCACGTCCACGGCCAAACGCCGCCGGGCTCCCTACTAACGCGCTTCGACCACTACAACAGTTACGTGTCTCCAGAAATGTGCCACTAAATTTTTTAAAAAATAACTCCGTGAAATATCAGCCGATTTTGATAACTTTTGGCATGCAACACCGCGAAAAATCTTGACATATATACGACTTTAGTTTTGCACATCTCACTTTAATACTACTGTTGCTACACTACCTTGTAAAATGTCAAAGTCGTAGTTTGGCTGGTTTACGACAGTGAATTCGTACGGTTGCAGTACTGACCTCAAGGTCATTCAAGGTGAATGATTTTCATGTCATTTGAAAACCCAATATGCAAGTACCTATTAGTGATCAATAGCAACTTAGGCCCCCATCTTTTACAGTTTGCGAGATACGGCCACGTATTGCTTTGAACATTCCATTTAAAATTGCGGCCAAACCGCTGCAGATAAACACATGGTTACTTTTGACAGCCTATAGGAAGTCGCCGCACCGCCCAATCCGATGGTACCATCCCAGACCTTTACTACTTACCGTTTAGCCACAATACCGCACGATTGGCATTGCATAGTGCAAGGTCATCCAAGGTCAATGATTTTTTTACCTTTGATCGTTTCCGATATATGGCCAGTTCTCCGTTGAAAAACGCATATTTTTCCTACCCCACATCATTCAACCCCCAATTTGAAAATGTTCCTCTTGGAGTAAATGGCTGAAGTTTTGCATGTCGTAGTTTAGCACCAATGGCTGACTATTCCTGTAAAAAATTTCCTTACGTTTTACCGGTTAGCCACAATACATCCGTTACTGACGGACGAAAGGACTGACGACAACTTATGCCAATAGCTCGACCGTTACTTAAGTTTGTCGGCTAAAAACGAAGCGACACACTAAATGGTACTCACGAGAAGTTAAATGAAGTTGCTGTAACATTTCAAACTAAACGCAAACAATATTTTTCGGTAAAGCGTCAAAAGCATAGTAAAAACTGCACTGATATTTTTGAAGGTTCAATAAAAATTTTGGGGACGCAGGTTTTTTCAAACGACGGACGGCAACCGGAAGCACAGTTTTTTGGTTCTCGTTGGACCCCGCAAGTGCACTGCCAAATGACGTCCAAATCTGTCGAACGCTTTATTTCCCGTTTACACGATCGAGCAAACGTCGAGCAGACATCGAGCAAACATCAAGCAGGCCTAATGGAACCCCGCCCCCTGGCTCAAATGTAGGCGTAGGCTTAGCCCACAGTTGATCGCGTGGTTTATAGGCCTTCCAATTACAACTCGCCCGCCCTCCTAGTTAGCGTGCTAATTACCATAGCTCGTCGAGCTAGCTGGATGAATGCTAGCGAACATCGAGCAGACGTCGAGCAGACGTCGAGCAATTAGCACGTGTATTTTGAATAGGACCTGCATTTGCTCGACGTTTGCTCGTTGTCTGCTCTATCGTGTAAACGGGGTATTACGCATATGGACCAGACACTACAGAGTACAGATAGGCCACGCTACGGAGAAATGTGTTGAAATGGACGGGACATCGCTTGCGCTGCAGTATGCAGACAGTCAGGCGACATATCGTAGGCCTAACTAAGCCTTGACCTAGCCGTAGGTCCAAAAAATTGAATTCGGTTTCGTCATTTTTTGTTGCTGCTGACTTCATCTGACGACGGCGCTCGAGCGACTTTGATCGAGGCGAGCGACACGCCTGGTGATAGGCTACTGCGGTCGCGATATGTTGTCTCGAAAGCACCGAACAGAACAGATGGAAACGGCAGCGTGGTCACAGATCCACGTCGACATTACCGGTCCACGAGAGTGCACTGCGTCAGTGCGTGGCCACTCCAGGCAGGGACAGCGGTGTGGTACGTTAAAAAGTAGGAGCAATGGGGCGACTGGAATCGCGAGTCCTGACATCGCGAGAATGGACAACGTGGCACCGGCTTGCGTTGTCAGGTTTCGCGATTTCAGCGCCCCCGGAGCAGTGAGCGTCGTGGTAGAGGAAGGAAAATTGCTTACCCTAATTTTGGTGAAGTTTGGGACAAAACTGAAAATTTGAGCACCCATAGTCTCCTCTGCTCGCTGTGGGAATTCCATTGGAAATTTGCAGTGTTAGCCGGAAAATCGGAACTTTCTGCCCCGCTTCCTTTTTAACCCGCGACCCCGCTGAGTATAGAAGGGGCAAAAATTGCCATTTTCCGACAGCGATTTTTCGATAGGGGACATTGCGGGTGCTTAAGATCTTACTATCTCCCTAAATATCCCTCAAAGAGGCGGTTTCGCTCCCTGTTATTTTTGACCAAAAAAATTTTTCGACAAACTAAAATTTGGGCAAGGGGCAATTGCATTTCCTCTGTTTTTGCCAAGATTTTACTTTTTTAATGTTTCCCAAAGGGGATTATTTTAACAACAAATTTAACATTTTTAATGAAAACTTTCCGAGAAGAAAAAAACTTTTTGACACACAAACATTTAGTAAAGGGGCAATTGCCTTTCCCCTGCTCCCTGCCAGGATTTTACTTTTGCTTTTTAATGTCCCCAAAAAGGGATGCTTTATTCTTGATGAGAACTTTCCAAAAAAAGAAAATTTTTCGACAGACTAAAATTCGGAGAAGAGACACTTCCCACTTAGCCTACCCCCTGCTGCCACGCCACTGTTTAGATACATCAGAGAGCACGCCTCCCGCTTCATTCTAAACGCAAAAAATTAGACCCACGTGCACGTAGCGATGCCTGGTTTCGAAAGACTGTGGACGCCACTGCAAGAGCTGACAGATGGGGCGAGGCCGGGCAGTAGCACAACCCTAGTGGAGTGGATAGGATGGTGACGACGACGACGACGACGCACGATGCGCATCGAATTCAATAAACCGACCACATCGATGCCGACTGCGGACGCAGCTCTAGACACTGCCTGTGATGGCAGCGAGTCGATCGTGGAACGATTCGTGCACTGGGCGCGGGTAGGACAGAAGAGTGAATGTCGTGCGTCGTTCTTTTATTGTTTTTTGCAGCCAACGGATGGCTATCGAAGTGCGGAGTAAACGAACTAGGCCTGTGCAAACAGCGTTAGAGAACTCACTGGCGACGTATTATAAGCCTATGACGAGAACTAAGGCTTGCGGTAGCCTATATTTTCTCTTTCTGCCTATTATTCACACGAGCCTGCAATAGATCGAAGCTACAGTGCACGAATCGTTTTCCGGTCAAGTTGACAACCGTCGCCAACCGGGCCTTTCCCGTTGTTAATCTACGAACCTGAAATGACTTGCCAGACAACGTGACATCCGCCGAGTCGTTGTCCACCTTTCGCCAGCGTCTCAAAACTCATCTCTTCACAGAATCATTTCCGACTATTTCCTAGACTAACTGCCTCTGTCTCTGTTAGTTAATTTTACTTAGACCACTTTAAAAATCAAGGACTGATTTTACTACAGCATCGAAGGAAATGCACGTATCGTTTCAACACCGGCGAGTCAGCATGTGACTGGGTCGGTGCATTGAGTGCATGCTGCTACTAGCGAGGGGCGAAAAAGCTAAATTACAGACCAGTGGGTGATGTGGTTGCTGCGTCTACATTTATCACTGACAGGGAGCGACGCATCGCTGATAGATATGGACTGACAAGACTGGATAGCGTTACGTCCATCTAAAGTTCTAAAGACACTCAACATCACACACGTAGACGCATACATAGAAACATAGGGCACTTGTCAGATCTCACGGCCACAATATATAGACTGTAGGCCTACTTAACTACTCACTTTACAATTTATACCGTCTTCTGAGCAGTGACGTAAATAAGATTTTTTGAAGGCCACGACCACAACCAATTATTACGATTTCTCACAATATTAATTCCACTCGCTGGTTAACATTTTTTGTCAAAAAATTTCATACGATTAAACGCGACAATGCACACACCGGTAGGCCTAGTGGATGACAGTCGACAGTAACTACATTAATACATAATTATTACGCTATTATTTGACTCAATAACTATTTAACTTTTGTAGAAATATTTAATAGTAATTGCTAGCAGATCTTGAAATTCTCAAGACTTTTTTTGCCCAGAGGTGTCTCAAAACTAAGACGTTGGTCAATCAATGACTCGGACATTGCACGCATACATCGACAAACAGGTCATCCGCAGCCAAAATTTTCGGCCATATTTTTGACACACTATAGCCAGCCATCGAAGTTGCATCGCGACATCGACTACGTTCTGCCAACCGACACCGGCTAATCGTACCCCGTTGTCGGCTCAACACATACGGCCGTCGGGCTCTTCCTGTCGCTAGTCCGACGGTCTGGAACTCACTGCCTGATGAACTCATAGATCCAGCGTGTGACATTGACAGTTTCAAACAGTTCTTTAAAACAATCCTGTTCAGTCAGTACTACTGTGACAAGCGCGTTAGAGGTTAATTTAACAACACGTGCTATAAATTTACATTTTACTTACTTACTTACTTAAAAACATAATTACACAACAGCAACAAAATACGATTCCAATCTAAAAAAGATGCATTCTGTAATTTTGCAGAAAATAATTTCATTTATATCAAGTTACTGCAAATGTACACAGCAGCAGCTAGTAGTAGCAACTCAAAAATAAATGTGTAATTTTTGCCAAAATTTATATTTCATGAGAATAAATAATTTCGACGATACGACTGATACGTAAAGCGATGCACGATGGAAGCGGTTTTTGTCCTTGAGTAGGCCACCTAGTCTAGTTTCTTTGAATCATGGAGTGGAAACCAAGCTTTGGCCAATACTCTGCTACGGCAACTGGTTGCTTTTTGCGGTTGTCATGACGACGACATGACGTCATTATTATCAATCATTACTATTACCGTGTCATCATTTCTGAAAGACGCAGCCGAGTTTCACGAGTTCCGTTCGGTATTCTATCTCGAAATGTAAGGTAATTGAAATGTTTACATCAGGATCATAAATAAGGCGGAGTCATCATCATTCCGTTTTTGTTAGGTTTTATTGTTTATAGGCCCCCTATTTTAGGCGTAGTGTATTTTAGTTGTTGAGCGCTGCCGTTCAGGACTGGAAAAACGCGCTACACAACTATTGATTGATTGATTGACTGATTGATTGAGTCAGGAGTAGAAATCGTTTTTTGTAATATTTTGTTTAAAAGGTCACGAAACAGGCGAGACAATATGGGTCGTTTTTGCAAATAATATTAAGTGCTGAGGCATAAAGAGGCATTAAGTGCTAAGACATAATAAGTTCTCATCATCCTAACGTCGTCAAAATGATTACTGATCGATTTTCGGATTTTTGTCTACTTACTGGTTTTACTTTAAGTAGACCTATTGAACTTGTCAGTAGGCCTATAATGTTTTTGATCAGACTGTATAAGTTTATATACATTGTGTGCTCACGTCAGCTCAGCTTCGTATACCTTCAGCGGGATGAAAATGAGTAGACCTAGGCATAATTACGGGCTACAAGATGAAACCTCGGCGGATGGTGGTGGTATGTCTGTCTGCTGCAAACCGCGGGTCCAATTGTTCGCTGGGCAATGGATGGCCGCATAGTGCGCTGCGGTATCATTAGCTCATGCCAAATAAATGTCACTTCCGAGATTGCAAAAGCGCTTCTGATCACAAGTCTCGCGTAAACAGCGCTGTATTAAAGGCTTAACTACTGGTCTTCACATTTTTAGACGGAATCGCTTTTGCAGTGCAAGCGATTCTGCCTATTCCTACACATTTCCACGTAGCGTGGTCTGTCTCTCTGGCGTCTGTCGTCTGTCTGTCACGTTCGAGCCTTTTGTTTAAAGCGTTTGACGTCTTCAAATGCTATTTGGCATTGTGGGGTCCAAGCTTGTTGTGTTAGATATGGGTCCTTAATGACCCCGGAAAAAGGAAAAATGGGGTCGAACTCCAGCCAAAACATGTACTACAGCATAACCGCCAGTTTCATGCTGCCAGCCGGCGCAAACAAATCAGAGCGATTCCGCCTTTATCAAAATCACTCTGGCCCTTGTTTTCTTTTGCACTGTGACGTCGCCGATGTGGTGGTTGCGTTGTATAGTGAAGCCAAAACTGAGTGACTGAGAGAAAGATTGTATCGAGCGTCCTGTTATAATGGCGATGACGACGGCTCCGGCGTGTGCTTGCATCCAGCAATTACTCAGTGATCTAAGGCGACTCAACCGGTGCATCGAGAACGACGTACGCCAGCATACATACACTTTATTTATAATTACTGCCCGCGGTGGCAACAACAGTATTGTTTTCAGCATCGCGGCGAGTTTTTTTTTGGATTTTTTGTTTTTTTCCTCGAGTCGGCAACCGTAAAAACTCCATTGAGTTTCAAGGTCTGTAACGGATGTATTGTGGTTAACTTAGGTCATAGGGGAAAACTTTTTACAGGAATAATTAGTCATGTGCCTTAAACTCGGCCGTGCAAAATTTCAGCCATCTAGAGCAAGGGGAACATTTTGAAATTGAGGGCTGAATAGACGTGGGTAGGAAAATGTGGCTACATCTCGGAAACGGCGAGAGATACGGTAGGTTACTATTAATCGCTAATAGAAAGTGGCACACGCCCTCTCAGATAAAATGGAAATCGTTGTGCTTGGATGACCTTGAAGGTCACTGACAACCAGTACGGTCAGCTATTCTAGCGACAGCTGGGCTTCTTGTTCTGTAGTGTGATGGTCTGTCTGCCTGTTCTCCTGTTTGTCACACTTTTGCTTAGACGGTTAACGCTCGTTTGGTGCACTGGTGCAGGTGGCTCATCGTGTCCATGAGACGGACAGACGGTACGAATGTTTGAAACATCTGAGACAGAAGAACACAGGTATATTATGCACAGTGCACATGCTGTATATCATGGTACGGTCTTATTACAGTCATGGCTTATTATTGGCTTAAAGCCCGCTATAGCTAAACTTTAACCAGGGTTGTTAATATTGCAATATTGCAATTATTGCAATAAGTATTGCAATATCTTTTAGTATTGCAACAGGCTGGTATTGCAATGGCTACATGATTAGTATTGCATGTGGTATTGCAATACTGTTAGTGCTAAAACATTGCAATACTTAAAAGCAATACTTTTTTTATGTCTGGTACACTTTTAATCGTGAGGATGCTGTCATAGTGTTTAATTACGCAAAGATCTTTTCATTCTATTGCTTGATCGCACAAAAAAGACCAAACCCAAAAATTGCGCGTCAACACGACTTGCTTATTGTTTACATTCGGGGTTGATCACGTTATCACGTAGTCTGTTGTCAACCCAAACTTTAAAAAAATTGTACACAGCGGCAAAAATCACAATTTATTGGGTGGGGCGGGTCGTGTAGTGGACTATTGCAAAAAATATTGCAATACTGACTCGGAAAAAGTGTTGCAATCAGTATTGCAACACTTTTTTCCACCACGTATTGCTATTGCTATTGCAATATTTTTGGCCAGTATTGTTATCAACCCTGACTTTAACTATTTTTATAAAGTAGGCGTATGCCATTGGTTTAAAAAACGTTTAGTTTGAAATACAGCCATTTTCGTCAAAATTTTCTTTGACATTAAAAAATTTTCCCGGAATGCAAAATTTCGCAAATTTGTACGTTTTTCGTCTATTACGATTTTCTTGTGTTCCTAGAAAATGTGGTATCTGCTGTCAGACTGTAAAAAGTTTTTTTTTATTAAAGTTTAACTACTTTTGTAGTTGAGTTATACTTTTTAAAAATAGTTAAAAAATAGTTTGACTAAAAGTTTTACTAAAAGGAAAAATTTAAAAATGCCCAGTTTAACTGCAGAAGTTAATTATTACTAACTAGAAACTTTAGGCCTAATCAACTAAGAAATAGTTGATTGTAAACTTTCTTACATTCAACACTGTTTAAGCTTATGTAATTATTCTAGACATCGCTACCAGTGCTGTTTTGAATATTGTAATGAGTATAGACCGGTGCGAGCAGCTGAACGCTCTGACACAATGTCTGGAACAGCAGGCAGCAGCGTGCGTCCATGAACAACTTCGACTGCTGCGACAAGCCATTTCACGCCGTGGTCTGCGAGCCCTCCGATCAACACACGACTGCAAAGGTAAGTGGTCAAAAATGTAGCCTAGAAACTGACTAATTTTAGTCGACCGTTGGCGTAACGGTCGAGCTATTGGTGAGTTGTCATCCGTCTGTCTGTCTGTCTGTACGTCCGTCTGTCCGTCTGTCACGGATGTATTGTGGCTAAACAGTACAAGATAGGGCCTAGGTTGCTATTGATCACTAATAGAAAGTTGCATATTGGCTTTTAAGTGACATGTAATGAGGTAAATTAATGACCTTGGATGACTTAGAATGGTCATAACGCACTATGGTATGCCAGTCGTGCGGTAATGTGGCCAAACGGTGAAACGTAAAGGGTCGGCGATAGTATCATCGAATAGGGCGCTGGCGACTTTTTATAGCTGGTAATATTAACCATGTCTTCATCTGCAGCGGTTTGACCGCAATTTTTAATAAAAAGTTTTTGCTCTATAACTGGCTGTATCTTGGAAACGGTGACAGACAGGGTCAAGGTTGCTATTAACCACTAATAGGAAATCGCAGGCGCTCTTTTAGATGAGATGAAAATCATCGACCTTGGATGATTTTGAAGGTTAGTACTGCAGCAGGAACTGTATAGGTTGCAGTAGCGCGTCTTTCCTAGCGACAGCTGGGCTTTCTTGTTAACTTTCTGTTGCGTTGTTGTTTTTCGCCGCCTGCTCAAATTGTGAATACGAAATTTTACAAAAGTTATGTGTGGTCGAACTCATTAAATGTTCAGAGTATATGTTGCCTTTTAGGCAAACCGTTGTGGACAAACTTTGTCGAAAGGCGCCCATGAGAACTCTGCTATGGTGCGCTTTCAAATTACTAGTTACTTCGTGATTGATTGATTAAAAGATTTTTGGTAAAATTGCTTCAGCGCAAGCGATTTCGTCTATAGCTACCCATTTCTCCGTAACGTGGTCTGTCGTTTCAATCCGTTTGTCTGTCGTCTGTCACATTCGACGGATTTACACGCCGTTTGGCAGGTATGACACATTATGTAAGATGTGGGTTGAATTCTCCAGACAAAATTGCATTTGCCTACTTACCATTAGACTCCAAAGGATTTTGTTTTTGACAGAAAAAAAACTGACCAAATGGTGAAAACTGGCAGTCGTGACGAAAAAAATATTAATTTTTTGACAAAATTTCACGAAACTTACTAAATTTGCACACTTTGATGAACGAAAAAATGGCATTTTTGACGGCAAAATCGTTTGGAGCTTTGTGATTCGCCAGGTGGCATGCAGCACCGATCAGCGATTTCGCCTTTCGTCGAATTAATTGTTCGTTACTGATGTGTTCTACGGGCAGTACGACTGGAGACGCTGCAGTTGCTTCCGAAGGCATACAGTGGTGTGGACTATGTCGCCGGGCTGTTTGACCCTCGTTGTCATGGCAACAGGGATCAGCGTTCTCAGCAGCCGTTCAACGTCAACTGTCAGAGGCACGTCCGGATTGATGATAACAATAACTGATTAGTGATAATATTGTTCTGTTTATTAATTAATTATTATGCATTGTCCGGCGAAATTGCTCTGACGCAAGAGATTCCGCCTATAGCTACACATTTCTCCCTAGCGTGGTCTGTCTGTCTGTCGTCTTTCGTCTGTCACATTCGTGCACCCTGCTTAACATCAATTATATGCTGCCACCTGGCGAATAGACACGACGAGCAATTTCGCTTTTGGTCGAATTATTTTGGTGCTTGTTATTACTAGCATTAGTTTATCATCGTTGTCGTGAAATTGTACACTGTGTCTCAAAAAAACATCCCCGACATTTTCGACTGTAACTTGAAAACCAATTATCAAATTTTGATAATTTTCGGTACAAATATTTTGACACAACTTGCGATCAAATGACCGCTCAGCTTCCCAGCTCACCCAATGTATGCTTCTGCACTACCTAGAGAAAGCAGATCAGGCAAAATATGTGTTGAAATAAACAGATAACCTAAAAAAACATCCCCGAAATTATCGATCGTAACTTGACTAAATATTAACAGGTTTTAATAATATTTAACAGAAATATTTCTGACACAACTGGGTATTAAACAAGTGTTTTAGTTTTTACTTCACCCAACGTCTGCTTTTGCACTACGTGGGGAAAGCAGACTAAGCATAATAGGTGTTAAAATGAATGAAAAACATCAATAAATTCAATCTATCCTAATCTGTGGGCACAACAGCAGGTCTATTGCAAAGTCTGACTGTCATGCAGCAGTGTGTCTACCAGATGAAGTTTAGGAATATTTGTGAAGTCAGGAAGCAACTGGTACAGCCTGAAGCAGAACATTATCGATACTGCTGTCAATGAATGGAGAAAGCGTCTCCTTGTCTATGTTCGCATGGTGGGCCAACACTTCAAGCAATTTTACTGCAGGCAGTTGAAAAATGGACAACTGGATGAATTGTCAGCCAAAGTGTCAAAAATGTGAACAAAATGTGTTTTTACACGTTATGTTAATTAAGCAATCATATCGTATTAGACAAAAAGTGATATTTTGCTGGTTGTGTTTTTCCAGGTAGTGCCAGAACAAACGTTGGGTAAAGTAAAAAAACTAAACGGTCATTTGATGGCAAGTTTTTGTCTGGAATATTCGTACCAAAAATTATCAAAATCTGATAATTGGTTTTCAAGTTACAGTCAACAATGTCGGGGATGTTTTTTGAGACACAGTGTATAGGTCCTAGTCTCGGTTTGTCTTTCGGTCGGTCGGTC
>Ga0209454_1001140_pt1 | contig 15913 bp, 6 predicted proteins | sample WorMetHERISLAND1_2_FD_187400 | JGI IMG/M metagenome (GOLD analysis project Ga0209454, IMG submission 187400) | Marine gutless worms symbiont microbial communities from Max Planck institute for Marine Microbiology, Germany - Olavius geniculatus... | ecosystem: Host-associated > Annelida >...
GAATTAGCCTGCGTTTAGAGTGGGCTTTTGGTGGGTCTTTACTTTAGATACGTTTACGCAATAAAACCCACCGGATTTTTGGGTATGTGCATGGCAAAGGGTGCATGGGTGTCCAGACTCTTAACATGCATTCAAACGCGTGCACTTAGCCGTCAGACTTGCCTTCGCCCGTACCGAGGGAGCTTCCGTGTTGTCCCTGGCTGGATTAAGTGAAGAAGGCTGACAGTGAGAGAAGTGGTCAGTAGAAGAGGTATGTAGTGGAGGAAAAGAGAGAAGTGAAAGCGATGAGAAGGGAAAAAAGAGAGTTGGAAGTGAAGGGACATATAGGAAGTGATTGTCAGCGGGGCAACTTACCTTGAACACAGCCGTGATTCATCTCAATCTACTGCAGTGTCTTGCTGCCCGCCAGCACTCTGCAGTCATCATACGTTTTAATACGTCATGTGCAGTTGTCGTTTGTCCACGCCATCTCGTCTCTTCTCGTCGTCAGCAGTCTTCTGTGCAGGGTATGGTACTCTTCTGTTCAGCGTGTTCCACGTTCATTGTCAGATTGACAACACCGCGTCCATCTCATTTTCGCCTCTGCATCGTGCTCTATTTGCCAGATTAATTTATTCATTCTGCAACTGTTTTATTCTCTCCAACTTTTTTCGCGTGTCGTCAGTTATTTTCTTTTATGAATTGCGATCCGTTGTAATTACATGCATGATGAATAATGAAAGTGTCTCGTCTTTATTAGACCTATACTATTGATATGCTTATTATTATTTTTTAAAACTTTATATTCTCAGTACTGAATTTCCGGGGGTGAAATATTGAAAACTAAACAAGTAGACAACAGCGGCGTTTATTTGGTAATGGAAGTGCTATCATTATTATTATGCAGTGGATATTGAAGTGATATGGGTTGTGCAGAAATTGACAAAAATTTATTTGACGTTCTTTATTCACCACTTGTGGTACCAGCACTCCAACGACTTAGAGGATCAAAATATGCTGTAATGCATGACGTCTACGTGTAAATGCTGACGAGCTTAGTCTACTGCGCGTCGTTATGACAGAAAATTAACTGTTAAAACCAAAATCGTTATTAAGTTAGTGTGATTGGTGTACTTAGCGTAGTGTTTTTAGTGTTTTCAAACTTATATGTGTGCGCGCATGCATCTTTATTGCGTTAAATGTGCTAAAGTAGGCACCTGTGATGTTGAAGAACGAAGGTTGCGTGCTCGTTTGGTTGTGCAGCGCCAAGGCTTCTGTGGCACTGCCCCTGTGTGGCAATCACAGGCGTTGGCGAATGGCGTCGGCAATGTGTGAGTTACGGTGGCGCGATTAGAGCGGTAATTGTGATGGATGCGTTGTGCGTCTGGCTGGCTGGCTGCTGGTACGCGGATGATTATTCTCTAGGCTACCTGTCGGCATGTGCTAGAAGACCTCCGACGGCGCTGGACTGACCAGTGACCAGTGACCAGTGACTGCAGTGTGTGGACATAGATTGACCCGTGAGCTATAGTGTCGTCATCGTCGTGTCGCACTGCATGCGCGCTGCATGTGTGTGTTTATATGCTGTATTATAGCTGGCGGCTATCGGTGTAATAATGACATGTAGGACAGACAATCAACGCCGTATAGAGTACTATTATACTGGTCTGGTCGTTTGTTCGTTTCAGCCAGTGGCCACAACCCACTGCTTCTACAGTCTGTCCTCCTACGCTGTCTGTTTGACTGGTATGAGCGACCGGCTGTCCACTCCAGTGCTTGCTGTCAGCCGCATGGTTTTATAAACGAACTGGGCGATTACGCTCTTAATGACACCATTAGGTTGGCCATCCCCGAAAACCATACCCGTTTTAATAATTGTTTAATTTTCCCCATGGGCTCTTTTCTAATTTTTGGAATTTTTTGAATAAATACGTTAAATATTAATTTCAATTTTTTTAATTTCCAAAAGGCACATCTTTGCGCGAGACCTCGTCGTTTGAGCCCTCGCACGCAAAAATCCGCCGAAGGGTCTGACCTGTAGGTGAGTTTCTGAAAAAAGGCATATGTATAGCTAGAAAAATTTTTGCATATATTTCACCTATTTGCCGAGAAGCCTCTTTGGGCAGATTTACATGAAATTTTGCATGAGGGGTCATCTCGCCGACGTCATCAACCGTGCCAAATTTTATCTCAATCAGATCAGGGGTTTTGATTATGTGGGGGGGTCAAATTTTTGGCTTTCCCATAGGAAAGAGAAGTCGCCGTTAACACATAGCTTGAACTACCGTTCAGCCTGTGATGAATGAATGCATATACCGTGCATTGTGCGTAGTCTGTACCTGTAGCCTGTAGGCCTATATACAATGTCCGAACGCTTGCCAACTGTTTTGTATGACCTAGCACGCGTGACGTGACAGTGACTCGCTGCTGCTGCTGTTGCTGTTGCTGCTGCTTCTGCCTGGATGCTGATTGTAATGATCGTGACATCTGTGTAGGCCTACGTCAATCGTTTGAACTATAAGCCGCTATGACAGTCGTACTTTTTTCGGCTGAATTTTTGTCCTCCGTAATAATTTGAGCCTTTTTAGTAATTGGTTACGTAGTCAAGTCACTGAGTAAGTTATTGAAGAATGACAAACCAAGGCCATTCGGAAACTCAGTCACACTGTTGAGTCTGCGATCTATTTTTTTTGTTACTGTAGCCAAGCCGAAGATGATTTGCACAGCATGAGTTGAAAAATGTATTGAGAAATGAAATAATGTCTATTTTCTAATTTGCGGCAGACATTCAATGAAACTTTTTGTGCTTTCATTCTTCTTGGAATGCTGGAAGCATCAGTATAGTTGAAAGCATCGCCTGGTGCGAATTCTTATAGAAATGCGCTGTCACGTGGTTGCGTCGGTAATGGTCAGTTTCTTGGTAAGTATATACTAGATGCCAGCTTGGCCTCATTTGTTGAGACCAAGACATTACTTATACACAGCAGTGCTCTGCGTGGACGTTATTGAAGACTCTTCTATTCAGAGCACTAATGTAGGCCTACTGTACGCATTAGCTTAGCTGCTTTTGATGCACATGCTGCAGTTGACGCATAAAAAGAACGCAGATTCAGGCATATCCGTTTGATGACCGACGTAGGCCCTACTTATCATTAAGTAAGTTAATCTGTATAGTGGACAATGTCGACAAAAAACACGCTGAATCTGTGGCGCAAGGCTGTGGTGGTGGGGCACTAAGATGACCTAAAAATTAGGATATAGAAATAATGTGAGATGGCGACGAAAACAGCAGAGAAACTGTTGCAAATATTAAGATTAAGAGTGTTCTAAATGGTGAGATACTGTGGGAGCGAGTGCACAAACCGTATAAGCCTACATGTAGTTATTAAACGGTCAAGTACTGCCAAAGTCATCGTCGACATCAACGGCCTGCTCCAGGCAAAACAAGTAATTTGAGCAAAGCTCACGTGACGCGCGATAGCAGCGGTCCTGGCACTTTGGGAATCAATGTACAGCCTAGGATATTAATGCGTCTTGAAAGATGAACTTAAATTTGTGGTCTCCGTACGGAAGACTTTTTGAATTTAAAAAATCGAAACTTATAATAAAAATGTACGTTCTATGCTAAAAATGTCATACACAGGTTGCTCAGGTCCATCTCCAACCATTTCGGCGCAATTCAATCTTAAAATGTGTGTCGCAGCTGGAAATTGCAAAAAATCACTAAAACCTCTATTTTGAGATTCAGTGTCATTTAATGTCATCGACGTTGACACCAATAAAACTCTTGTCACTATTGCTTGCTATGATAAGCAGCATGTCTGTGCCTATCTGCAACCGTTTTCACGCTACACGAGCCAATAGAGATAAAATAACCACTTTTTAGGGGTGTAGCCGTCTTTGACACCCGCCTGCGCCGGCCTCCTTGAACCAAGGGGACTGGACTTGGACTGGTAAAATCTACGTTTAATGCTGAAAATTTTATACGCAAGTTGTCTTGGTCTATCTGTAGCCATTTCGTCGCAATTCAGTGTTAAAATGTGCACTGCGTCCAAACATTGCGAAAAATTTACTAAAAACTCCTTTTGGGAGGGGGAGTGAGGTCGTTCATGGTCATACATGTTGATAAATCTTAAAAGCCTGTCGCCAGTGCTTGTTATGATAAGCAGCATGTCTGTACCTATCTGCAACTGTTTTCACACTAAACGAGCCAATAACGGCAAAATAATTTTTTAGGGGGTACCCCTCTTTGTCGCCTTTGTTCGAGGGGACCCCCCCCCGCACCCAGGGGCACGAAATTTTGTCACAAAAGACTAGAGACCTTGTGGCCGTCCATGGTGAAGATTTCGTTATCCTAACTTGCACCGTTTTGATACAGATCAAGAGTGTGACGTACGGACGGATGGACAGACAGACGAACGCCCAGGCTATGGCTAAGACGCGCGAACCATTCTGCTATCGCGCGTAAAAACTTATCTGAGTTATGTCGGGTTCTAATAAAAATCAAAAAAAGTTAGGCCTATGTACAGAACCACAACTTGTCGACGTTTCCGAACGTTCTTTTCTGAAAATTACTTTACAAGATGCGTTCAAACAACTTCTGTTTCGTCTGAACGTGGGTGCTTGACGTGAGATTGGCTGTAGAGCTAGCGGACGTCTGTAAACGGCGTGTTAAACGGCATCCGATTATACTGTTGCTATTGATGATGCGAGTAGGTAAGCGGCTTTGCAGAGTAGAAAACGTTGTCTTGTGAGAGTGGTCATCACAGGCGCACGCATACGAGGACGCGGAAGCAATCGTTCTCGTCTGCCTGTCTGTCTGTCGTGCCTGGCCACCCACCCAGTGCGGTCCCTTCTCTGTATTGATCATGGCGCCCGCCACGCCTCTGACTGACTGACTGACCGACCCCAGTCCGTGCGTACGTCCAGTGAGTGCGGGGCCGATGCGTCGTCGTTGTGTTGTTTCTGACGGCAGAGATCCTGGTCGCCGATATAATCTCGCGATGCGCCTCTACCCAGCACTCAATGCTGCTGCAGCAGTAGGCGACCTAGCCACGGCTCGCTCGATCTTCCTGGAGTTGTCGGCCGTTCCATAGTCACGTAATGTATAGGCTGCTACGCGTCGTAAATGCCCGCTTTACCCGCCTCTCTACTCTGATACGGGCGATCGCACGTGTGCGATGAGACAACATAAAATAAAGTAGTACAAACCGCTAAAACGGCCGTAAACAGTTCATTTTCTCTCATCGCAGTATGTACAAAACTATGCGATAAAAATGTTCTCCGCAGGTTTGTACTAGCGATACGTTTCACTCTGTGATGAGAAGTAATCGACGGCGACCGTCTCCGATTGATTGTTTTATTTCATTTCATTTTATTGCTCGTGTGCGAGCGCCCTAAGGGCTGTTGCTGTGCGATCGCGACCTCAATGCTGCATGCGAATGTTCATTAGCGACTTTAATACGGCAACAGTAACAGTGATGGAAACGATAATTACGAGAACTACAAGACCAAGACAAAGACCGCTTAAGCAACGGCAGAACGGCATATGCTCAGATGTTCACATGTAAAACAGAACTAGCTGTTTTATGCAGTTGTTTTAGCCAGTTCTATTTTATGTTCTCGTATAATATACGACGTATATCGCACTTGTTCGAGGGCCGTAACGAATGCTAGTCGTTGCATAACGTAATGGATGCTTTTCGCATGTCATGCGTAATGTTGATAAGACGACGTGCAGCGCTTGAACGACAGTAATTACTGCGTGGTATAGGCCTATTGCTGTATACGGTGATGCATAGCAGCACTGGTAAGCTCTCCATGACTATAATGAACCGTCAACTCCACAGTCGCACTTGTACAAACTGGTAGAAGACTTGTATTGCAGGGGCTCGTGTAATTGCATTAACAAATGCAGTGGAGATAGGGCTATAAGTTTACTGCCAGGAATGATAGATAATGCAGTGTGTCAGCTGGAAATGACATTGTTCAGTGATGTAATGGTAGCCGACACGCATCTGTCATGTCTGCCTGCAATCTTTGTGTACACTCGCCATCAAAGCACTGCTACGTTTTCAGCATTTCTTGAGCCGTAATCTTTAATCCGAGTCCAAATACAACGCGAAAAACGCGAAATTCTTCCCGAGCTAGAAAGCGCTGATCTCCGTTTCATTAGCTCTCAGTCATTTTACACTGCAAGAACACGGATACGGGGTGAATGCATCGCGCGGTGTGCCTGTTAATCACCCCAGCTTTGCTGGTACACATTGCGCATATAGGCACGGAAAAGATGATTTGATCTAGATGGTAACGTGTTAACCACACCCAGCTCGCCCTGCCACAGTTTTCGTGACTTTCGGCTGCAGTCGTGCGTCATAAAGCAAACGACGGTGTAGACTGTACGATAAGAGCGAGGTTTGAATACGTTACAACACTGCCTGGAGTGGTATAAGCTCGTACTGCTTACTTGCTCACCCACTCCAGCAGTGCTGTAACTAGTACATAGGCTTCTACTGCTGCACTTCCGCGAACACATTAGAGCGTTGTGAGCGACGATGTCGCACGTATATACCGTCTCTGTGAGCTGTGATGTTCGTAGTCTTTGAAGCCGCCGTGAAAAATAACTGCCCTGTGGGCGGGCGCGCCGCCAGTCGTTAGCCGGCTGTAGTGTAGGCGTTATCTACGCCGGTGATGTAGCTTTGCATGGCTGTTCACAATACACATTAGCCCACACACACTTACAGCGAGTGACACGCCATCGGTCTTGCACTCAATGCCAGTAAATTGCGCTGCTATGCGGAATGCGGTCCAATCTAGTGCTGGAATCGGTTGTTACTTTTTACGCTCGCTTGCATTGGTCACACAGTATCACGACGCGACAGAGCAACAGTGCTGCTGACGCTGCTGTAAGCACGATCAATGAACGTTAAGTACATGTTGATGCCGGTTTTCGGGATCCTGTTCCTCTAGCTCCGAAACCCTTTGGCCGATTTAAAAAATAATTCTTGTTATAGTTGTTGCCCATTCTATTATTGTACGTATAGTAAATAAAAATAACTGTCGTAGGCGTAGCTGATTGCTGCACTGTGTTAATTCGTATGCAAATGTTCGACGTTGATGGACAGAGAATTGTCAGCTGTTAATGGCGTCCACACGTACGATGATGTCGTTCGTATTGAGCGGTCCATGCGAGTGTCTCACAGCGCGAGACAAGTTTCTTGTATTGTAAATCCTCCGTTTGTACTGCATAAATTGTGCTCACCGTTTTACTGGCGGACATGCTTGTTAAGTTGTTACGCTATTTTTAAGACTCATTACAGATTTTGCATTTTGTTTCTATGTCTGTTCGTCCATCCGTTTCTCAGGGGCCGGGACTTCTAACTCGAAGATAAAATTGTGCAAAAAAATTAAAATTGGCGTGAACGTTTTTGTTGGCAAGAATAACCGGTGTGCCGATATTTAGCTGGAAACGTCAAATATCAAGCTAACCGGGCGTCAGAAACCTCACGAAAAACGCGCGTATCTCGCGTAAATCCGGCTTACACCGCTTAAGTCGAATTTTCGCGAGATGTGCGAATAAGTAACGCGGCGGAAACTCGCAGTGTGTAACACAGATGTAAGAAACGTTCCAGAAAAAAATAATAAACGTTAAAAAGTAAAAAAAAACTTGGCAAAAATAAAAACGTCGAATAAAAAACGTTAGCCCCAATTTGTTCAACCTCTTGCCTAATGCTTAATGCTGTAGGTACAGTATAACTTGAATCAGAGAAAGAATAAACTTTTTAAAATTTTAATTAAACTATGTGGTAATAAAGAGAAGCTTTACTATACTAACTGAGTAAACTATTACTTTCATGGCCTAGTAATTTGTTTCCGTGGTTTCAAAAGTGCCTCTTGAAGTTTTTGATGGAATTTTCGACGACTTTAAACGATTTTTAAATAAAAAAAAACGTTGAGGACAAAAGCGATAAAAACGTGAAAAACGTGGCAAGAATAAAAAAAAACGTAAAAAAACGTTTATTACATCTATGGTGTATAAGTCGACTTGCAGCTGAAATTCGACGTATAAATGAGTGCGTAATTAGTTATTGACGGATGGCCGCGTTTCACGTCGGCACGCAGTATGAGAGTTGTGAAGAAGCGGTTGCAGCGCGTTGCTGCAGTTAGTCCGCATGTGATGTTGCTGCATGCAGCAGGCGTCGTCGTTGTTGTCAAGTTTCATCAAACATTGATGACTTTGCTAGTGCTGGCGCTAGCACTAACTGCTGCTGATGTTGCTGATTCCTGGTAAGTGTCTGGCTGCATGTCTTCTTGCGTTGCCCGCGTGCCCAAAATTGCGTTAACAGTTTCGCTTTGCCACACCATGTCTGATTTGTGTGATCCATATTCCTGCCGGTTTTGCTTACGTTGCAACGTTTGTTACCGTGGTAATGCTATGCAAATGTGTCATTTTTAAAGCGTCGTAAGCAGAGGTAGCAACATTATAAACAATCAGTGTAGTAGGCCTATTGTTAGCTTCTTAATTTTTATCGCATGGTGTATATGTGCGGGTGTGATGAATGTACTGTGTATGTTGTAACTGTAGTTATGATTCGTGACTAAATAAAAGGTGCGTGTGCCATGTACTAATGTAAAAAATAATTCACACAGTCAGCGAGCTAGCCCTTGCTTTGGATCGCAGTGAGAATAAGAAAATCTTGCTGAAGAAGCAGCGTTTCTTGAGTTGTCGCTTGAACGCATACAACATTATCAGTGGTATGTCTGTTGTCAGCTTTGGGTGAGTTGCACGCAATGACCAATGACGGGAAACGCGAATTGCCAACGCATGACGGTACGTTAATGGGACAAATCTTGTAAGTACAAAAAGTTGTGGCAGGTGGTCTGTAGAAGGCAGTTGCTCACTTTAAATTTTTGGTCGTTGAAAATATGTCACATAAATCTTATTCTTGTCGTGAAATTTTCGTCAAAAATGCAAAATTTGGGGCCGAAACCTCCATTTTAAGGGGAATTTTTAGCAAAAATTAAAATCTTGAGCACCCATGATGTCCTCTGTCGGAAATTTGAAGTGTCTGTCAGAAAGTTGCAACTTCCTGCTCCGCCTGCTATTTTTTTCCTTGACTGATGATAAACATTTTCCACATCTGCGCCTTATAATGTGCGACTCGCTCAAGAAAGTCTTAATATATAGATAGCGGCGCTGCTATCTATGGAGAGTTCCATGGACTCGCTGATGTTTGGTGTCTGGTGGCGCCGCGTCTTCAGGTAATTACTCAGTATCGTGCGTATGTGTAGTCAGTCAGTGTTGTTGCGGTTTCCTGCAACTAATAATTGACGAGGCGCGTCATGACGTCTCGGCTACTAGTTTGCTGGACGTCGCGACGCTAAAATGACGTTAAGCCGGCGACAAATGATACCACCGCAGCGTCGCAGCTTCATTACCGTTCTACTACTTCTGCTGTTGCTTTGCCAGATAACTGCACCTCGAACTAGCTGCAGTTGAAGGATGTCTGCACAAAAACCCTCTCCTCTTTTGACAAAACCCCTCTAAGTGGTGAAACTGTATACTTTTAAAAACAGATGAGTACGGTACCGTTAGCAGCTTGGCTAACCCGTCTGTAGTTGAGCTGAAAGCAAGTCCACTGTTGTTGTTATATTTGAAGGCGAGTCTTTGCACGCCAAAGTCGCAGAGGGGGAGTTGTCACTAGGGGATTTTTTTCTGTTGAATGCGTGAACGGTTGCAGTCCGTGGTTGAAGGAAGCCAAACAGTCTGTCAGTATTTGCGCCGTTGTTGCCGTCAATAAAATTAAGAACATCGTTCCGCGCTTTCATGCAGTTATCGCTAGTCGGTATGTATGGCGTTTCGCGGCTTCCAAGGAAGTGGAAATGCTGTCAGGATAAATACACGTATACAGTGCGTGTATATGTGTCGTCCCACTGCCGTTCATATTGTTTTTGTTCGCGCCGATGTTGGTTACCTAAAGCGTTGGCACAGTGTGCGATAAAATTAAATAAAATAAAGTAAAACAGTCGCCGTTCACTTCGCTCACTGTTTATTACAGAACGAAACCTGGTACCACAGACTTAATTCAGAGTAGTTACATTTTATCACAGGAGTTTGCACGTATACTGCAATAAACAACGTAAGTTGTTTTATTGTAGTCTTATTGTAGTTAATTTATTATGTTGCGCATGTACGAGCCCTGTTGCTAGCATATATTAGAGTAGGAAAAATGACGCTAGTCAGCTATTATTATACTGTATGCTACTGCGTTGCTTATGCTTTATGCTTCTCGGAACTTTTCTGATAGTCATGTTGGGAGTGCAGGCCTGGGATGCGGATGTATATGGATGTATCACGGTCCCACGATGCGTCAAGATATAGACAGCTACAGGCGAGCAGATAGTCCGAGATACGTGACGCGTGAAGAAGCGCCGGAGATTGCAACGCGTCGACGACCAGTAACGACACCATCGACATTCGAGTATCCAACAACACCCCCCCCCCAAAGACAACCGATCCCCTTTCGCGAGATGAAACATCCACCGGTAAAATGTTTGGATAGAAAGTGTGTTTTGACGTAGCGGGGTTTTATATGTCGTTTACATGATGAAGCTGGCTCAACGAGCTGACTTGACGAGCGCGCGTCGTGCACTCATCGTGTAAATTGGGTATTAGCGGGCGTTTTGTCAGAAGTTGTTTTTGATGGTTTTTTTCTGGGGGTTTTGTTCTGTGCTCAGTCAGTCTGTCAGAGATAGTGGCAGTCTCTATGTAGGCCTGCAGCCATACTGAACACATACCAGTTAGTTTATCTCAAGGACTCTTGTCCATAGGCGCCCACTTTGTGTGAAGACCACATTACGAAATACCCGTTCGACATAATTGTGACGAGAGATCTCATGCCATTTTAGCTCAAAAAGCATTGGACACTATTGGATGGGCGTGGACGGTCGGGCTTCTGTTGGACCTGCTGGGGAACGTTGTTCAGACCGCAAAATCCAAGGGGAAGAATAAAAGAAAGGAAGTTTAAGACGGGTCAGTTGGGAAAAAAGAAAGAAAGGGATGATATGGAGGGTAAGAAGAGGACGGAGAGTATAGCTCGTTTACAAAAGTTGTCGCCTATGCGCTGGTTGTTGCTAGTATACAGGAGCGGTTGATAGCATCAGCAAGCAAGCTAACAAGCAGTCGCAGACTCAGTCGTTGGTGCGCCTCACGGGACGAGTGACGACGACACACCGCACCGTTGACATGTTCCCGCGATACGACCGACCCTCGCTTGCCATTCAACGCTCAAACTCCACTGTTTCGATTTGTTGTGAAAGGTGTTGCTGTATAGCTTTTGATAGGAAACTTATTACAGAGCTACGGAGAGTCACTTGCCATATAGTATTACACGTTGTTAGCTGCTACCGGACACAGGTGAACGCGCCCCGCCTTACCACCATCCAGATAGGCCGGTGCTCGATTTTCTTACTCTGGAGGTATAGAAGACTGAGTTGTTGACTTGTTGTACAGCATGTTTGCAACGAATGGAAGCAAATGGAGTTTGGGTCTAAGCATTACAATGTTTGCCTCTGACGGTCATTCGGCCGGAGCACGGTGCTTTGCTGCTGTCTCAGTCGTCGTCCCGCGCCCGCCGATATTTTCTTCTTCTGTATCGATCGCTTGTCGCCGTCATCTCGCCGCGTTGGCGGCCGCTTCGTGTATCATCGGCGGCGACCTCTGCGGCAGCGGCGGAACAACATGGAGAATGACTAATCAGCGCAGGGTGCGGTGCGTGAGGGGTCGGACGTCAGAGCAGGTGTGACCGCGTGATGCTTGATGCATCGCACGGTCTCCGTGCAGACAAATTCTCTCACGACGGATAGAATTGCCTGCGACAAAACGTCCTCCGCAAGAAACCACACTGCAACAAAACTGCGATGTGGCAAAACCCCCTACGCTACAATCCCCTAAGACAGAACCCCATTCTTGTGCTCCTGGCGCTTTTCCGCGTGTGATTTCTGGTTCATCTGTTGATCATTTTCATTTGGTTCCTGTGGACTCATCTTGAGCGTCACTCTGTGACGCGGACAAGCTTTTTCCACACGGTGGCACACTTTTGGGTGAAAACGTGAAATCCACGTGAAAGTCTTAAAAGTATGTTGTGTTTCCAGCCAGTTTATCCAACTTTGACGTGCAGCAGAGATTCCAGTGTGTGCTTTCAACTTAACTTCAGACGGTTTAATTTGGCCCCTTTAATGTATCGGCTACTTGTTACTGTGATAAAGCATGGCATTGCTGCCGATTTACACATTTTGGTACACAGTTCGCCGTCTCAAGAAACGTCAAACTGAGGGGCGGTATGGCTATGGATTTCATGTAAAATATTCGTCGTACGATATGTACTGATCTAACCAGTTTCTCAAAGCACGTTTCATCAATGAATAGGGTCAGTACCGGATCATGATCTTTCCGGGCCCTGAAGCTTGAAAGCGACTACGGGCCTTTCGTACATATATATTTGCAATATGTTGACTTGCCGCCTGGCAAAAGTTTTTGGTCTAGAAGGCCGCAAATTTTCTTTTTAAAGATTTCGGGCCCGCGATCCGGTCCCTATTGGGGCCCGGGCCCTTAGGCTTCAGTCTCATTAGCCTCATGGATGATCCGGCTCTGAGTAGAGTTTTGTAATAGGCGGGGGTTTGTCGTAGCGGGAGGGGGAGATCTTGTGGGGCATACTGGGACGGAGGGATGAACGCCCGGCGGTCGGTCAGTCAGTCGGGCGGCTATTGACTGCGGAGGCTGTGAAGTGCCGTGGCCGCCAAGTCTTCGTCGTCGCTGATTGCCTGATTTGCTGGGATCGGTCGGCGACCTGCTTGACTGTATAGCTGCTTGCTTCCGTTGCTGTATATAGCATCGGATTGTGGTCAGTGGTCAGTCTGGGTCGTCGGTCGTCTCACGTTGCAATAATTGATGCATTCGGTCGTCGTCGGTTTCTTAGCGTTGTCGTCACGTCGCAGCGATACACTGCAAGCGGACAAATCGTGCGATTCGTCTGAAAACCGCAGTGCGATCTCGCTATTGCAGCTCCGGCCCACACCTGCCTGTGTAAGCCTACTGACTGTCATTACTTCATCTGTTGGCCACAGTCCCGTCATATGCGCGTAAGAAAATCAGTGTCCTCGTGCAGGTCATAATGGTGGTCAGATACATAATAGGCCTAATAGAATATGCACCACCAAGTGATAACAAACGGTTCCTCCTCTTACTTCGTCAACCGCTGATTTTTAATTTCTACAAACAGAAATTGGTGTCATCGTTAACTTAGAACCAAAAGGCACATGTCATAGTGAGTGGTCGTTTACTTCAGAGTCTAAATGTGGGAAGGGGAGCAACAGGCTACACACGTTATACTGTAAAGATTGTTTATTAGGCAGGCACGAGAGGACGCCTGACTTTGATAGGGAGCGTTTACGTGTAAAACTAAAACTAGAAGTAAACTGAAACCTCTGTGCGATTTTGTTTCGAATAGTTTTTGGCAGTTGTACTGTTGTAGGCATGATCAAATGTCAAACAACTGTTCAAAGCAAAGTTGCGTGCGAGTTTTAATTTTGTGTCATTTTCACGTGTTATCACTCCCTTAGTGAAGAAGCCAACGATTTGCAGGAGACCTTTAGATTAATGAATAAAAATATGGTTATATGCATGACTGTTGCATTTAATGTGTGTGCAACAGAGAGACGTTTGTTGCTAGGTGCCATGATGTCACAACACCACAGTGTGTGTGGTCTAGTGTTGTGGCGGATGCTTAGAAGTGAACCTTTCCCACAGGAATGACCAGTGATAAAATATTGATGTGCATTTTAATGCCATGCAGTCTCTGTGCGTGTGTCCGACACAACTAAGTCCTTATCACACTGCTATTATTTCTGCCATATACCGCTGCTTATTATGCGAAGTATAAAGTCCTATCTGTATTATACGAGGGGCGGTCAAAAAGTTTTGAGACTCGATATATTAGACTAAAATTTTTGTTATTGTCTATGCATCAATAAAACACACCTTTTTTGTGTACTCGTGTGGGCCTGTTGAGGATGTGACCTCATTATAATTTATGACGTCATAGAGTATTAAAGCAAAACGATTTGGACTGCTGGCGCAAAAAGTGGAAAATCAGGCTCACTGTTGCATAACAATTTTCTGCTCTGTAGTTGGATTTACCAAAGCGGAGCCCCGGCGCATTTGATTTTGTGAATTCCCTAACAAATATGTTTCTGATTTTTTTTTATTTGCGTGTGAGAATATGCGATAGACAAAATTTGTGTTAACCGCAAATAGGAGCATTTGAGTGAATAACGACTTTATGCAAATATGAGTAGCGGTCAAATTTTTCAGCCTCAATATATCAGACTAAAACTTTTTATTGTCGACGAGCATCAGTAAAAATACCTGCCTTGCGTATTCGTGTGAGCAGTTTGCGGAAGTGACGTCATTGTAATGTATGACCTCAAAGCATTAAGTTGAAATGATTTGGCACGCTGACGCAAGCAGCATTTGAATCAGGCTAGCAGTTGCATGAAACTTTTAAAGTCTGTAGATGGATTTACCAAAGTGGGGCTTCGTAGGCTCGTGGCATCCGATTTTGTGAAAGCCTTGACAAATACGTTTATGTTTTTCTCATTTGCATGTGTGAATATACGACAGCCTAGTCTGCGGTATCCGCAAATAAGAGCATTTCAGCCAATTGCGATGTTAAGTAAGTAAGTAAGTAAGTATGTGAATATTTAAAGTGCACAATGTCAGCCAGTGGCCGAATCTGAGGTATCAAAAAAGTTTTAATAAAAAATTAACTGTTAATTATATCAGTTATGTTGATGAAGGACTAATCAAAATTTCTAACCTGTATTATGGGGCCCTTGTTGGGCAGGGGGCTAAAAACAAGCCCCGAGAACCTTCCGCCAAATTTGGCACTACGGTCCAGTGCTACGTCTACTATTACCCAGCCGGCTGTTCATGACTGTATTTTCGTACACCAAGATCATTCTGCAAAAAGTAACGACCGGCCCTCAGTGACTATTTTCTGTTTTGAAATCTAAAATATGATCACTGTGGTGTCCACTATCCAAGATGATAAATGACTCGAGACCTTTTCGTTTATGCTTCAGATTGTTTACCATTAATGCTCTGTGATGTCATAAATTACAATGACGTCATATCCGCAACAGACTCGTAGGAGTCTGTAAAGAATGCACGTTTTACTGATATATAAAATGTGGAAAAATTGTAGTCTAGTATGTTCGGGCTCAAAACTTTTTGATTGCCCCTCGTACATATAATGTACTAAAATTATTTTTTTTAGATATTTCGACAGCACAATAGCGAGAAACAGACAACAAGAAGCAGTTTTCAACGTACAATGAGCGTTAACGATTAACAACTTTAAGGATAGGCAGACTAAAGCAGAAACAGTCTGACAATGAGTGCAAGACATTGTGGAAGAGTTTCGTGGTAGAGCTGAGTGGTTGTGGACGTTGTGAGCAAATTGCGCCAGTAAAATGCGGGGTTTGCACATATGCATTACAGTTGCAATAAAATAACTGGAGACAGTCACCGTACGATTTCATTCGCTCGACAGTGAAACTGAGTGTATTTTTAACAAAGCCGAACATTGCTATATAGGCCTAAACTGGCAGAAAACTTAATGTTGTATTGCAAGCGTTCTTCTAGACAACAAAATTAAACGCAGTCGACAGTTGTTTAATTACAGTATTATTGTAGTATTAAAATTACGAATGTGCGTACCACATTAGCGTGATGTTGATTACATGTAGGCCTATAAAAATGCAGCCGGCCGGTGCGACGTTTTATATCAGCGATGGCGAGGGTAGAACATTGCGAGGGAGGGCATGCAGGATATAGTGTTCCAGTGCGGTTAACTGAGTGTGGTAATTCATGGAA
>Ga0209454_1001142_pt1 | contig 15907 bp, 12 predicted proteins | sample WorMetHERISLAND1_2_FD_187400 | JGI IMG/M metagenome (GOLD analysis project Ga0209454, IMG submission 187400) | Marine gutless worms symbiont microbial communities from Max Planck institute for Marine Microbiology, Germany - Olavius geniculatus... | ecosystem: Host-associated > Annelida >...
GTTAATGACTGTTATATACATTTACTGTGCAAACTGCATGAAATTTGGTCAACTGATTCTCAGAAAAGTCATTCAAATTGTTGCCACGACATGTCACATTTTAAGGCTGAAAATGCACCAAACTCGATTTCGGCTGGGGCTCCGCCCCAAACCCCGCTGGGGGAGCTTACAGCGCTCCCCCAGACCCCTAGCTGGATTTAACGGTGGCCTACTTCTAAGGGGAAAGGAGGACAGGAAAGGGGAGAGGGGAGGGAAAAAAGGAAAAGTAGAAGGTAAAAGGGAAGGAGGAGGAAAGGAGGGGAGCGGGAGGGGGAAAGGAAAGGGAGAGAGTGGACCCCTCCAAGGACTTAGCAAAATGACGCCACTGGTAGACCCACGGAAGTATGAATGCAAAAGACACATTTTTTAACAGGCCATATATTTAAAGAGATGGATCTAACACAGCATAGCATCGTACAGATCATTCGCTGCGCTTTTTTTGTTTGAAGTGTCTTTCATTTACTTGCACGCTTGCTGCCTATTATTGTTACTTTTTCTTACATTAGTATTTCACAAGGTAGTGTAGCGACGCAGCTAAGTTGTGGTAAAATATCCAGTAACCGCTTTATTGCTAATCGTCTACGGAATGCATCAGTAACAAATTTTGAAAATCCGTTAACATTTAGCGAATAAATGGACAATAAATAGTGGTGTCTTTTTTTCGGACACGGCGTGTACAGCCAGATTATTAGCAAGCGGTGATGTATACTTACAACATCGACGCAAGATTGTTGTTACCGTACGTTTTTGTCTGCAGCACCAAGAGTTTAGCAGAAGCGAGGACAGTAGACCTATATTCTGCATGCGGGGCGTCGGCATTTATACACGCACGACTCACTGTTGCAGTGTCGCTACTACCTAGGGCCTACGTCCATGCAATCAACCTTAAACAAGAAGCTCAGCTACCGAAAAGAAACAAAAACCCCAGCTGTGGCTAGGGTGGGCCGATCGTACTACATAATCCGAACGCCAGCGTCTGACTTCCGGTCGCGGAAAAAACGATTTTTCAAAGTGACTACAGTCTCATAACGCTATAGTGACGCAGTTATATGAAACAAAGAACGCTACATATACGATACGGCAATTCGGCGCATGTAAGTGATGGCTGCAGGCATGCAGAAACGTTGCAATCAAAATTGCGGCCAAACCGCTTCAGAGGGAAACGTTCATGCTATAGTGACAGCCTATAAAAACTCGTCATCGTCATATCCAATAAAATTATTGTCGACGCCTACGACATGGGCTTACCGTTTAGCCACAATACCCCAGGTTTCGCATGGCAAAGTGCGTAATGACCTTCAGGGTCATTCAAAGTCGGTGATTTTCGTGTCATCTGAAATGGCTTATGCGATTTTTTATGAGTGATCAATGGCAACCTTGGCCCTGTCTCACCGTTACTGAGATACGGCGACTTATCCACCTTTGTTGAACCCAAGATTTGAAATCGTTCGTTTTGCAATGGATCGCTGAAATATTGCAAGCGAAGAGGCATGACATCAGGCTAATTAATCGTAGTAAATTTTCTTGTGGGACCTATCGTTAGAAACAATACATGCGCTACAGACAACAGACGACAACAGACAAACGACACATCGTACCCAAGGTTTGACCTAATTTAAAGGTCAGCCGAAAATTAACTATAGCCTAATAAAGCTGAGACGGTGTTAATATTGTAGGCCGCTATGTAGGCTGCACGCCTTGTCGAATGATAACTAGGCTACGATCACAAAATCAAGCCCGTCGAGAGGGTGGGGGAGGAGGGGTAAGCTACCTCGGGCCCTGCGACGTTTGGGGGCCCCGCCGTCGCTTAAAAATATAAAGTACACTAAAATGCAATATTTAAAAAAATCAAGAATTTTCTTCCCAGAAAGGCTCTGCGAGAATATTTCCCCGGGCCCCGCTGTGGCTCTCGACGGGCCTGACAAAATATACTATAATAAATGACTAATATATTTTTTAAAATAACGTTCTTGGTTCAACTTAAAAAATTTTCTTCTGGAAGTAGTTTGGCAAAACGTGATTTGTCACAGAGCGAAAACGTCACGTTGCAAATGTGCTCCTGCTGTTGTATTCTGCTGTCCATGAGTTTTTTTTTTGTTTCAACTGTTTTTAGCATTTTATCATTTATTGTGTTTCGTCCTAAATACTTTCAACAAATTCACATTTTAGATGTTCTTTTTATGTTACTTTTTTGCAATGTCTCACTTCCACACAATGCAATACCATATACAAATGCTTTGACTATGCGTTTTTTTCAGCTAGAGGCTGATGGATCCACAGATAAAATCTTTCTTCTTATTGAAAGCTTCCTTTGCCAATGCAACGCGACGTCTTACTTCACATTCGCTTCTGCAGTCTTCGGTTACCATACGTCCAAGAGTGACTGACTCCAGTTTTTTACCGCTGGTCCGGTGACCACTATTGTCAACTTTCTGCCAATTATTCCTACCGGGCATTCGCATAACTTTGGTCTTTTTCACGTTTATTCGCATGTTGTATTTCTCTGACGTATGTACTGTACGGTCTGTTGGAGTGCATCCATTATGCGTTGAAGTCCACGTTCGGTATGGTCTGCAAAACGGATGGATTGTACCAGCACACCTCTAACTTTGACCTCTTCTTGTATATCTGCAAGCCTTTCGTTTATGACATGTTGGATGTACTGTAGATGTTAAACAGTACTGGAGATAGTGGACAACCTTATCGTACTCCTTGTCCAATCTCACAACAAGATTTCAAGATTTCGTGACATCGTTATGTCCACCACTTTTCCATCGCTGACCGTGTTACTTTCCCAACTGTTTAACTTCCGGTATTTCCGACGTGCTTCTTCAGTTGTCTGATGCTTCCATTCGCGCATCTAATCAATTAGCTCCAGCATTGACTCTGTTATCCATTTCTTTATTCGTAACCTGGTGGAATAACCAATTATTTACTTAGCCTCTTCTTTTATCACGATGCAATAAAAGTTAATCTGATGGATGCTCTCTGTTTGTAATGTAGTGCGAAAGGCGTTTGTGGTCTAATTGTCGATCCGATGTGAAGTTTGACTTATTTGTCAACGTCTCCGACAATTTCCTATAGGAAGAATGCTTCCTGGGATCAGTCTGCAGACGACCATTAGCCGCGATTACAGCGTGTCGTCTTGAACGACATAAAAACTATGCGGGCAAAAATCCGCCCACACGTCGGACTAAGAATAGCCGGTATTCCAGAAATACCGTATACCGTAAACACGAACAACGAAATTAAAACGATGATTTCAAAAAGTAAAAAAATTGCGCGCAGAAATCCCCGGTAATCAAACTCAACGTTGTTGTATCAGTAGATAGTTTACTATAATGATTTGGAACAAAAAATTTCAGCTAATGCTATTATGAAACGCGCGACAGGTTATAGCAGTTCCTGCTCGAAGGTTGTCTTGGTCCATCTCCATCCAATTCGTCGCAATTCACTCTGGAAATGTGCGCCGCAGCCGAAAATCGACAAAAATCGCCAAACCCTCAATGTTTGGGATTCAAGTTCGTTCAAGGTTATCTATGCTAATAATCCCCAAAACTCGTCAGCAGTTCTTGTTATTGTAAGCAGCAAGTTTGTGTCCATCTGCAACCGTTTTCACGCTAGACGAGCCAATATCGGTAAAATAAAAACTTTTTGGGAGAGGTACCTCTTTTTAACACTCACGTTCGAGGGGAAATTTTTGTACTCAGCAGCATGAGATTTTGTGGCAAAAATTAGGTGAAAACCCAGTCTTTCTCACCTGGACTCGAATCGGTAGTCTACCTGATTATGACAGACAGACAGACACCAGGACAGAATTACGATAGCTAATACGCGCTATAGTAGTACCTGCTGTCGCGCGTAAAACAGTTCACAAAAGCACCGTTGTATAGGGCGACGACTACTTTTTATACTCCATCTGCAGCGCGATTTGTCCGCAATTTTTAACAGAAAGTTTCGACATCAAACAAGAAAAACCATGTATTAAGCCATTGACATTACATGGGCGTAGCGGCCGAAATCGCAAAAACGAAAGTCAATAAAACCTTTATTTTGCTGTTCAAGGTCATCTAAGGTCATTGCTTTCCATACCAAACGATAAAGCGGGTGTACGACTTCCTATTAGCGATTAATAGTAATCTTGGCCTTATCTCACACCGTTTTTGTGATAGGGGGACTTAAAGCCTATTGGTTAAAAATCGAGAATTTTTTACCCCCTCCTTTTATGTTTAGCTCACTTGGCTGAGATGATCCAGTTCGAATTTTCAGAAAAGCTTTACGGATCCCTAAACTAGAGTCTTTTATGAATCTTAAGTGAAGGTTTCGTGATCTAGCCTGCACTGTTTTGATACAATTGCAGAGTGCGACGGACGACGGACAGGCGGAGGGATAGACAGACGCATCGATGATATAGCTGGCATTACAGTGCTGCCGCGCGTAAAAGCATTGCCAGTAATGTACGTCCTATCCACAGGTAGCGGGGGCACTCAATGCGTATACACTTCTTTCCGGAAAATTTTTGATTTTTTTTGGCGTCAACTTGCTGTGTTTGGATGCATTTTGACACTATTTCGAGAAAAAATATGGTAAGGCTGAAGTCTCAAGAACCGGGCCCCAATAGGGGTCCAAACAGTGGACCCCGAAATTGTAAACAGAACTTTGCGGCCTGCTACTTCTAGACTAAAACTTTTGCCAATTCTGCGTACAACAATTCAATTTTTTTCTGCTCGCTTCGCTCGCAGCTTATTTATACCTCTGCTTTTTAATTTGTTCCGCCGTCTTTCTTTGCCTTCATTGCTTAAGCAAAAAAAGTAGCAGTACGTACAAAAATAACTAAAATAAAGTCAATATTGCAAGTATAATTATGTACGAGGAGCCATCAATCGCTCTCAATTAAGCCAGGGCCCGAAGGGACCATTGATCCGGGTCTGAATATTCGGGCAAATTGCCTTCTCTGTCCCCTAAGCGAAATAGTCTCTCTACACCCATGTTGACATTTGCTGGCCTTCCGACATTCGCGTACGGTCGGTCTCCCTATACGACAGCTGGGCTTTTTGTGCCAAATGAATTGCGCCGCTGTTCATTACGTGCATATGCATTTCGTTACTCAGTTTCCCTCGATGTCGCCTTAAAACACTGCAAATTTCGTGCCCTTACTGTAGGCCTACACCACACATTGCAGTAGCCGCCTGGTAGTTCCACTCCCAGTTTTTGACTCGGCGGGAAGCCCCAGCCAGAAACTGTCCTAGTCCTAGAAGGTTGCCCTACTTTCGGTTTCCAGTGAGTAGTGAATGATGATATTAGAGATTAATACGCGAATTATGTACCGAACAAAGAAATGATATAGTGGTGACAAATATGTTAACGACTACTGTTAGTTATAATTTATCACCACAAGTTAGTATAAAATACATAAGTAAAACGGTTAATGATTTTGAGAACACATTTTGTGAGACTACTTTTGTTGTCGCAACTTTACGTTATTTACACTAGAAGCAAATCGGTTGTCAGCGGAAGTAAATAATGTTTTGATAGCGAAATTGTTGAATATGGTGTAGTTGTAATTTTTGCTCGTTATTTTCATAAAATGGAATTTGCAAAAACTGTATTTGGTTTAAAGCATCCGGAAGGATACAGCTCAAAAAGAGTTCGCGGTAGTTTTAGTTGCCTGTTTGTCGATCATTAACAGGTGGCATGTTCGCTGGCGAACAGATGTTTGACAGTATTGTTTAAAATGCACTTTTTGTATTTGGAAATCTTTAATCATGTGTTGTAAAATAAACTGAAGAGCACATGCATAGCATCAGAATCGGTTTATAGAAGCGTTTTATTAGTAAAGCTTCAGCTTTGCACGCTGAGTGATCTGAGTGGGCGTGGCACTCCAGGCTTCTTTGGATTGAAGTTGTTGACATTGCGAAGTGGCGTCAGAATACGGCAGTGACTGCCTGCATTGATGTTAATTACTACTTGTCCTTGTCCTTAACGTGAAGTCTGCTTTTGCTTCTTCTGCTTGAATATGCTGCCTGGAGACCATTACTGGTGTTGACGGAGCGGGAAGGTGTCCCGACGGACCTATGGGCAGGACTGGATCTTGGCTAGGCAGCTCTGGAATGCTTCACATGAAGGAGCAACAACTATATCATTTGCCAGATGATTTCAATCAACATCATTTTTGATGAAAAATGAATGTTTATACTGTTCAGTTTGAGACGATGCCACTTGGTAACATCTGGAGATGTTGGTGACTTGAAAATCAAGAATGTTGCTAGCAGTGTGATCTTTAAACTGTTTCACACAGATCACACACTTCTGTCGCTGCTGTGTTAGGTAGTTCTGGTCTTTTTCCTAGTCTTTGGCAATCCATTTTTTGTTTTTGTTCTGGACCTTGAGTCATGCTGCATTCGGTAGTGATCGTAAATACCATAAGCCGGAAATTCTGTTTTCTGGTTGACCTTCCTGCTCGTATTTGCTTCTTGGAAACTCGTCGCTTTCAACAGCATGAGGATAATATCGACATTGCGACCTTGACCTTTGCAATGGTGGCTGCAACAGATGAATTGATTCGCTTGATCATTATTTCGCAGTAAAACTTTGAAAGATGGCTAAAACATTGCAGACGTTTGCTAGATGCGTTATCTTCAGTATGACTGTTGATTATCTGTCGTGTATATTAGTGACGTTTAGCACATCGATATGTGCATTCCGGCGGTTTTGGGCCTACTTTCAGTTGGTATATAGGTCAACATTACAGAACGCATCCTACTCGTTCTTACCAGTTGCAAATTGATATATACCGTAATTATGAGCACTGCCCAATGCTGCATCAGTCCAACAAAACATTGTGTTAGATAGGGTTCTTGATTCCCCCAGGTAGGAGAGATTTGGGGCTCAAAGCCGAGCCAAGCGCAACATGATGCCAAGACATTGGCAGCACCCTCGATCAAGGTCTGGACATTACAGAGCAGAAGCAAACACAAACGAAGAATAGAGTGGACTTGCTACTGCGATTACCCTTTTCGCCAAATTACGTTTGGCCCTTGCTTATGTTTAGTGCCACTCCATATGTTGAACAATGGTAAATGCGGATCGCCTAATGTGCGGATCTGCGGATGTCACAACAGGGTTAGGATTAGGGTTAAGGATAGGGTTAGGGTTAGGGTTAGAAATAGAGTTAGGAGATGGTTAAACTAATAAATTGCACCTTAATTACAGTGTTACAAGTTGCAACATTCGCGCATCCGCCATCCGCTTTATATGTGTAGCCTCCATAACATAAACTGAGTCTGTGCATTTATTGTCGTTTGGTTGCTTTGTAGCTGAAACTCTTTCAGAGGAAGATGATGAAGACATTACCGGTACCCTGAGTGATCATCAGGGACTTAGTGCATCCATAATGCCGGAACTTGTGTCTGATTTTGTCCCATCTCCTGGAGGCCCCTTCTCTGCTCTTACTCCTTCCATGTGGCCGCAAGATATACTCCATCGACTCAGTAATCCGGTATGCCATTTAATTATTATATGATTTAAATGCATTTGAAGTCGTTAACTGTAACAGTGAAGATTTACAGGTGTGGGAAAGGATGTGTCACTGTACAAGAAAGCACAACTTTAATTTCTTCATTGTTTTATTAGGTGATCTTCTACTCAGTCCGATGTGCCCTGGTTATCTGTAAATTTTTGTTAGGTGATCTCTTTTTTTGTTTGTTTTAGTTGCTGCAGTAGGTAAGACATTAAAGGATGTAATTATAACACGATTGATACTGCCTTAATTATTACTGCATTTTTATACGATTAAATTTAGTATATATGTAGTTTTATTTTTATACAGCCTGAAGATGCTTCGGGTCAGCTTGACTATAGATACGATGAATTTGGCTTCAAAGTTGAAGAAGAAGGTTTGTTTCAATTTCTGTGAACTCTTAACTTGAAATTCACTTGAGTGAACTCTTTTTTAGCAGTTATATTTCACATGGTGTAACGTGTTACCGCAAAATGTTGCATAATTACTATAAGTTAATTTCTTTTATTACTACTGGTACACTGTTAATATGACGAGTGCCAAACTGTGGCTTAGTGTTGAGTGAATCAGGTGTTGTTTAGAAGTGTGCTGACTGTTTTGTTTGTTACAGACCAGTAACTGTATTTTCAACAACACTGAAGTTTGGGTAGGCCTACTACAATAACGAAACTGTTAATAAGTCCCAGACATTCTTTCTGTTGCTAGTTAAATTTGAGTCAGTGTATCATTCGTGATGTTGCAGTATTAAAATTAATTTCTTTGGTTTTTTATCCGTTAATGAATCTAGTTAATTTCCTTAGTTATCTGTGCTTTTACTGGTGTTTGTTTGTCTGTCCACATTCCAGAATATTGTCCAAAAAATTACAGATTTATTCGAAAAACTTATAGTTTGTTTAATATGGAGTCAAAATTTGATTAGCATTTCTTCAATATTGCCTCAGGTCTTTTATTCCAGTAATGCATTTCATTGAGATAGCAGCACTTTACTGTTACCTTTATTAGTGAGACAGCAGCACTGTACTGCCATGGATCATATGACATGACTGAATTGCTACTGTTCAGGCTATGAACTGACATATCAGCGAAGGGAGGTTTTGGGGTTTTTTGTCTGTAAAAACCGGTTGAAGCCCCATTTGATTGGTTTTGAGATTTGTCCAGGTTTTCAGTTGGTTGATTCATACAAGTTTCCATTTGCTCCACACAGCATAGAATATACCAATATTTGCAGATTTGTAGGTTTATATGTTTCAAAAACTTAGCCGTAGTAAAATATTTCATCATCAGTGGAACAAAAGACTAAAATTGGATTAAGTTTGGGGTGGGTTTTTAGTGGTTTTTAAGGTAGGTTTACCCCCCAAAAGCCCACCAGGTTTTTTGGGGATATCTGCCTGAGTGTCAACCCTGATGCTGTTCCTTAGCCTCTAGTTCTGAGCAGTTTATCGTAGATCGTCATCTGTGCAGATGGTCCGGAGGAGAACTCCAGCAAGCTGCTAAGCATTCCGTTTGTAGAGGACCCACAACAGAGGCTGAAGTGGACTGCATACCTGGAGTTCACTCATAATGATGAAGTCGGTGACTTGACCTGGGACAAGGTATGTTACGTACGGTATGCCACCTCGGCCATTCATTTTCCAGAGCTCTGTTCTAATAGGCCACGTCAGAGGTCTTGTTCTTCTGTTGGCTGGCTATGGGAAGCCTATAGCTTGCCATTAAGGTTAGGCAGATCTCTACTTGCAACGTGTCTATATGTCCATGTCTGTATGTTTGGACATACACGTTGCAGTAAGAGGCATTGGCTGTGTTGCTTGCAGTGTGACTGACCATTTGCCCAGTACCGTAAAACTGTTAAAAACTGCTAATATCTGTGGTCAGTGGTAACAGATTTTCACCTGACTTGAGTTCTAGTGAATTTTAGAACACAGAGTCAGTGATTGAGTTTTGACCTCATGATGTCGTTCAGTTGCTACATGACAAACATGCATAAAAACAACATTTTGGGGTTTGACTTTGTGATATCTTTGATGATATGCATTGGCGGATTTTCTCCACACAGGTGGAGGAGTTGAGGTTGGTCTACCCTCCATAGACTTTGACTGTCAATATAAAATAAGTTAGTAAGTAAAACGTGATTTTATATAGCACATCAATGCCATAAAAATTCCTAATGCGCTGCATACATTGGTACTCCAAAAAGAAAAATGTTTTAAGTAATTCTTCAAAAGCAGATCAAGTGTGAATAGGATCATGCAGATGTCTTGGCAGTGAGTTCCATGTCATCGGGCCAGCACCAAAGAAAGCCCAACGTTCGTAAATAAAGTCAAGCAGTAAGTTGGCAGAACAAACTGATAACTGGCAGTAGAACGAAGATGATTTTTTGCTCAGGCAGCTGCGGAGATTGGGGTGCAGTGCTGTTGAATTTTGTCTCCGGGGGATGTGCGTTTGACAGATTGAAAGTCAACTACCACGGTCGGAGAAGTTGCGTCAGATGGTCTACCAGGGCGTGCCGCATTCGATACGCTCTCAGATCTGGATGCGGATAACCAGTGCCCTCGAGAAGAAACTGCGCTCGGAGATGAGCTACAAAGTCATCGTTAAGACCAGCTCCAACGATCACTTGATGACTTCTAAACAGATCGAGAAGGTTGGTTCTTACTTTGTGTTCTTATTATTAGTGGCTGTTTATGCAACATGCACATGTATGTACAGTTAATTGGATAGGCTGATTGAGTAGGTAATTGTTAGTAGCACTTTATTGGTGGCGTGACGTAGCGGTTATGCGTTTCATCTGATCAATGAAGTTACTGTACGATGGGCTGGGTTAGTACTTGGATGGGTGACTGCCTGCGGGCAGGTGAACCATCTCGGCATGTAACCAGCCGCCTAGGTCAACTCAGCCTTCCATCCCTCCAGGGTAGATAAATCGAGTACCAGCCTATCTGGCTAGGGTTAAGGTGGGGCACGTTCACCTGTGTTGGGTGGCTGGTAACACTGTGTGATCCCATACGGCGGGTGATGCTCCGTAGCTGTGAGATTTTTTCCTATGAAGAGCTATAGCTTTTAACCATTTTTGACCAAATTTTCTTAGGAAATGCAGTTAGATAGACGTAAAAGAGGAAAGAATGCTGCTGCAAAATACTATTGTTACTTTGATCGAAATCATCGTTTCTGATTTGTTTTCGACATATGATGCTACGCTGTAAATGAGTTTTGATTGATTGACGTAACTGACGTAACATATTTTGTGGTCGTTTTCACAGGGCATGTTGTGGGTCTTGTCCATTGATTTGTCTCTCGCATATGGGCTCCTAACTTGAAAACAGAATAGATGTGGAAAAATTAAAATTGGTGTGAACGTTTTTCAGGGCATTAGTAATCAGAGTGCCAGTTTTTATTTTCAAGGGTCAAAGTTGTGCAGCTCTAGCTGGGCAGCCGTAGTTCTTTGGCCAACATATTTTTGAAGTTTTAAATGTGATGATTAACTCACTAGTTGTTACAGGGAGCAACCAATAGTAATACCGGTAGAGAGTTCACCCGGTTCATTTGGTCAGAGCAGCACGAGCGCTAGGTGGCCACCAACTTTTGGACCAGGCTAATCAGCTTGAGTCTCAGATCTATTTAAACTGGCAGCTACAGTACTACACTAACCATCGCCATTTATTACTACTCAGCTGATACTCATTTTGCCATCCCAGGGAGGGTAGAAGGCTGAGTCGACCTAGCTGGCTGATTTCATATCGAGATGGTTTGCCTGCCCACAGACATTCACCCATCCAAGTACGAACCGGGCCCGCTCTAGAGTAACTTTGTTCATTCAACTCTGTGCATAATTGCTATGCTACACCACCTGTTATACGAATGTAAGTAAGTAAGTAAGTAAGTAAAGTGTAAATTTATATAGCGCATACCGGGTACTCGAAAAGATCTCTAATGCACTTAATACATTTTGACATCAATATTTCGCAAAAATGTATGTCTTCAGCTGACGTTTGAAAGTATTGAGACTCAGTTCTGGGTCACGAAGACTGTCTGGCAGCGAATTCCAAGTCGACTTGCCCGCCACAGAGAAGCGCCGACGACCGAAACTGTTCAGTCGATAGCGCGGTACGACCAACTTCCGCTGACTGGCAGAACGCAGATGTTGACGGCCAGTGACTTCTGCTGTGAGTGTACAACTGTCCATCAAGTACAGCAGAGCAGTTCCATGGAGACATCAATACATGAGCACTGCGAGCTTAAATCGTACTCGATCGGTGACATCAAGCCAGTGGAGCTCATCATGCATTAATCGCGACAAACCACTGTCGTACTTCCGAGTGTCAGTGACGACGCGGGCAGCTGAATTCATCACTCTCTGCAACTTGTCTGTTATGACTCTCGGCGACTCAGCCAGCACAGCATTACAGTAGTCAACACAAGATGTCACAAATGCTTGCATGAGGGTTTTAGCCGATCCGACATCCAACGACTGTCGGACACGACGAATCTGTCTGAGATGAAAGAAGCAGGTAGCACTAGTGAAAATGTTGTGTTTGTTAGCTGGTACTAAACAGATGTGTGTGTGTGTGTCTATGTATGTGAAGGATCTGTTGCGAACAATGCCAGGTAATGCATGCTTCTGCAACGTCAGCAGCACGGGAATTCCGCGACTTCGCCGGGTTCTTCGTGCCATTGCCTGGCTCTATCCTGACATCGGCTACTGTCAGGGAACTGGCATGGTGAGAACGTGATGTGAAATTGCTTGCTCAGTTATATTGAATAAAGATACTGAATAAATTTGTGAATTTGTTTGCAATTTTTATCCACAGAGATGCCCCGTTGCATCGTTTCTCGGTTTGAGCTGTTATCCATTTAAATCTGCCGTTTGTTTTCATCTTTAGTGACTGAATTATTTTTTAAAGATGCATACTTTTGCACATTCTGATTTTTTCATTTCTCGGTATGCAAAACTTACTTTGTCTTAGTGCCTTGTCTTAGATTGATGCACTGTAGGCCTATTTCACATGCACTATTTCAGATGTTAGTTGCTGCTGACAAATCAGCCACACTATTTAACATATACCAATTCACGGTGTTTATAAAGACAAGAGAAGAGCAAATGCAGTATTTAAGACCAGCTGACCCTTTGTCAGTTTGGTAATTATCAATCGTGGTCATGCGTAGATTGCAGCTTCGCTGCTGCTGTTCATGGAAGAAGAGGATGCGTTCTGGATGCTATGCACAATCATTGAAGACCTGCTACCAGCTTCATACTACTCCAGCACACTCATCGGTGTCCAGGTACTACCTGATCAGCATGCCAACCAATCAGAAAACATTTTTGTTATACGTGAACTCAAAATAACTGCATGCAATTGGTCCAAATTGTGTCATGTGACGTTAACAAATATGCACTGTTGCCCGCACGGGCAACATTGCTGTTGAATGTTGCCTGCTGAGCAACATTTAGCAGACAACATTGAAACATTAAAGTGATTTTTGTTTAAATTTTTTGTGTTGGTTTTGAGGTATTACAAAAGAAATGGTGACTGGCATCATTGATAATTTGTTTCTCATCAGTTTGTAAAATGTTGCTCTTCGTCTTCAACTTCAGGCAACATTTTATGACCTTATTGGAAAAAATTTTCACTGATGACCTCAACGCCAGTCACTATTTGTTTGCTTTTTTGTGTTAAAATGCATGAAAATGTATTGTACCTCAGCAAGTGCCCTATTAAATCTTAAGGTCAAAGGTCAAAGTCGTGGGACCGGATTTTCCGATACTTTACCATTGCCAGATAGGACCATGCTGCTAATAGCTGCTGCTAAGCTGATGGCTACTGGCTGACGCTGACGTCATTGGCATGCCACGGTGGTTACTGTGGGCATATTTAGCTTTCTTAATGCTTTACAGTCTAGTTCTAAATTATGCTGCACTGTAGTTATATAACATTGAATCTTGAGTCTCTGTTTATATCTGCTATCTCCATCGTACATTTTGACAAGTAGGGTATCTTGTTCCTTGCATGTCGGCAATGAAAAATAATCTACTGGAAAAGCAGTTTCTGTATCTGCCTGCCCATTTTTACTGTTTTACCCCTAAATTAGTCGGAATGCTGTGGCGTAATTTTGAGTAATCAAAAAAGGATAGTTGACTGTTAAGTTGTCAGTTAAGTTCTGTGTCCAAAATTCGTCATTTTCTTTTGTTGAATTTGCTGGGTAGCACCGCCATTATTTTGTGTGAGAATAGCTTTGGATATTAATTTTTAATTTAGTAATTATTACATTATTATAACGCTTCAGTTTTCAGCAGAAAATGTTGATGTTAAGAAGTATTCCAGATGTTCTTGTATGCTGTGTACTCGATAGCCTTCGACTAAATGTTAAGTTTTAATGTTAATTGATAAGATGAATATTTGAAAAATTTGTGATATAATGGCGTCATTGTCATTGAAGGCTGACCAGAGAGTGTTGCGGCATTTGATATCCAGTTATCTGCCTGAAGTTGATGCTGCTCTGAAGCAACATGATATAGGTCTGTTTGGTTTTAATACCGTATTATTATTTTTGAGTATTTTTGAAGATGCTGATGTAGACGGCTAAAGCTAATACGTGGTCGGTGGTCGACGGTGTATAATGTCATACGCATCCAGTTCTGTGTAGAGATCTACAGCTGGCATAACCAGATTAATGTTTTACTTCCACTTCTGTCACATACACTGTCGAAGCAGGACATTTCAGCGCCACCATTTGGGCATGGGTATATTTGGGCACAGAGACATATATCACCTTTGGCAGCCTCATGATCTCGGCAACCAAGCTAATTTTGAGCTAGATTTGGCAACACAGCGGAAAATATGAATAATGCTGATGGAAAAGTGAGTTTGAATTTATAAGAACAAAGCTTAGTGAGAAATTTGGGGCAGGACTCCAGCCCAACGTGGGGCCACCCGGCACCCGATTGTATTGGTCCACGGCTACTGATTCATCAAGCTATCTTACACCTTCAGACAGTCTGTTTGTCTGTCAGCCCCCTTTAGTGCCTTCCCTGTTGCATGTTAGTGGACCTTGATCCTGGCGTTTCACCGTTTACTGCTTTATGGCAGAAAACTCCCACCCTTAGGGTGGGGGACTTTTAGTGGATTATAAATGGGTTAAAATGGCCCTTTTTGTAAAACCCGTTAACGGATCTCGCTGAAATTTCACCGCAGTTCCTTCCAGTTCAGGGTCATTTCCTCCCAGTTTTGGTCTTGGTCCACTGTCCAGTTTTGGAGAAGAAGTGATTAATAAAAAATTTCAAAAATGAAGTAGAGGAAAGAAGGTAAAAACATAAGGCCTTTTGTTAGTATGTACAGCCTTTGCAAAGAAGTGGAAATTTGTTTAAATTTTTGTTTGTAATGGTATTGATTATGAAAGTAATTACAGTCAAATGTTCTGGTATGTTTTTAGAATTGTCTCTGATCACGCTGCATTGGTTTCTGACACTGTTTGCGAGCGTCATACACACTCGGATTCTGCTGCGAACGTGGGACTTATTCTTCTACGAAGGATCAACCGTCTTGTTTCAGGCCACACTCGGCATGCTGAAAATGAAGGTTCATTTATTCAGAATTCTGCAGAGCAGAATATGCCCTTGTTGGTAGCTGCTATTGCTTTTTAGTCTACCCAGAAGTGATAGCTTTCAGAGCGGACTTATGTTTTACCACAGATGTTTCATTATTTTTGATTTCAACGTGAGATTGGCGCAAAATTTTGCACGTTATCAGTACTAGGTTGAATTTTATAATGCTGGTCCAAAATTTTGGGGGCCTTCTTCTAAAAAATTTTGGGGGCCAAAAATATGCCAAATTTGGCCCGATTTCAGTCAACTTTTAAGTTTGACAGCAAATGTCTTTGGAAAGGGTGAAAATATTCAAAATTGGACAAGTATGTGATCTACCATGATTCCTTCCACGTTCAGCGTTCACTTTACCTCCAGGGAGGGCAGGCTATTACACCAGCCCAGCACATTCCTGCATGTAACCATGAGGTTACAGTAAATGGCTATGAAGCCGTAGATAAATGGCTGTGAAGCTGAGTGTGCCAGCAAAAGAATTTTGAAAACCGGCGATTAATTGGTGAAGATATGGACAAAAGTAATGTGCTATGTCTTTTGGTTCACCCTGCTTTCTGAATGATGTGCACAATCATTGAAGGCCTGCTACCACCCTGTAGTTGGTTGTACTTGTGTATGTGTCGGCTGGTCAGGAAGCGGAGTTGTTGTCAATGGAAAACTCGGCCCAAGTGTTCAACCTTCTCTCAGATGTTCCCGGCGATGTCCAGGATGTCGATGAACTGCTTCAGGTACTGCAGCATCCAGCCAACTCAATAATA
>Ga0209454_1001143_pt1 | contig 15904 bp, 10 predicted proteins | sample WorMetHERISLAND1_2_FD_187400 | JGI IMG/M metagenome (GOLD analysis project Ga0209454, IMG submission 187400) | Marine gutless worms symbiont microbial communities from Max Planck institute for Marine Microbiology, Germany - Olavius geniculatus... | ecosystem: Host-associated > Annelida >...
GGCTAGGCCATAGCCTATAGACGTTATGAATATTAATTTATGACGTCTATAAGCTAAACTCATGACGTCACTGCAGGTCATCATGGCGGCACGTTTTCTACGTCGTTTTCGTAGATCATCGACTTCAAAGGTAAATTTTTCCGTGTTGACAAAATGCTGGGCGCCGATATTACTGTCAAAGTTATCACAAAATTCTGCACTTTCAGGAAAATGGATAAAATGTATATGTTAATTTTGGTGACCATGGACCTTTAAAGTTGCCTGAAGTGGATTGCTTATGTTTAGTACTGATTAGTGCAATATATTATAAATTTATTATAAGGTACTGAACAGTGGAACATTTTTCAGCGTCATCTGTCATAACAACAACTAGTGACCAGAATTTCCGTGCCAGTAACTGGTGCAAAATAGAGCATTTTTGTTTTAGAACTTTTAGTGCCTTACTAGTGCCTTACTAGTGCCTGGTACACTGTACTTTTTTGTCTGTCATTCATCAGCTTAAATTTCGATGTCGATCATCAAAGACAAAAACTTCACTAAGAGCATGTTGAACTCGACTGTTTGTTGATGATTTTACTTCAGCTCACGTTACTTGTTACTGGATAACAGTAGTCTGTTATACTGTTAATGGTTAATGAATGAACAAATGTGTTTTTGGTGCAGAGATATATTTTCACTGACAAAAAATCCTCGTTTGCTGAGTGATTGCGTCAGCTTGTTGGTAGACCACATAAAGCAACATTGTTCTGACGTTGATGTCATTGTTGGACTTGATGCTCGTGGATTCATTTTTGGCTCACTTGTTGCTCAGCAGCTGTGTCTGCCTTTTGTACCTGTTCGCAAGGAAGGAAAACTTCCCGGCGAAACCATAAAGGTTGCATACACACTGGAATATGCCAAGGTAAATCATTTCCAATACTCGGGCTGGTAGCGATTAACAATTTTCAGTAGGTAAAAATTAACGATTGATTAGTTACCAATTAATTTAGCAAGAAATTTGTCACAAGGCGCACAAAAGCCTAGCAGTTCCTGTTTGCAAACTGTCAGTCTACCTCCAGCTGTTTCGTCGCATTTCATTCTTGGAGTGTGCGCTGCAGCTGAAGATTGCTAAAATCAATAAAAACCCTTTATTTTGGAAGTTCAGGATCTTTCAATGTCATCGATGTTGGTCAACAAGGGTAAAATAACGAATTTTTCGGGGGTATTGCTCTTTGATGCCTTCATGTGCAGGTTTCCTTGAACCTAGAAAATTGAGACTTGGACCATCAAAATCTATGTTTAATGCTGAGAATTTCATATGCAGCTTCTCCATGTCTTATCTCAATTGATTTTTGTGCAATTTGCTCTTGCAATGTGTCTCGCAGCCCAAAATCACCAAAAAATCCATAAACCCCTATTTTGGCATTCAAAGTCATCCAAGGTCATTGAATTCGGTGGCAATCGAGAGCCAGTGTATGACTTTCTATTAGTGATTGATAGTAACCTAGGCCATATCTCGCACTGTTATTATGATACAGCAACTTATTGGCTTAAAATCGCTAATTTTTTTACTCCCCTCTCATTTAGTGCTCTCGTTCGGGATGACCTCCTCTGAATTGATGGAAAAGCTTTATGGTTCCTGAGACTTAAGTCTTCCAGGCAGCCAACGGTGAAGATTTGGTGATCCTAGCTTGCACCATTTTTGACTGATCCACCTGTGTGACAGATGGACGGACAGACAGAATTGCGATGGCTCAGACATGCTGAAAGCAGTCTAGCTGCTTTTGCGCGTAAAAACCAAGACTGGCAATTGTTCAAGAAAATGCATGTTTGCATAAATTGCTTATGACAACTTTATAAGTTATTCAGTGAACAGCTGTTACAAATTCACTGATATTTTAAACAACCAAGCTGAAGTTTAGAAATCATTTTGCACACTCTGACGTGAATGGCAGTTGTATTATGTGGAAGTCAGTCTTTATGTTGTTGTTTGTGCAGGGTGTCTTTGAAGTGCAGAAGGATGCATGCTTTGCCGGCCAGAAGGTTGTTATTGTTGATGACCTGCTGGCAACTGGAGGTGAAGTCAGATTTTGCACATAATGTTTGCAGCCCAAGTTATTGTCTCATATTTAAATAGCAAGATGATAATTTGTCACTGAAAAAAATCTGCATTAATATTCTTCCAGACTCAAAACAGTAAGTACAGACAGCAATTTACTGATATGTAGATTGAGAAGACTTTGGATAAGGTGAAGAGCTTTTTTATATCAAGCTGCAGAACTTTGTAAATTTTCTTCGAACATAGTTCCACGTGAAAGCAGCTACTGCTGTTAGCATGTCTTAGCCATCGCAATTCTGTCTGTCTGTCTGTCCGTTTGTCACATGGGTGGATCAGTCAAAAACGATGCAAACTAGGATCATCAAATCTTCACCATCGGCTGCCTGGAAGACTTTAGTTTCGGGAACCGTAAAGCTTTTCCATAAATTTGAAGGGGGTCACCCCGAACGAAGGCACTAAATGAGAGTGGGGTGGGAAACATTTGTGATTTTTAGCCAATAAGTCGCTGTATATTATTGAGATAATGGTGCGAGATAGGGCCTAGGTTACTATCAATCACTAATAGGAAGTCGTACACTGGCTCTCGATTGTCATCGAATTCAATGACCTTGGATGACCTTGAATGCTAAAATAGGGGTTTTATGGATTTTTTGGCGATTTTAGGCTGCAAGACATGTTTCAAGAGCGAATTGCGCCGAAACCAATTGAGATACTGTCAGTGTTTTTCGTCGTCAAATTCGAGTTTGAGACATTTTTTTCTGATAGGGCGGAGTTTATCACCAGGGAGAGTCGAGAAGTACAATTGCTGAACAGTAGTGTGATTTTATGTTGATTATCTTGTTATCATTTATTTTCTTATTGTAAATACATTTAAAGTGAATAAAAGTTTTATTTTGAAAGTGTTCGAACCTGACAGACATAGAAAAGCTGTGTATGGAATTTTCAGCATCGAACGTAGATTTCTACAGTCCAAGTTTTGATTTTCTGGCTTCAAGGAAACCTGTGCACGAGGGCATCAAAGAGCGGTACTCCCGTGAAAGTCATTATTTTATCGTTGTTGGCCAGTCTTTCATGAACTGTCGTGAAAACGGTTGCAGATAGGCATGGGCATGCTGCCTATCACAACAAGCACGAGTGACAAGCTTTTCAGTCTTATCAACATTGATGACTTTGAAAGACCCTAAACTTTCGAAATAAAGGGTTTTTATTGATTTTTGCGATCTTTGGCTGCACCGCACAATCCAAGAATGAACTGCGACGTAATGGCTGGAGATAGACTGACAGTTTGCGAACAGGAACTGCTACCCAGGCTTTCGCACCTCTCATGAGCATTAGCTCAGATTTTGTTTTATAATCGCAATTCACTGGATTGCATAACTCACTGGGCACAGTTTTGCTGACAACAGTTTGTAGTTTGAATGATACTGGATGTCCTGCTCTTTTTGTCTCAGTGATAGATGAGCAGATTACACTTCATGAAAAACAAATTAAAGCAGAAAACTAAGTTGGTTCATTGGCATCATATTGTGCGGATATCGCCCTGACCTTTTGACTGTTTAGCTGAAAATTGGCACATCGGTTAGTTCTGCCCGGGGTACATTAACTCCAATTTCGTTTGCTAGTTTTAGAACTAAGCTAGGCGACCATACAGCAAGGATGGACAAGCAAGACACATAGTGCATCCTATTATTAGTCAAAGCCAATAGAGTAGCAGATTCGGGTTTAATCACCATCTTTGCTGTCAGCTGTAAGCACTGCATGAAAATAACCAAAAACGTGACCACCAAATGCGATGTGCAAACTCAGAACGCACAGAAGTATATTTTCTGTACTTGGCAGACTGGTGTATCTAACAGAACTCTCCAGATCTTTTATCAGGATTTATGGAAAATTGTTTTAGAGTATTGTTTCACAGCCAAAGGGGTGAAGTTGAACCCCACCTTCGAAAAGTCCGGCTGCAGGTCTGAATAAGACACTGGACGAGTGTATTTGCGCATTATTTGATGTCTGTGTGTAGGCTCGCTGCAAGCAGCAGTAGATCTTATGCACAAGGTGAATGCCGTTGTCCTGCAGTGCATCGTCGTCGTTGAGCTCCTAGCATTAGATGGCCGCAGCAGAGTCGCAGCCGACGTCTTTGCATTGATTTCACAGTGACTAATAGGTTATCATCATTTATCAATCGTCAGATACATTTGCTAGACCTTATTATACTAAACATGTTTACAGTGTCATACACTCGTGTACTGTGTAAGTGCTGGATGGCAATTTGTACGTAATATGGAACATATGTGCCTAATTCTTCTTAATGTTAATAATATAGCTGTGATTATCGTCTTTATTGTATAGTTATACTGCATCATGTTCTTTCAGTGCTTGATTGCTTCTGATTGGCACATCCGAATTGTGAATTGTTTACTTAAATTTTGGACTACGGCCAGCTTACTGGTCTGTTGGAAAATTGAAACGGTGAAACAAAAACGAAAAATGCCTGATCGTGATGCAATGGTCTGCAGTTTCATGCATATGTACCATGAAATGAAATCATGCTACCGATATATAAAGTTGTATGTAAAAAAGCAGAACATGATTTACGCAGACTGAGCAATCGGGGCAGTTTCGGAAATGATTACGCTTTGCAAATGATTAGCCTCAGTCACTGCAGTGAAGTGCTGTCATGATAAACGCTTGAACTTACTGTGGCGGAGGTTTTAGTCCATACCTTAGGCCCTGCTAGACAGTTTAGTTCGTTATTTTCAACTACAATTATGACATTCTTGTCATATACCTTGCGTTCCTGTATCTGGTTGTACTGAGTTGAACAGATTGCATTGTATATTAATTGTATAGATTGTTTCATTAATTGTTAGCATGTACTACATTCCTGCTGCTTTTATGCTTGAAGTGGGAAGCTCAGTAGAGGCAGTGTACTGACTTTCATGTGTTGTTACTTTGAAGCTTTAACCCAGTCGTCTGATATGTGACGGCCATTTAAAAAACTACTTTATTCATCATTTACAGCATTTTAAGGCTACAAAATAAAGTCACATTGAATTTCATTTCAAGCATGTTAATTTAATATTTGTCAACTGCTGCGTGCATGCCATTATCATGCTTATTTCCGGTTGTACATAAGAGGATTGTCGGGTGTGTATTAATAATTATTCTGATATTGCAAACAAAGACTCAAAGCCATGCATTATTGTTCCTGCAATTACTGTTATTAGTAAATAATTACTTGCTGAGTTTTAAATCCAAGTGTCTTTTCACTTACAAGCATTTTCAAGCAGTACAACATTGGCAATTTATCTGCAGCAGATAAGTATTAATGTTTCATTAGACTACCATTTTGTAACATGTCCATTTTGTAACATTAATTTTTCATGATCTCCTTATGCATCCATTTAAATTGGCTTTATTTTACATAAGTTTCAAACTCGCAAGATTTCATTTAATTAAGTTCATCTTGCAACATGAAACTGACACAACACGTTGAAAAAACAAAAACATCAAATCTCCAGTTTCCTGTATGCTTGCGAGCTTACACTATTGGTCTAAAAAACAATCACGCATCATTTTTTGTGATAACTAGCATGCCTGTTTAAAAACACTAGCAAAGTACCGCCCTGCGGGCTGGCTACTTTGCTAGTGCAAGAGTGGGAGGGGCGGTAGTCGGTACGCGATCGTAACGTGCAGAGGGCGCCACTAATCCACAAAGACTATGAAATTCATGCCGGCCTTAGGCTGGGACATGGGGAAGGAGCGACGGGAGAGTTTGGGGCAGTCGAAAAACTGGACCGTTAAGTGGCCGTATTTCACCAGATGTCGCCACACCACGAAGCTGAGCACTATACTGACGAACTTGACAGAGTCGGTGGAGAAAGAAGACCTGGCAAGCTTCCCGTGGGGGCAGGTGGGGGCACATACTTAAGGCCCAAGGACTCAAACGCCATGGTCGGGGTTCGCAACCGTGCAACAGGGAAGGCGCTAGAGGGGGCTGACAGACAGACAGACAGACTTTCCGCGCATTATAGTAAGATAATGCAGGTTTCTGCTCTGCTATGACACTACGCACAACATGTGGAAGTATTTTTCTAGGAATAGATTGATGTTATTGCTGGGACTCCAAGGAGCTATAATGTAGTACAGGGCTGGAAAACTGATTCAAAAAACCTACTTTCAGTTATTGCGACTTGAGTTCTGCCATAATTTATAGTAAATGCGAGGCAGGATCTTATGTCATAATTTTGTGTCCATTCTTCCTTGTATGTTAAAACCTGAAACTTTCCCAAACAAACTAGTTTTTACACGCGAAAGCTGCTACTGCTTTCAGCACGTCTTAGCTATCACAACTGTGTCCGTCCATCCGTCACACGGGTGGATCAGTCAAAAGTGGTGCAAGCTAGAATCACCAAATCTTTGCCGTCGGCTGCCAGGAAGACTCTAGTTTCAGGAACCGTAAAGCTTTTCCATAAATTCGAAGGGTCACCCCAAACGAGGGCGCAAAATGAGAGGAGGTGGGCAAAATTTGTGATTTTGGGCCAATAAGTTGCTGTATCTCAGTAACTGTGCGAGATAGGGCTTAGGTTACTATTAATCACTGATAGGAAGTCGTACATTGGCTCTCGACTGGCACCGAATTCAATTACCTTGGATTTTTTTGGCGATTTCGGGCTGCGACACAAGTCTATATCATTCACAAGGTGGAGCCACGGAACTATCATTATGTGCACTTCTGCATGACTGTAATAAAGGTGTTGTATTTTATCCCAAATTCCCACAAATCTAACTGAAACAGTGATAGAAATTTTTGTTGTACGATTTTGTTGTATTGTGAGCGCAATAATTTATTATTTAGTACATTTCTGATGCATAGTATTTGGTGAAACAGCTTGCATATTTTATACAGCGTAACTTGTGACATTTTGTTCGATGGTGCTGCCACCTCGAGACTTGGTTTACAACGCCCAGCATTGCATTGCATTGATTGACTTGTTATATTTTTACATGCAATGGCAGCTACTGTTTTCATCACGTCTTTGCCATCACAATTCTGTCCGTCCATTTGTCTGTCTGTCTCTCTGTCTGTCCGTCACACGGGTGGAACAAGATAGGGCCTAGGTTAGACCTTGGCGCCACACTACTATCGTTACGCAATCCAGATAGAGAATTTGGTATTTGTATATTAACTTAGCATGAACACCCCAATTTTCAGCTAAACTACTAAACCGGAACTGCTATAGGCTTTAGCGCATCTCGTGAGCATTAGCTCAAATTTCTTGTTTTCCAGCCGTGATACAAACAGATCATTCATGTAATTACTTTTCAACTAACCCAAACTGTAGCTATAATACATCAATGGTATGGATCAACAGGTGGCATTTTAGCCCACAATATCTGGGGGGCATGGCCCTATGGTGAGAGAGATAGTGCGAGCTGATAAGGGAGGTCTGGGGGCAGAGCCCCCAGCAGGGTCCAGGGGCTGAGCCCCTGGTCAGAGGAATAGGGGGGCGAAGCCCCCTGAAGCAGAAGCACGTTTGGCTTTTAGACGTTTAATGAAAGCCGCAAATTTGTCCATTTTTCTAAAATATGGAAATGCAAAGAAATCAGATATTTGTGTTATCATTGCAAAAAAATTATGGGTGGCCATGAAACTGGCAGTTGGATCGACAGACAACTTAGGGTGTTAATACTGCACAGTGCAACACATGCATTCACATATTTTGTCAAACTCATAATACAGAAAGACTGCATGGGTGTGTTATGACTATTGTTGTGCGATACCTGAAATTGGAGCCACGATAATGAGACCATCTCAGGTACGGTATCGAGTATCGCGATACTTGAAGTTCATATGAAACATTGGTCCACAGGCTCGTCGAGAAGTTTTTCTGTGCCCCATGACGTTTGGATGGCCCCGCCGTCACTTAAAAATATATGTGTACTATATGTTTGACAAGTTTTAATATGACATGTTTTTAGTTGCTGTCACGCTATGTGCAGTAGTTGTCAACAGTAGAGCGATTCAATTGCAAACTGCATTGTAATAAAACTGTATTGCGATATATCAAGCCTTCTTCGATATTGAAACGTTGGTACTCACTATACTTATCGAGGTATCGAAGGTATCGCACAACACTAGTTATGACTCGTGTCGATGTGCAAGGATGCAATACACAGCATATGCAGTCTAAACAAAACACATAATTACCTAGACAATCACTGTAAAGTCAGAGACGACTGACTAGTCATCAATTACAATTGGCGAAGGGCTCTTGGATTGTTCTTCATCATCAGATGAAATCACTGCGCGCTTCTTTTTTCTTCCATTTTTGGCCCCGGCAGAGATGCAGCTTCTCTTCTTCACTTTTGTCATAGCTGCATCATTACTGTGACCATTTGTGTCACAGTTTGCAGCAGCAGCAGCCGTTGCTAAACTGACAGTCATCATAACATGATGTTCCGGCGAAGCAAGCAGATCAGACCGATCTCCAGCCACAACATAGCTGATGGTAGAGTATGGGGTGAAATGAAAGTCCTCACGCAGATATTGTCGGAGTAAGAGCTGGACAATAATTCGCTCTGCCTCGGCTTTTTCCATGTTACTGGCAGCATCAGCTCCGTCAACACGAAGTGCAGTGCTTCCACGCCCTGACCATGCTTCCAGCAGCTTGAGTGATGTCAACCGCTGGTTGCATGACTTGGCATTGGACATAATGGAAAGCAGCTGTCGGACATACGGGGCAACATTCATTTCAGTGACACTTGTTTTGTCCATTTCTTGACAATGGTCACACATCTGATTGCACTCAACTGACGTCCACTGTTCACTGAAGTGCTGCGCAATCAGTTGGCGACGACAGTGCATCAGATCGAAAGCATAACCTGCCATCGCATACAGCTTGTCAAGCCCAGTTTGTTCAGTGAACACCATCGTGCTGTGCCTGAAGACATCAGTAAAACTGACAAACAGCAGACAGTAAGCAGGGCCTGCAATGTCACGTCCGGCTCTTCCACTTTCCTGGTAATAGTTCTCAAGTGATTTGCTCATGGAATGGTGTATGACGAATCTCACATCTGGTTTATCAATGCCCATACCGAATGCAACCGTAGCAACAACAATCTGAAGCTCGTTCTTTGCCCACTCATGATGCACATGACTGCGGACTTGTGGCTCCATGTTGGCATGGTAGCAATGAGCAGCAATATCGCGCTTCCTTAGATGAGATGCTACTTCTTCGGTTTCCTTCTGAGACAGGCAATAGATAATTCCAGACTGTCCAGGAAATCGTGTAGTAATCACTGAACAAATCTTATCCATGGCAGCTTCAGTATTAGCTGGTTTGGAATGAACTTCGTAGATGAGATTAGGTCTGTTCAATGGAGCACGGAAAATGACAGCATTTGGGATGGAAAGCATTTTCATGACGTCGTCAACAACATCCTGTGTTGCAGTAGCAGTGAGACCTAGAATAGGAACTCCAGGAAACTGTCGCTTCATGACGCCAAGAAATTTATAATCCGGTCTGAAGTCATGACCCCATTGAGAGCAGCAGTGTACTTCATCGATGACAATTCTGTCCAGACATTTGGCAGCATAAGCCTTCTCAAGTCGATTCATGAAACGCTTGCTCTTTGCCAGCTTCTCTGGCGTAACGTAAAGAAGATGCATTGAACGATTTGATGATGTCATGGAATCCTGTACTGCTTTCAGCTGCTCTGGGGTTGTCGACGCACACAACAGCGATGCCCCATGAATGTCAAGCTGCTGTAGTGCCAACAGCTGATCTTCCATCAGTGACAACAGTGGCGATACAACTAGTGTAAAACCATCTGTAACAAACGCCGGTAACTGGAAGCACAGACTTTTCCCGCCTCCTGTTGGCATAATGACTATGCAGTCAACACCAGACAGTATGGCGTTGATCGCTTCGAGCTGTAGCGGACGAAAATTCTGTATTCCAAACAACGTGTTTCGCATAATTTCTACACGAGCTGACCACGAAAAATCCGTTTTATCCCACACTTTCGGATCCGCCGGCGTATCCGGGTTTAAGGTCTTCTCCAGTTTCTTTTTCCGTTTCAACAGTTTCTTTTTTCGAGCCATAAGACCGTCAATCTGCTGGTCTAGTTGTGTCAACTCCTCCATAACTAAATTCAGCTCATCGTGGTGATCTGTAGCCATTGTAGATTTTAAAAAACACTAAAAATGTTAGCTTCAACAATAACATACACCAAATACACGGAATTATGTGTCTTATATTTTCATTCCGGCTTTTGTTTGACAACAAGTAAACAAAGCACAAAATGTAAACAAAAGCGTTGAGCATAGACAAAAAACATTTGTTTACCTCTATAGTGTTGTGTCGACAATTTTTTTTGGCTATTAGGTTTTGGTGTCATACCGGTAACTCTATTTTGTGTCCGTTGTTGTATACCATAAGAAATCAAAATTCTAAAACATTGGATAAAATCAAAATTTTTGATTAAGTGTAAAAATTTAAATTTTTTGTCTGAGCAGACTATAAAGTCTTTGCGAATAGTAACTTTAATTATAGTTTTTCAAACTTTTTGGACAGTTCTGCAAATTTTTATTTCAACCAAAAGTGTAAAAACCGAATTTTTAAAAAAAATTATAGGTTTCACATTTTGAAGTTTTTAGGTTTAAATTTACATAAATGGGGTTCAAAATTCAAGACCTATAAAACACGCTAATGATTTAAGGATTTTGTAACCCATTCTGCATTTAACGTTACGTCGTTTTTGTTGATTAACCTGACAAACATTGGCGTTTCAAAAACTTAAAATTTGGATTTTTGTTAACATACGTAAAATGCAACGGCAGCCGTAGCCATAATTTTTAAAAATCAATATTTTGAATCGAAATATATCGAAAAACTCGATTTTTAATTTGGCCTTATTTCCATATATTGACCCATTACTAGTTATCTATGGTCCATATGTCATGTGCAAAACGTAAACAAAAACAAGTACGTTCGTTAATGTGAAAAAAGTTTATCTGTCTGGTCTGACTATGTTGGTGCTTATTGTTTAATTTTAGTAACGCCATCATGATGCGGATCTACGACATTTTGCATGATTTAGTATTTAAGTGATTTTTTTTCCCTGAAAGTCTAATGGCGACTCCGTCAAGTTCAGCACTGAATCGATCTCCAAGTGACTTCAGCCAAGCCAGCATTATTTCACTGGGCCGATCTACGCACGCGGATGTTGATGCTTCCACAGAGTCAGCACCACTGCTTGGCATTTCGGTTCAGAGTCCAGAAGTAGAAAGGGTGCAAGGTATCACTGCTGTTTATGCACATGATTGAGGTTAGGTGTACTTTGCGGAAAGTGGATTGCGGAATGCGGAATTTCGAAAAGGTGTATTTTGCGGAATTTCACTTGCGGAACGTTCCGCAAATTACATCTTAGAGTTATTTTCGTATTCTGCACTCCGCATTCCGCCAAATTTAAATAAAATCAAATAATCAACTTTGCGTAGGCTTAGGCTTATAATTTGAGTCTCGAATCAACTTTTCTTGAAACGCCTTGAAGTCCGTTAACTTGCGAGCATAAGCCGGCACATCACACAAGAATGTAAGGTCAACTCAAGTAGCTTAGGCCTGATCCACAAACGATTCCTGACGCGGCGCAATGACCGAGTTGCTTGCTCAGGTAATTAGGCAGCCTACTGTGTTGTTTCATCTGACCGACTGACTGCCGTGAAGGCACGATCACAGACGACTACAGAAATCAACTCAAATAGGCCTACTGAAAAAAGGTTGCTGCTGCGGCGATGGCCAAGTCAGATTAGGTAATGCGCAAAGACTGAGTTGCTTGCTCAGCTTAGGTAAATATTGCTTTAAATTTGTAAGTTTCGACTATATGGCTTAATTTGTGTACAGCATCATCGTTGTCAATTTTTTTACGTCACATTACTCTCAGAAACATTTCTAGTCAAATTTTAATTCTTTAGAATAGAAAGTTAGAAGGACTTTTTAGGACAAAGTCTGATAGAAGCTAACGCTCGCTATCTCCAATGACTTTGAGCATTATATTAGGCATTTTTGCAGGCTTAAAGATATTAGGAGATAACTATGAACTTTATAAGAAATACCTGCATTAGGAAAACATTACAGATAAAAATGACTATGTGAAAAATACAACGTGGGTCACTTATTAGCCTGATAGTAAATCAAGGTAACATAGGCTTACTAAAACAATGATAAAAATTAGCCTACTATCTCCTTTTGCAAGCCACAACGAGGCTTGTGGGCAAGGTGGTCAAGTGCTGTGTAGGATTGTACACCTATTCAATGGACATAACTCAACAACAAGAACATTTTCCACAATTTTAGTTCCACAAAATACACTTTATTCCATGAAGAATTTCCGCAGGTGAAATTCCACAAAGTACACGTTTATGAAATTCCGCAATTCGCATTCCGCAAAGTACATCTTCCCCATGATTGAAATATTTATACTAGTGGCAATCTGTTGTGTTACAGTGTTAATCTGTTAATTTAGAGTTTGGTAATAATTACAGAATGTCACACTATTCTGTAACACCGCACGCGGTCGTCTCCATTGCGCTGTACTAGGTGGCGCATATGCCTAAGGGCATGTCACATTACAGTGCAAGCTTGCTCGCAGTAGGGGCTAGTCCAGCCATGTCGACATCACGTAACACATAGATCAATGAATGCGGGCTGCTGTCATCTTAGATCTCACGTGCAGTCCGACCCACTGCACTCATTATTAAATGTCACTTAACATATAGCTTTTCTTTTGTGTCTTAGGACTTAAATTGCATAATATGCATTGATAACAACTTGAATTGAGACTAATGTTTTGACACGCACAGGTACTTCATGGTATGCGTCAGTTTTTCTCGTTGTGAATGCTGGCCTGGGAGCAGGATTGCTTAATTTTCCAGCTGCTTACCATCAATGTGGGGGCATTGTGGTTGCTGTGTCCATCCAAGCTGTACGTTTAGATTACTGCTTTTTTCTGTGATTTTTGTGTAAATTAGTTTATTTTTTTGTCGTCGCTTGAGACATTAACTAGTTCATTGTTTGGATAGTTATTTTGGTAGAAATAGAATTATATTTGATATTTACCCATCATTTTTGTTTATTGGTGATTTTTCAGTACTTGTTCTATACAGAATGATTAGTGCTGTTAAACACTAATTTGACTGACTGATTTTAAGTAGCTTTGTTATTTGTTTTTAAAGTTTAATAAAAAATACATTTTACAACAAAAATTGTCATACTAGTATTTTGCTTTTTGTTGCAAATTTGTATTATTTTTATTGACAACTATTTTTACCTTATTGTTTGCATGTGGACCAGTACAACCATTTCCAGTTGTTTCGTTTTTTTGTATCTTATTCCTTAGCATTTGCTAGTGATAATAACTGTTTACTAGTCATACTTTCCAATCACTAGCAATTTTGATGGACAATGCAGATAAACTTTTGTACTTACATTACCTAATTTGATGTGAATATAAATGACTCCATTATAATACATTATCTTTGGCTGTAGTTTAAAAGATTATGTAGCAAATAAAAGCACTGAAAGAAATGTAACAAAATATGGAAGCAGAATGATCTAGTTTAATTTATTACAGTTCACGCAAACCCCTGTGATAAAAAAACAACTTTTCTGTATGTTTATCATGCGACATTTTACTGTGTGATAAACTGTGAGTGGTGTTGACAGTGACCATCTCCAGTTTTTTAGCTTCTTTTGTTTTATTGCTTGAAATTCAATTCTTTGTGCTTCACATTTGTGCAGACGATGTTATTTTGTGTCTTACATCTGTGCAGGTTTTGGCAGTGTTTATATTTGTGACGATGGTCGCACTGGTGTACTGTGCCCAAGTACATAGTAGTGCCACCTATCAGGATGTTGTAGCGGCTTGCTGTGGAGGTGCAACGCGCAATTTCTGCTCACTTGCAATTGCCTTGTACAGCTTCGGCACTTGCGTCACCTTTCTCATCATTATTGGAGATCAGTGGGACAAATGTAAGAATGTCGGTTTTACTTTGTTTGCAGTCAACCAGGGCATTGGAAGCTATGTTAAAGTAAGTAAGTAAAACGTTGTATAGCATATAATGTTAAAAGTAACCTCTAATAGTAGCTGTGGGAGGCAAGGGCACATCAAGGGACAAAGGCTGGAGATTGGAGAATTGAGACACTGAGCAGATAGGGTGAAGGGAGGTAGTCTTTGTTTTTGCTGTAAATCGAATAAATGCTCCGAGAGCACCAAAGCAGATGTGACAAATAGAAACAAACATCCGTTGTCATTTAAAAAAAAATTTGCCATTGAGCACTAACAAATTAAACTCTGTCTGTCCGTCAGTAATGTGTTTAACTTTCAGGGATAATTACTGACAGCTATCCTGGGCAATCAGATAATCTTTTTTCCGCTTTTGTGCTGTTTTTCTTTAATGCATATTCAATGTGTCAGAGACCTGGTCCGGGCTCCTGGCTGGCGGGGGATCACGTGACGGTATACGGACGGTAGAGGCGGGCTACTGAGCTATGGCCCGTCAGACGGTGACAAGCTGCCGTGGATAATCCCACAGTTTATCCGTGTAGTGGTAGTGACCGAGTTGCATTGATTAATGAGCAAAAAGCTGATGCCACTTTAGATCCCTGTTGGCGTCTAGCAGATCAGCATAAGGGGGGCATGGTGGTAGAAGATGGCATTCTATATCATCAAGATGAGGTGTGTGGTCACGTGGTAAAACAATTATGTGTGCCCCATGGTCGAAGGTATGACACGATGCCATTGGCGGCCATGGTCCTGTATTGCATGGTGTAACATGTTCTTAAAGGAACCGTTAAAGCATTCAATGACACCCGCCGCCTCAGGATGATACGCCCGTCAGACGATGACAAGCTGCTGTGCTGAGCCACCGATACGGGATATTGTGATGTCGAATGAATTGATGTTTTTGCTGTAAATAAATGCTTAAACGTATTATCGTGTCTATTCCTACACATGCGGGGCTCGGGGATCCGACACAATGTGATAGCAATAATTTACCAGTTGTGGTAACATGGCAGCAACTGTATTGCCAAGGCAGCTGATATCTTTGTCCAACAAAGAGTACTTTTTTAGTTTATGACTCTTTGATGTTGGGTTGTGACTGGCAACTTGTGATTTTAAACAAAGTTATCGACTTTTCGTGCGTGTCTGCTTCAATGTGTGTCAGTCCTGTCACTGGTGTATGGTTCAACGTTCTGTGATAAGTGGTACATGACGCGCTACTTTACCATCACAGTTACTGCGGTCGTCATTGTCTTACCAATGTGCTTTCCTCGTCGTATCGACTTTCTTAAATATGCCAGGTACGACTGGTTACTGTCCTGACATGTAGCAGAACTGCGTAAAAAGGCATGTAGTACTGAATGCTGTATGCCGGTACAGACTTTCGCAGTCCACATAATAATATTAGTTACTGTGATTAATTTTTTTTTAAAAATCAGCAAAAGCTGAGGTTCTGAAGTGTTTAACAAAGCTAATTAGGTGCAGGGTTTGTACAGACTTTGGAAAGTCCTGAAATTGAAATGTCGAGAATTCTAGGCACTGACCCTGTGCTTGTTTACTCATATTGTAATGCAGTTACATCAATAACTGATTTGGTGTGTGCACTTTTTGCACCTAATGCAACCATGTTTGTGAGTGTATTGTATTCTGTAAAGTCATTGAAGACACATTTATGTGAAATATGTTTGTGCAGTGGTGTTGGTACTATTGCGGTGCTATATTGTGTTGCCCTCGTCACTGTGAAATATTTTGTGAATGGTGAAAACGCTAACAATGGTCCAGTTCGGCAAAAGTGAGTTTGTG
>Ga0209454_1001144_pt1 | contig 15902 bp, 3 predicted proteins | sample WorMetHERISLAND1_2_FD_187400 | JGI IMG/M metagenome (GOLD analysis project Ga0209454, IMG submission 187400) | Marine gutless worms symbiont microbial communities from Max Planck institute for Marine Microbiology, Germany - Olavius geniculatus... | ecosystem: Host-associated > Annelida >...
CCCCTAAAAAGACGTCATTTTGCCTTTATTGGCTCGAATAATGTGAAAACGGTTGCAGATAGGTACATACATGCTGCTCATCATAACAAGCACTGGTGACAGGCTTTTTGGATTTATCAACATCGATGACCTTGAACGACCTTGAACCCCTCAAATGGGGTTTTAGTAATTTTTTTGCACAATTTTGCGCTGCGACACGCATTTCAAGAGTGAATTGCGCCAAAATGGCTGGAGATAGACCAAGACAACCTGCATATGAAATTTTCAGCATGGAATGTAGATTGTAGCAGTCCAAGTCCGGACGCTCTAGATTCAAGCAGGCCTGCGCACGTGGGTGTCAACGAAAGGTACGCCTGTATAAAGTGGTTATTTATACTCTGTTGGCTTGTCTAGCGTGTAAATGGTTGCAGATAGACACAGCACTGATGAGGAGCTTCTTACGAATGTCAACATCGATAACCTTGAATGACCTTAAACCCTAAAGATATTGATTTAACGTGATTTTTTGGCGATTTTTGGCTGCGAAAGAGTGAATTACGACGAAATGGATGGAGATAGACTAAGATTAGGCCTACCTGCGAACAGGAACTGCTCTAGGCTTTCGCGCGTTTCGTGAGCTTTGCTCAAATTTCTTGTTCTCATAAACATGCGTTTAATCTTGTCAACCACTTGCTAGTAGGCCTAATTGCGCAGTGGCGCTATCTTGGTTACTCACTTAATATGGCCACTCACGGTAGGTAGTATCATATGATAAGGTACGTAGCGTAGGGGTTGTGAGCTTCGGCTTGGCTAGCTCTTGTTTATATTTATTGCTGAGCAGATGCTTAACATATTCATGAGAAGGTGCATTAGATTTGACTTTTATTGACTGCTTCGTTTACAGTGTATCATATTCTCTTAACTTCTTTGAACGTAATCATTACATTCTATGTAAAGCATTACTCACTATTAGATAATTAGGGAAATGTTGTCTTATGTTTTTTAGCGAAATCGACGTTAAATTATCTGGTGATGAATGGATCCGAAGACGGATTGAGGTTAGCAATGGTGGATGCGGAGCTAAATGGTGTACAAGTTTACAGTAGCCGGCATGGCGTGGTGGTATCTAATGCTACCGTCAACTTCAACGACTGTTCGTTCTCCACCAATCCAGTCTCTGGTTCCGGCATTGTTCTTGACCATCCAAGCACGATTGCCGTCACTCGCTGTCTGATCGTCAATAACAAATACGGAATTATCAGTAAATCTAAGCATCACATGCTGAACATAACCGACTGCATTTTGGAGAACAACACTGCCAACGCTATTCACTTGGTACATACTAGCACTGGTGCAGTAACACCCGCCACTCTGCTGCTGCATCGAAACCTGTTCTCTGACAACCTTCGTGCAGTTCACGTTGACCATCGTATTGCAATCCACATACAAGTTGAAGCTGTCGACAATGTCGTCGAATCTCCGTCTGTAAACTCTGACGTTTCACGAAGTAGCGTCTCCATATCCGGTCTTTACATAAATATAGGACCATATTATGCAAGAAATCAGGCGCACGTGGTGCTGCAAAGAAATAGTTTCCAACATCTTCCTTATTCTGCAGTCAGTATTTCGATATGTTACTATTATCGCTTAGGTTCTAAGCAGAGCATTGCACTTATTGGAAACAAATTTACAGCCATATCACAGACTGCCGTTGTGATTCAGTGCGCAGACAGTGCCATTACATTGATTCAAAGCAACACGTTCCTGCAAAATCAAATAGACACCGGAACGTCCTGTTTAAGCATCTCCTCGCGCGCTGTTGACACCAGGTCGTCTGTGGAGCTAACAATAGATCATAACGAATTCCGGGACAATTCTGGCACGTACGTTGCATCTTTCGCATTCGGGGGTTCCAGCTTTTCTCCAGGTGGAGTATCAAGTTTATCAGAATTTGTTTCCAACACATTGTTTGACAATTTTCCTCAAGAGAGCAGTGTTTACAGCGAATATTCTGGTTTGCCTATGCACTTCAACACGTTTTCCAATCAAAGAGCCACGTTTGAACTCCGAGTTGGCTTCCCGCCAGACCAAGAAGCTAACTGTACTTATAACTGGTGGGGTGTTGACACGACAGACGCCATTGCCGCGCGGATATTAGACCATTCTGACATGGACAGCGTCGGGTCGGTTGTATTCGTGCCGTTTCTGAACTCTTCACAGTTCGACTGTGACAAATTGTCGGACTGTTCCGATCACGGTAGTTGCGTCTACCACGACACATGTCTGTGTGATGCTGGTTGGTCTGGAGTCGACTGTTCTTCATACTCGTGTCTCAGTATCTATGACTGCAGCAATCAGGGCCAGTGTGTGGGACCGAATTTCTGCCGGTGTGACACGGGCTGGCTACAGCCCGACTGCAGCAAAGCGTCATGTGTACTACAGAACAACTGCTCCAATCGCGGCGTCTGCTCACTGCCAAACATGTAAGTAGTTGCACTGATACTTAATTTACCAAAAAGAGCGTTAAATGCTATCCTATTTGTGGTGTTCACGTAAATCTGGCAGCTTTGGGAAATCAGACGGATATAATGCTGCAGAGAAATACTTTACAAACTCGATGTCCTTCTGCAGTCAGCAGCTGACTGTCTCTGCAACGATAACTTGTAGTTATGCATGACTGTATCAAGAACAGCTAGGCAACTTCAATTCAAGTAAATGGCAGTAACGTTATGCATCTTGCGACAATTAAAACACATTTTCATGCATTTGTTATAATATTTTTGAACTTTTTTAACGCAGAGAGAGCATAGCACTTTTATAGTGGCAAAATAGTACAAAAATAATAAAAACTTATGCAGTAGGTTCTAAACACTCAAAATTTAAACTTTCGGGAACACGAGCCAAATAAAATCCGTAATGTACAAATTTAGTAAGGAATTAATATATTATTGTTGGTTCTCTAGTACGTAGTTTACAGATTTCATAATGAATATCAGCATCATCACACAGCGAATTACTGAACCATTTTACTGACAGATCTAAGGCACAAGTAGATAAACTCAGTTCACATATACTTCTACAGTTGCAGTCAGAACACTTTTTTCGTCGCAGAATAAACTAGAACGCGCCCATGAGAGTGCATATCTCCGCCAAGTGAAGTGATTTAAACATTACGTTTACTACTACTACACCTACAAATACAACAACACCTATAACTACACAATACAACAAGGAATGGGGAGGGAAAAGAAAGAGCCACTTCACGGAGGAAAGGAAAAGTAACAGCTGGCGTTGCTGCTTGCGCAGTTGGTGCAATGACATCACTGCCATTAATACCTCATTTACACGATCGAGCAAACATCGAGCTGGATCGTCCAGCTAACATAATAGCAGCAAACGTCAAGCAGACGTCGAGCAGGAGCATGTGTATTTTGAACACATTTGCCTGACGTTTGCACCATCGTGTAAACAAGGTTTAAGAGTCATCACGTACACAGAACGACGGAACGACGGAAACACGGACAGAACGACCAATCTCATAATCTTCTCCAATGTTCACTACGTTCACACTTGGCGGAGATAATAATATTTTATTTATTTAACCCCAAATATAACTCGAACGAAAGCGGCAATAGACATACCTTTCGTTCTTCACATTATAGTTTTGGCGTTGATTGCAGTTTGTTTAAAACATTATGCTCGACAGCGTACATCTGTTGTAGTGTTGTTATCGATGGCTGTTGATGTAGATGCGTATGTCCGGAGCAGTATGCTGGAAGTGACTGCTCTCACTGTGCCACTGGCAGATGGGGACCTCAATGTCTTCTTTGTCCTGCCTGTGGTCACGGACTCTGCAATTCTGACACTGGTACGTGATCACATGCGCTTTATGCTGGTCTCTAGTAGGACATTCGCAAAATATAGGCCTACCGTTCATGGAGTAGCTATGCAAGAAGACACGTTTTCAGCGTTTATTCATTCTTTAGCATAACTTGTTTTTGTATTTTTTTTCTGGAATGTTCTGACATTGATCGTACTACCTATCGTTTAATTGAGCTCCACTCGTTTTTATTGTGTAACAGCGCTTTGTCTGTTTTTATTAAACTTTGAATGAATGAATGAGTGACGCAGACTGTGGTTTCAAGTACTGCTTTTTATGAAACAGATTGTCGTGAACTTTGCATGTTGTAGGTTTGTGTGACTGCGATGGTCCTAACTGGTCAGGAGCGCTGTGTGACGAGTGTGCTGCGGACTATTACGGCGCGTCGTGTCTGCCGCGATTTCTGCCGCCAACATTGACATTCACTGCCGCTCCTCGCTACAGCGGCGCTGAGGTCACGATATCATGGCAGTACGATGTGCCAGCAACCAGCAGGTGCACTGTCAGCACGCCAGAATTCACCTTCTCAGTCACATGCAACAAGTCAGTGACGCTCAACAACCTCGGCTCACAGGGCCACTATACGCTGTATGTACAAGCCAGTGATGAGTACGGCAATGCGGCGCAGTATCGCCACACGTGGTACGTAGATCGCAGCTCCCCTGTCCTGCAATTCATCACGACCCCAGCACCAAGCATTAACAGCACGTCAGTGTACTTCCGTGTCAGATGCTGGGACACTACTCCTTGTAGGATTAACTGTTCACTGCAATTATTTGATCAGCCGACTGCCTACAGTGACTGCGGAGCATCATACTTACGCAGTAATCTTGTAGATGGTGAATACGTGTACTCGGCATATGGTGTTGACGCTGTGCGTAACACTGGGCCTGCTTTGACTCACCGGTTCACTGTTGATACCGTACCACCAGTAGTTAATAGCGCCCCCGATATTACGATTCGCTGTGGAGACAACTACTTCCCACCGGCTGTCCAGACTCCCACCTACACTGACAACATAGACAACAATCCACATATTATTTTCTCTGACCGCTCTGCTGGTAACTGTCAGATACTGCGGACGTGGACAGTTCAAGATCAAGCCGGGAACACGGGTCAGTATAATCAGACGATCTCATTCCGCGACGTGGTTCCGCCGATGGTCGGTGCGCCCAGTGAAATGTACATAGCATGCAGCGAGGCTGACAAATTAAACACACCTAGCTACGTCATCTCACTTCTGAATGTCACAAGCCTCTGTGGTCAGAACATCACCATAAATACCGCCAGTCAGCCTCCAGTCACCAGGTGTGGCGTTACTCTCTCTAGAAGCTGGATCATTACCGACAACTGCAGCAATCAAGTTCAGTTTCAGCAGACCATGCATGTACTCCTACCAAGCAGTCCACTTTTTCCCGCCAACGGACAGAGAAATATTGGACTTTTGCAATCCCTAGGTTGGCCAGCTTATCCGGGATCGAAGACCTACAACATTTACATTTGGCGACATGGCAGTAGTAGGCCAAATGTTCCTTTGGCTGTTCTTAACGACAGAATATATCGTCCTGTTGCTGCGTATCCTGCCTTCACTTCGATATTGTGGCAGGTTGTGTACATTGTAAACGGGTCTTATATCCCTGGCTCAGTTTGGGGTTTTGTGACACGAGCGTTTGCTGATTTGGCCATAACGGAAATTAGCATTCCGGCAACTGCATTCTCGGGTTCATCAGTCAAGGTCACGTGGACGGTAAGAAACATTGGAAATGTGAGTACGAGCTTATCCACTTCACGCATATGTGACGCAGTGTACCTGACCAAAACGGAAGACTATCTGAATGCAGTTCTTTTTTGGTGGAACTGCGTAAGCAGATATGTTGATCCAAACGACGGATATCAAAGCAGTGCTAATGTACAGCTGTCGGATGATGAGGTTGGACTGTTTTACGCCGTCGTATACGTTGACTTTGAAAACGACGTTAACGACTTCTCAACTAACAACAACCTGCTTCGTTCGCCAGAGAGAATGGCAATTCAGTTAACTCCACCTCCTAACCTGCGAGTCTCATCAGCAGCTGTGACTGGAAACATATTTTCCGGCAAAACGGCGTTTGGCGGCTGGGTTGTAGTGAATGACGGACTTGGAATTACAGGCAAAACCAGCTGGAGCGATGCTGTGTATCTGTCATATGACGAGCGCTGGGACTCAACAGACACGCTGCTGGAGGTTTTCCAACACTCGGGTATAGTTGCGTCTGGAAGCAGCTACAGAGTTTCTACGTCCTCAATACGGATTCCCAGTCAAAACTATGGCAACTTGTCGCTCATCGTTGTAACTGATGTTTACAACGAGGTTTTCGAAGGACTGGATGAGAACGACAATGCACGAGCAATCGCGATAAACGTCATTCTGTCGCCGTATCCCGACTTGTACGTAATAAATGTAACAACTCCCACAATAGCGTACACAGGCAATTTACTGCTAATATCCGCAGTCGTGCAAAATCGTGGAGCAGGTACGCCATTCGAGTCCGTTTGGAAAGATGCGTTGACGATATCGTCCGCCAGTCGGCACGTTCACTATGATGAACAAAGTGTATTCAACAAGCGTCAACTTCCGGGTGATTCGTACAATGTTGAATTTAGGTTCACAATCCCAGTTCTACCAAGTGACGAGTACCGCGTCTGCGTTGTGGCCGATGTGAAAAACGATGTCTTCGAGTTTAATCTAACGGCTAATAATCGGCGATGCACCAGTGTCAACATTCTTCAGCGACTGCCTGATTTGTCAGTCACCTCTGGGACAGCAGAGATATTTGAGAACACTACTGGCAATTATCTGCTTTACAACATAACGGCGATGAATGTGGGACAAGGAAGTTTAAAGCGAACTTCGTGGATTGATTGTGTTTTTGTTACGCTGTCTGAAAATTTGACGGGTGCAACGCCGATTAGTACAAACGTGATTCGCTTGTCTTCTGTTCAGGGTCTCTCGTTTGTGATAAGGAATGCAGTGGTATACATCTCTCGTGACTATTTTGGGAAGTTCAGTATTGTCTATGTTGCCGATTGTTATTCTAGAGTAAACGACGCAGACAGATCTAATAATCAACGTACGCTGGGCTCTGTGACAATTCGTCGACGATTGTCTGACCTTGTCTTGGCTAACGTTACTGTCGCTGATGACCTATATGCCGGGTCACTAGCATCCGTTGAATGGGTCGTTGTGAACGACGGTGATTTGAGTGCCGAGTATGAGTGGAAAGATGAGATCCGTCTTATTTTATATAGAAAAGTAGTTTCATCACTAATCTTGCCAGCTGTGACTAAATTACTTTTGCCAGGAGACATTTACAGAAATAATGCGAGTCTTACCATTCCAGAAAATTTGGCAGGACGGTACCACCTAATTGTCATGACTGGTGTTGGAGCGCCGTCATCACTTGAGACAAATACCGCTAACAATATAAATGCACAAGATCTTACAGTTTCGCTGCCTTTGTCTGCAGATCTTGTGATCACGCAAGTCAATTACACAATGTCAACGGTCAAGACATCTCGCTTACTGACTGTGAAATATACCGTGTCTAATAAAGGGAACTCGATGCATGAGCCCGCTAGCTGGACTGATAAAGTTGCAATTGATGACGGCGGTGGAAATGTTGCTATAATCGCTAATATTTATCAGAAGAAACAACTGTTGTCTAATGAAAATTACTCAGCATCAGTGTCCATGGTGGTACCGTCAGATGTTCGCGGCTACTATCAGCTGTACGTTCACGCTGACGTTTCTCGTGCTCTACCAGAAGGGAATGCTCAGACAAACAACGTACTACGTCTGACCGATTCTGTTTATATACCACCAGAGCTGGGCGCTGCATTGACAGTGAACTGTAGCGCATTGCCGCACAACGTGACTTACCTCAGTGGGACGACACTGACGCTAAACTGCGAAATACGGAACGAGGGACATGCAGATATTCCGCTGTCAAGCTGGACTGATGCCATGTATATAGCTACGACACCGTATGCCACTACTCGCCAGGTTATCAGCGGTGGATATCTGGTTGGATCAGTGATCAACAACAGAGCTCTGGTAGTCAACGAAAGTTACGTAGTGAGTTTCGTGGGAGATGTGCCGTTTCTAGCGGTCTATGAGATGGCTGCCTATGCATATGTCATAAGTGATATTAATAGGAGACTTAAGTTGGTCGATTTCATATATGCAAGCTCGCCGTTTATGATAGAAACTGGACCGCTACCAGATCTTACAGTTATTTCAGTAGCAGCTCCAACTGACGCGCAGTCCGGAAATGTCTACAACGTGTCATTAACTGTGTTAAATTCAGGTGTTAGAACCGCATCTGGGACATGGTTTGACATAATTTACCTCAGCGAAGACAACTTTCTCGATCCGTTCGACTTGACACTTAAATCATCAGAAAGGCAATCTGTTCTTGCAGTTGGCCAGAACTACACGCAGAGTTTACATATCACTATGCCATACGACCTTGCTCTATCCTCTTATTATTTAATAATTTTTGTCAATGCGGGTACTCACATAGTTGAGTCAAACAGAGATAACAATATTATGGTGAAGCTTCTCAGCGTTGTCTCTCTTCCAGCCGTGGATCTGACGGTAGGTGGCGTAGTATTTTCGCAAGCAAACGTGACGTACTGGGATGACGTTAAATACGGTTGGTATGTTGGTAACAACGGAAGTCTGGCAGTGTCCGGATACAAATGCGACTCCGTGTATCTGTCAGTTGACGAAGTCTGGGACGTCACTGATACTGCATTGACAGAACCGAGGTGTGGGTCGTTTAGCTATGCACAACGTAACGGCAGTCAGGAGTCGACGGTTGCCACTATTCCTCCCTTGGCTGTCGGCGAGTACAAGACTATTGTCCGCACACGCTCCAACGTCAAAGATTTCAACTTGCTCAATAACATAGGTATTAGCACTGCTAACATATCCGTAAGTTCTCCAGTTATGTACCTCAACGAGCCAAAGACAGTGTTTATGACTACAAACCAACGGCTGGTATTTCGTCTAGTTGATCTGCCCGTTAGCGCCGCTATCAGTGTGACTCTGAGAACTGATTACCAGTTGGCTTACCACAGACTGCACGTCAGACATCTCTCTCCGCCGTCCACAAATATCTATGACTTTGCATCTTATCAACCTGGCATCACCCAGCAGGTGGTCAGTATACCTTTCGTCAAGCCCGGTTCATATTATGTTCTCATAGAAAGCAAAAGTTTAGTCGTCGTTCCAGAACAATATGACATCGTTATTGTTTCGCGAGTCGCCAAATTTCAAATCGATTCGGTATTTCCAACTGTAGTTTCTCCAGTCGAGTCCGCTACGCTGCGGATCGTCGGAACTCTATTTGGATCCCGTCTTCGCTGTTGTCTGGTCCACTCATCAAATGCAACCAGCATCTGTAGTGCAGATGTGGTTCGCTTTAGTCACGAGGAAGCCTATTGTACACTCGCTGTGTCTGGTCTCGTCGACGGAAACTACTCGCTCACGCTACGAGATATACAAAAAGGCAAAGAAGTTCGTCTCGAAACAGCAGTTCGAGTATTGCACCTAGCACTTCCAGGAATACGAAAAATCGAAATAAATGGTGATACAGTCGTGCGATTTGGTTCAATTGCTAAAGCTAGAGTTATGGTATCTAATGTCGGATATTCAGACATACCAAATCCGGTCTTATTGCTCTTATGTCCACGTGCTGTTACACCTAATCTGGTTGATGGTGCGTTGTGGTGGAATAGAATTGGTGAAAATAAAATTCTGTTTTTGCCATTTCAACAAAACAAACCATTTTTTGTGATACCACCAAGAACTACCTATCAGACTTCATTCAGGTTTCGGTCTGATGAACCTGAAAAAATGCCTATTACCGTTAGCGTTGTGGCCGGCGATCTTCTTAAAGACCTTTTATCAGGGTTGGGAGTTTACCTTCGGCCAGAAGAGCTTTCTGCTGATGTTTGGAAGCAGATATGGGCAAACGTCATGCTTTGTCTTGGCGATAATCCTAATGATCTTTTTTACCGGATAGGGCGTTTTATCAATCAACATTACTCATCTACGTATACTATTGGTAGCATAATGACTCATCTCGTAGCAATAGCTGATAACACTGTACCGGCATTCGTGCTTGCTCAGTCTGTCGACGTGTCCGATCAAAATCTTGCTCATTCTGTCACTCTTGCTCTTGCACGAACACACAGCTCTTCTCTCACTAGTCGACTGACGTATGGTTCATTTGGCAAAGGATGGACTTCTGATCTTCTGGACATAAGCATAATGGATCAGCGAAAAACAGTTATACTTAGAAAAGACCGACAACAGTATCTCTTTGTCTCATTAAACTCAGATGATTCGGTTTATTGGAGTTCTCGACTGTCCAGTGATCAGATTGTACAAAGTACCTCTAAGTTCTTTTACTATCAGGGAAGTTTAGTGTATGTGTTTGACAAGTCAAGTGGCCGACTGCAATATCTGACAGACGTCGACAATAGAAACAAAATAACGGTAACATACGATGCTGATGACAAACCAGAAAGGTTTGTCCATTCAAGTGGTAGCCAAATCAGACTCAAGTACAATAGCGACGGATATATAACGAATACTAAGCTCTGGAAAAATGGATTACTCATTGCAAACGTGTTGTACAAGTATTCAGATGACGGATATCTACAACAGGTTATCGACGCCGTCGGCATCACTGAATACCAGTACGACAAAAACGGCGATCTTATTGCCTGGGATAATGGTCGCGGCACTCGCACTACTTTTACCTACGACGACAAACGCTGGTTGAGCTCTACATCGACATATCTGGACGACACTCTTGTGCAGTCTGTGCTAAGACAGCAGAATTGCGACGGCAGTGCGACAGTTACGGTGCTGCCTACGAGTGTGACGGAGTACTATGTCCACGGTTTTGACGGTGACTTGATTCATATGTTAACAGCCACTGACTTACCGGTGCACTACATCCGCGGCCGACTCTTAGATTCCGTTACTGTGGTCGTCAGCGATGACATAAAGCTGCGTGAGCGGTACGACCGTAGAACGAACACCATTAGCGTCGCAGATGCCAATGGCGATGGCACATTGCTTAATTTTGGAAGGAACGGCGAGATTCGCTCTATTGGATCAACAGGCAAAACGCCATACTACCGTATCGACTACAATGCTGACGGCACACTGCTGAGCCTGACTTATCGTGACGGTACTGTCGACGTATTGCACTATGACGCGTCCGGAAATCTTCTGAAATTTACTGCCCAGGATGGCTCCGTTACTGCGTACGAGTACGACGGAAATTCGTTTCCAACAGCAAAGCACACTGCAGAATCTACCTACAGGTTTGCATACAATACGAAATATCAGCTAAGTGAAGTAAACTCTCCTTCTGGTACAACTAAGGTGAAGTATAATGTAGATGGACTGCCTTCACTTGTGATTTATCCAGATGGTACAACACTCAACTATAGATATAACAAATATCTTCAGCGCATTTCTTTGACATCATCTAATGGATACAGTGTGACGTATGTCTATGATAAAATGTATCGCCTGTCAAAAATGCTGGATGGCAGAGGATCGCTGATTGCGTCATTCCAGTATTCACGCGAGTCGAAGCTGGCTCGAAAACAACTCGGAAACGGCGTCTATACTGAATACATTCACGATGATAAAATGTTACAGCCGAGAGAAATACGAAATTATGCTAAGAACGGATCGCTTCTTTCATATTTCCGATACACATATGACAAGTTTGGATACAGAACTACTACGGAGACGAACGATGACTATGTGTCTTACGAATACGACGCCGTTGGTCAGCTGACAGCGTGGAAATCCACAAGACACGGAAATACTTCCATTCAGTACGACGCCGAGATGAATCGTGTCAGCAAAACGTCGTTGAGTTCTATCAACAAATATTACAGCAATAACATGCTACAATACATGCGATATGGCGACATGCAGCATTTCACATACGACAAAAAGGGAAATTTGGCTGAAAAGAAAACGAAACTGCGAACAAGAAATCTCGTTGAGAAATATGTCTTTGATGCCGAAAATCGAGTCATAAGTATCAACTCTGGTGCGATTATTTGTAACTATAGCTACAATGATTTTGGAATGTTGTCCCAGAAAGCGTGTTCTGACGGATTTTACGTCACGTATTTGACAGATCCTTTTGGAATGTATGGTTCCGATTTGATAGCCGAGAGTTCTAACGGAGGACAGCCGGTGTTTATATATCACGGTCTGGAGCTGGGTTTAATCGCCAGTTCACATAGTGATTATGCTGATGCTGTATACTACCTCTTCGATGGAGATGGTTCAACAGTTCACACAACTGATATCAGTGGCAAAGTTAAGTCCACTTACGAATATGATCCATTTGGAGTACTTATAAGTGGAGAGAGAAATGAGGGAAATTCCTTTAGATACCTTGCCCAGTACGGCATTCAAACGCATACTCTAGCCAGTGACATTGTGTTCATGAGAAGCCGAGTGTACGATCCGGAACACGGACGCTTTCTGTCGCTCGACCCATTGCTGTACGACGGCAGTCCAACAAATCCCTACACATATAGTAGAAACAATCCGCTGTTCTACAAAGATCCATCCGGTCGCGTAGCGATCCTTGCTCCCATTGCTATATCAGTCGGTGTCAATGTATTTGTTTACTTTGTGACAACGGACGAAATAACACCACGTGGAGTTGGGGTCGCCGTTCTCAGCGGGGTGGTAGGCGGGGTATTCGGAGTCTTCGGCAATGCAGCTATCAAATACGGGCAAACTGCTGCTAGGGTTGCAAGCGGTGCGGTTAGACCCTATATAATTGGCGGTAAGGCAGCGATCGGCGCAGGTGGTTGCGCAGCATACGCTACTAGTACGTTTGTAGAACGCGGTCCATTCTCAGCTGCTGAATGCGGCTTGGCGTATATACTTAATCGTAAAGTTACCAAGGAAACAGCGAATAAATACGCAACCAAACGGCTGTTAGACTGGTGGAAAAAAGCTTCAGAAGAACTTTATGAATACGAAAAGGACTTCCTTACGTCAGCAACTGAAAGCATTATGAAGCACTATTTAACTGAAGGCTATCGTCATGTTATAGAAGTCGCTCGTCATGTTATAGAATGGGTGCGGTCGTGCGATCCTAACGATATACTTGGACCCGTTGGCTACGGTGACGGCAACTTTGTCCATCCGTCGTTGGTCATGGAATTTAAAATCCGTTTTGAGAACCAACCGAATGCGACAGCTGCAGCACAGAGAGTAACTATCACCTGCCCGATCAACCACTACATGGATCTCAGCAGCTTTAGACTGGGAAGTTTTGCGTTTGGTGAATTTCTGCTGGACACTAAGTTTAATTCGTACTTCCATCAAGAGTTGGTAGACGTCCAGGAGAAAACTGGGGACTTCGTCTTCATTCAGGCTTCTCTAGACATCGTGAACTCTCAGGCCGTGTGGCTGTTTCAGTCAATCGATCCGCTGACTGGTTTTCCTCCCGCCAAAGCCAACGCTGGATTTTTGCCACCCAATAATGGCACCAAAGGCGAAGGCTACGTCACTTTTCAGATCGTCTTGAAACAAGATGTAGCCCATTTGTCGAAAATTTACGAGAACGCGAGCATCGTGTTTGATGAAAATCCGCCGATCGACACTCCGCCTATTTTCTACACTGTGGACAGATCGCTGCCAACGGTCACCGTGAATTCAACGCAAATGTCAGGCGAAGTTCTTCTGCAGTTTAACACCAGCGACACTGGATCTGGAACTCGAAATGTCGACTTATTCCGCGTATCTAATAGCGAAGAGCTCAGTCTGTTCAAAACTAACGTCAGTCAGTCTGTCGTAGTGCTGCAGAACTTGCCGGTGAATCAAGTGCTGCAGTTTGTCGCCGTGGCGTCAGACAACGTCGGCAACGTGGGGCAGATCAGCACCAGCGACATCTTCACGGTGGTCGTAAAGTTATCTTGTGCAAACGACTGCTCAGGCAACGGCGAATGTCTGTCTTCTAATCTGTGCAGATGTACGGCCGGATACGTCGGCCAAGATTGTCGTACAAAGAGTTCTGAAGTTGTAGAGCCGCCCATACTTGAAGTTTCCTATCAGAATACCACGTTCGTGAACACGCCGCTGGAAATTTTTCTTTCCACGAGGTCAGCTCGTGAGCTCGGTCAGAATGAAACTCTTGACGTAAGACTGTTTGGCTTTGCAAGAGGCACGGTGTTTAGTAAAGGCAGCCCAGTAGCTGACGGTGTTCACTTGACGCCAGTGGACTTTGGCGTTGTAATGCTAACTCCACCGTCACAGTTCGTTGGTATTCTTGTCGGAACGGCTGAAGCTAACCACGTCACTGAAGTGGGTTCCATTAGTAGAGTAATCAGTATTTCCATTAATGTCATCCAGCTGTCAAATGTGAGTGACACGACAAGTGTCACAGACTATAATACAGGCATCAATGTCACTCCAAGCATCAGCGACTTGACCGAAATCACTACCACTCCAACGATTAGCAAAACACCGAACATCACAGCCAGTTCAAGCATTACAACCACTCCCAGTATCACTACAACTCCAAGCATTAGATCCACACCAAACGCCACAAGCACTCAAAGCATTACAACCACTCCAAGCACCCCTACCCCTCCAAGCATTTCTACCTCTCCAACCATCGCTGACTTGACGACACTCTCAACACCAGTGAGTGGTGTCTGGGGACCTTGGTCAGATTTTGGACCATGTTCAACAACCTGCGACCTTGGCGTTCGTCAGCGATCTCGCATGTGCTTGTCTCAGTCTGGCTGCGTGGGTGACAACGTTCAGCATCAATCCTGCAACCTGAATCGTCCGTGTCATGGTTTGTAAAGCTTAAGTTCCTTAGTTCGACTGCTCTAAAGCTTTGTGAGGTTTCTTGTCTATCCAATGCATATAATTTGTTTCACAAAAACCTGTTCCACTTTTATTTTTGGAATAACTGTAAAAACATTAGCCGATTTTAATAATGTTTGGCACACAACGTCAAGAAAAAAAACTTATAGGACTGCCCACATTACCACCAGCCAAAGCAGATGCATTCAGACGATATTGCGAAAGTCTGCGGCAAGTCATCCCGTATCTGCTGCTGCGCACTTTTTAGCTCTAAAATGTAAAATGTCTGCAGCGTTGCACAATGCAAACTAATAGTCAAATGGTTAAAATCTGGTAAATTTGGCAGCCATTCATATTTTACTAAAAGGTCCGTACAGTGGGGTTTCAAGTAAAAATGGTTAATTTTGGGTAAGGGTGCATAGTGTGGCATAACTTCATCAGATTTAAAAAAAATTGAATGAAACTTTGTAATTTGGCGTCAATTTGAACGCTGAATATGCGTGTAAAATATGGTTTACAAATTTTCAGTCTGCAAAAAGTTCAGAAAACGTTGGAATATAAAATTGTCTGACTCACACACTATGTTCATAATGTAGCGTTAATAACTGATAGCGCACGAAAACGCACACTGCAACATGGGCCGCTTCCCGTTCGTTTTGTCATTGAACCAGAATATCGCAACTTCTCTAAAAGTTTATTTAAACTTTTGTCAGCAAATTCACGAATTAACTTCTTAGCTCCAAAAGTAAGTAAGTAAGTAAGTAAATAATTTATAAAGCGCCAAAGTCTCCGAAAGAATCAGGGCGCATAGGATGATGGACGCTAGGTGGCAGAAAAGGCTGACTGAAAGTAGTGGGTCTTTAAGTGACATCTGAATGTAGCCAAGGTTTGACATTGACGAATTTGAGGAGTTAAGGAGTTCCAAATTCTAGGAGCAGAGACGCGAAAGGAACGAGAACCAAAGGATAAGTTATGCCGGGGAATTGCAAGTAACTGACTGGTAGAAGAGCGCGTGGACACTGAGGATTTATGACATTGCAAAAAATCAGTAAGGTAAGGTGGATGGCCAGTGTGCAGTGCCTTATAAGTTGAGGTGGCAAGTTTAAATCTTATTCGCCATTCAAT
>Ga0209454_1001147_pt1 | contig 15875 bp, 7 predicted proteins | sample WorMetHERISLAND1_2_FD_187400 | JGI IMG/M metagenome (GOLD analysis project Ga0209454, IMG submission 187400) | Marine gutless worms symbiont microbial communities from Max Planck institute for Marine Microbiology, Germany - Olavius geniculatus... | ecosystem: Host-associated > Annelida >...
TTTTAGTCAACTTTAGCCGCAACAGCCAACATTTTCGCATTCCTACTCAGCCGGTCATTTTAGTTGTCAACGGACAGTTTTCTGATTTCTACTTAGCAGTAATAATCCGTCAAGAACTATCCAGTCCCTATGTTCAACCGCTGTTTGATCTAGTGCTTAAACTACATGGTCTCGTGATGTCAGGTCTCGCGATGTCCACCCTTGCTACATGGTCTCACGTTGTCCAGTCTCGCGATGTCAGGTCTCGCGATTTTAGCGTCCCCTCCTATACCAGAACGACGCAAGCTAGAATCACGAATATTTTTCAATGTTAGCTCCGCAAAAACTCTTTTGAAAAAAATTCGTAAAGGTCGCGTCGATCAAAGGCGATATACAAAAAATAAAAAGTAAAATTTTGCGATGTTTATATAATAAGTCGCCGTATTTCCGAAACCGTGCTAGATAAAGTCAAAGGTACTACAGATCAATAACAGATAGTAGAATATGCTCTATCAATTGCTGGCAAACTCAACGGCTTTGAACGATTTTAAACAACTGGTCACGCTGGCTCGACGAGCTCTGCGATTGCAATCCACTTTGACCAGCTCGTCCAGCGCTCGGCGAGCAAGTATCGTCGTGTAAACAGGGTACAGAAACCTAGGCCTATGTCTAACCTTTGTAGAAAGTTGTTTGACACCAAACACACGGTGCGTTTGCTGCGGACGACCGACTGGATCATGTTTTCGGTTATTGCTCCACCGGCGAGGAAGTCGCGCAGATGGTAGCAGACTCGGTAGCCTCTGGACTCAATCATCTCCAGGATGTGAAGTCCGTACGGATTGTGATCCTCCGAGCTACAGCAGAGATACACGTCAAAGTCCATATCCTCGTCGACGCATTCGTCGCGGTTAAACGGGTGAAACTTGAATCTTTTGTAGAGTGGAACTCGCAGACGATAAATGACGCAGCCAGACATCAGTAAGACAGCCACAATCGACAGCGTACTAGAGAGGGAGATTTTTAGCACTCGTTCTGTGGGATCGACGCAAAAGTCGTACTCGGTTGACTGCGTGATAAGTCTACCTTCAAGTCTGGACGGCGAAGCACACAAGGCATTAACGTCGTCGTCCTGGGACACAGCCGAACGCAGGGACTTAAACCAACCGATCATCCACCCGTTCGCACAAGAACATTTCCACGGATTGTTGCCCAGAGTGAGGCAGACCGAACTTAGATTGACGCCACTTACTTCGTGTGACAGCGAATTGAGCTGGTTTTTGTGAAGATAAATGGTAGGAACGACGAACAGCGACTGCATTCTGGCGAGCTCTCGCCACGCGCTCAAGTCAACATGATCTACCGCACAGCTGCTAACATCCAGAACGGAAGTGTTGACGAAGTACGATCGGTAGTCCAAGCGTCGGAGAAGTTTGTTCTCGGAAAAGTCTAGCTTATATCTGTCATAGCTCTTTGGAAGTGGAGGCAAATCGAATGGAAGTGCTGACAAGTTGGCGGCGGCACAGTTGACGTGAAGCGTGGCGTTTGCTGGACGATAGACGCATCGACATCCAGACGGACAACGATCCCACAACTCGCACACTATGTCTATCAGAGGCACACTCAAGGCAGATTGCTTCACAATGCCGGAAGGCTCGCTACAGCGAAGACGAGACAAGATGGTAAGATGAAATTTATAGTATTCGAAGTCTCGGCAATCGCAGTGATAATTTCGACTATGCGAGAAGTCGATAAAAAAGTCACGCACGTTACCAGTAAACTTGCTGTGATGCAACAGGCAGAGAAGTTGAACCGCCGCTGACCGCGAGGGTAATACATTCCACCCAGTGAAAATATCACTAATGTGCTGAATGTAGTTCCAGGTGATAAACACTTTTGCATAGCTTCGCTGTGCACACTGGAATTGCCAGCCGATTTTATTCGTGAACGTTGATATTCGATTTTTCGCAATAGTGATTACGACCGCTGGCGGCCCGGTTAAACCTCGTATGTACGGCCACGGTTCAAGCGACTGCAGCCGATTATTATCTAAATTGATCGCTGCTAAATTAACAAGGTCGTTAGGATTAGAGAAAACGTGAAAACCGATAGAAGAAATGTGGTTATTCAAGAAGTTTAGGTTTTTCAAAAAGTTGAGGCCGTCAAAAAGTCCGTCCTGAAGCTGAGAGATGATATTAAAAGCAGCGCTCAGTACCTGTAACTGCGTCATGTTGTTAAAGCAATTGTTTGGCAGTCGGACGAGTCGATTGCGATCCAGATTCAGCGAAGTTAACTTTGACAGTCGACACACGGACAGTGGTGCCTGTCTAAGCGACGTGTTGCTAATCTGCAAAGATGTAAGCCGCTCTCCGAGCTTGACCTCTGACAATAGAAGGTCCACTGCGTCATATAAAAGACAGGCATTCGTCTTTCGTCCTCCACAGTCTATCACTAAAGACCCGTCGTTTGGTTGCTGGCAGGTACACATCTGTGGACAGACGATAGCCGAAATGGCCGTAGATGTTAGGCCTACTGCTAAAAGTGCTATGAAGACAAATAAAGACTCCATTTTTTAACTAAGCACAACCGGGAAGGTATAGCCACCCGCATGAACAACACAGAAAATGCAAGTGAGCTAATACAACAGGGAGCTAGTGCTTATAGACTGCCACTCTATCACGGAAGTGAAGTTACTGAATAACACAATGTGAGGTATTGTTATAGGCCTGAGGCTAAACACTTCCCATGTTGTTGACGGCTGTTTGAGCTAAAGAACTGCGAGCTTGCCCGTGGACTTCACCAGTGGACTTCAACAGCATGCCCGACAGTCTATAAGCCTATGTTTGCCTGCTTGCTCAATGTTCGGCGCTTTAGCCTTACATGTCGTCGTCTTAAATTAAGTCTCGGTCGTGTTACGCAAGGTTGGTTTTCTACTGCTGTGTTTCAAACGAAAAATTCATCTTCTAGAAAAAACGTTACTACTGGGACTTCGCATTTTATTGTTATAGCTTATGCTTTTTCCACGAAAATTTTTAATAACATTAATTCTTGTTCGTGCAGTAAACCTATAAGCTATTGCTGGATGATTATTATAAACGACAAAAGATAATCCAAGCGTTGAAAGACTATAACTTTCGCCAGCCTATGGCCATCCTTTGAAAATTACCTTTCCATAACTAAATTTTTGCCGCAAATGATATGAATTTTATGCATTCGATTTTTCCGGTGCATAGCTTGCAGCATGATCGCCAACAAAGCGCCTGTGGCTAGTCGTGATTTTCAACAATAACATCGTTTGCATACAGTCGCCATTGTTATTTCCGTCTCCTCATCTATACGTAAGCTTGTCGTCCGCCGCTGAAATTTCGGCGACAAAAACATCACTCCGCTGCCTAGGTGGAGTGGCTTCGCGTCGCGTCGAGTGGCGCTGAGATGCGGAGAGCAGCTGCTGAGCCTGGAGACCCGCCACGACTAGCTGCAGTGCCTATACTCGCCTTCTATGAGCCTACGTAATAGGTCACCTGTAGTCCTTGCTTCAGCCGTGCAGTGCACTCGAACCGCCGCCCGCACAGCAATGACAGAACTCATCGAGGAAGGACGCAGCAGCACGCTGACGACCACACACGACGGTAATTAGCACGAACTCGATTTTCATTCACTGCGCTCTTGCTTTCAGTGCATTCCGGTATTATTCTATCTGATAGCAGCATAGCCGAAGAACGATAAAAAGCATATCGGTAAGTGTTGTCATATCCTTAATATTAATTTCGGTTCAGCGGAAAAGTCGATAATTTGCGCGACTTTGTAGGCCCTCAGTAATTGTTTTCATACTACAGCGTGTATATTGTCATATTATTTTTTTAACTTTTTATTCTATCATTCTAGGGATTTAAAAAAACTGAATAGCAAGAATACGACCTTCAGTCCGTGTAAACTGCCGCAAGCAAAATTGTAAAGATGTGTTTAAAGCGACAGTAATGTAACAAAATAAACTGAAATAAAAGCCGCGCGCTTTGGCTTGTATTTCAGTGCATGCATTTCAGTTCATTTTATGTAGCTTCGCTTCGTTTTATTTCACTTCAATTCTGTCGCACTGTACACTCCTTTTAGCGCTGCACCACTAGAGAAATTCTCCGATACAGTGGGCAGGGAAGTGTTTTCGCTGAAGTGTGCTATTATTACGCAGTGGACGGCGGGAGGGTGATGGAAGGGCGCCGGCTGAGTGGCAGCTGTGACAGTGATGCTACCGCCACAGACGTCGAGTTGACGGACGAGCACGCACCTGCAGCCGATGACGTCATCAAACACTCAGGTATACTGTGGCCGTTACAGCGGCATCGTGCGTTAGATAAAGTACGACGATGAGTGTCAGAAAGTTGCAGGGGAGTTTTACGACAGTTGGCTGCAAATTTTCAACTGAGGAGATTATGGGTGTCCAAAAATTCATTTTGTCTCTTAATTCTTAACAATAAGGGTTTCAGCCCCAAATTTTGCGTTTGCAGAACCGACAGCCCAAATTCTAAGGAGGAAATTTCCCTGCTCGCCTTACCCTATCACGATGCTACTGTACAGTTATGATGTTAGACTTGCGATCGAGAGGTCGTGGGTTCGACAACCTGTCTGGCCGCTATCGAGTGGTTAATACTTGGATGGGTGACTGTCTGCGGACAGGCAAACCATCTGACTAGCATCAAGGTCAATGTTTATCAGTCTTGGGTAGGTAAATAAAGCCGTTCTGGTTCTAGTTAAGGCGGGCGCGTTCCCTGTGTCAGATGGCAGATAACACTGTGTGATCGCGTATGGCAGGTGACGCTCCGTAGCACTGAGATAGGTTTCTTACGAAAAGCTAATACCATTTTAACCATTACTTAACGTTAAACCACGCTCAGCTTGCACTGCTAATAGGCCTACTGTTATCACAATTGGCCCAAGGGTGAAGCATCCGTAATAAAGGAAAACGACGATGCAATCTATGCAATCTGAGCGCTGATGAATTACTTGATAAATTACTGTGTGTTACTGTTTGGCTGTCGAAAGATTGTCCGAGAATCTTTTTCCTGACGAAATTTTTTTTGTCAAAAAATGCCAAATTTGGGGTCAAAACTCATTTTGGAAAAATTCGGAAACACAATTGAAATTTTTAAATGAATGAATGAATGAATGACTGGTTTAATGAGACGCATCAAACGTGCATCAAACACTGCTATGAGCAATACAAATTTATAACACTACAAGAATACACAGATAGAAGCAAACACTGAATATAAACTCAACTACACTACACTGCACTCAATTTAACATGTGCCTGTTGACAAATGTAGTCTAGAAACTGTGAAATTAACATTGTAGTAAAATAACAAGTAACACCAATAATCTTTTCGTTTGCAAATGTGCAACTGTCTGTCGGAAATTTGCAGTGTCTCTCGGAGAACTGCATCGTTCTTCTGCTCTGCTCCGACTACTTTTTATTTAACACACGACGCCGCTGTTGGGAGTACACCTGCGAACGTCCAGGGAAAGGTATTCCAAGCCCCAAGACTATGCGCTTTCTTCAGCTGTAGCAGCAGGTTAGTGCTGATGAAGAAGCAGAATAATTCGAAGAGTGGGGCCTATATCTCGTGAAATAATGACATTCAAGATGCGTTGTCGCTGGTGTGCGCCCGCGCCTCCTGGCGAGTGCGCGAGTAATTAGTACTCCTAGCTTGCCGCTGACCAAAGCAGGGGCACACGTGCATCGATGCGTTATCTGCCTCCGTGTTTCAGAGGCAGCTGTGTAGTGACGTATTGGGGACATAACATACTGGAATACTGTGACGTTATGGAACTTAGTTTAAGTCGTTGGACAGCAGCTGTCAATTTGGGTTACGAATTTTTTGCGCCTCTGCACGAAATTACATCTGACAGTTACAATCACCAGGTCCTCGTCTAGATACTATTTCTTTCCTGTCAGCCGATCTTGCCCCAGAGTAGGGGCCTACGTTTGCTTTTCTCCAAGCCCTGCTTTTGTTTTCCTAAATTATAAATAAGTCTCTTGTCATTTTGCTTTTTATGTTTTCTAGACTTTGATGATTTTTAAAAATTTTTTTGCCGTAAGCTTATTAAAAGTTTATGACAAACTTTTCTTCCAGCTACCGCTGTCTTTTGCACTTTTGTTCGCAGCTATATATTATTTACGTAGTTATTTATAATAACTGAAGTAGTGACAGTTCCGGCGCTTTGTGACTCTGCAGTCTAAAAAGTGGCTTAAACATTAAATGACAGTTTTTGTTAATAAGAAAGTTAATTAGTTTCCATAGCGTCACAGCTGACGTGCAAAGCCTGAGCGCCCCACGAAGTCACATAGTCGTCACGACGCTTGCTTGCTGCCTAGCGGGACCACACACCACGATCAATACAGGTGTGTTGTCCACCCTCCCCCGCCCGAGGTGCCCCCATCCCTAGCCTGCTAGAAGAGTGTGAGACGATTCTTACACTTCTTTCATGTCTCCTGCGTTACGTTGAATACATTCTGTGTCGTACTTGGTGCGAATAGGTTATTGTGGATTGCAACTGAAGTAGCCCATCAATGATTGATCATTGAGCATACACAAAACAACAACAAAAACTGGCAGTATTTTACTACAGTAGCCTGATGTGGTTCCAGTTACATTGAGGCAAAATCATTTCGACAATTTCAAACGTCAGCTGAAGGCATACATTTTTGCAAAATATTGACGACAAAAATGTAGCCTATTAATCGCATTAGAATTTTTTAGTATCTGCTATATAAATTTACACTTTGCTTACTTACTTACTTACTGTACTTATATCCACCATGAAGCTTATTGCTCACCGCACGTTATTCGTCCAGTCGCGATTCACTGCTGTGTTTTCTCCATGTATCAGCTGGCGCAACGGCTACCTTCTTTCTCACCATGTACCGTTGATCGGAGTACTAGGGGCTGCATATTGCAGTACAACAGAGATCGTCACACAATCGCTAGAAGCAGCGACTGGCTCGAATGTCGCCAGCTCGCCCGCCGGTGGACGGGCAAGATGCGGAAGCAGCAGAGACGCCTCATCCCAACTTGCCGTCCGTGTTGCCATGGTTACTCGGCGGCGCACCTGATGCGTGCGGTCATCGCAGACGAGAGCATTTCGTTGTTTTGCCGCCAAGTAGTCGAACCGCCAACTGCACTGGGCCAGTGCACCGTCAGTATGTGGGATCGGCCAGGGATCTTTTTAGTTGTAGGGTATATTTGGATATATAAATAGTATTTAAATACTTTGTAGGTTCCAGATATTTGCACGGCAGGCTTATTTGAATACTTTCATAAAGAATTTGTCACAACATGATACAATGTTTTGTTAATTTGCTAACATCTAGGCCTAATTTGCTTCGTGTCCCTCGTGTCCGTACCCGTTTCAGTTCCCGTAGCTTTGCTGTAACGGCTCCCTCCGTCTGGAATACCCCCTCCCCTTTAAAAAGTCACATATTTCCCTCCCATATTTTATTTTCGTCGCCATCTGAAAACATTTTTTACATACTAGCTTTTAGACCATTTAGTGCGCATTCCACCCAGGATTCAGCGATTTTTTTCCGCTGACATTATGCGCTATACAAATTTACTTACTTACTTACTGGCACAACGCAATGCTGCTTTGTTGCAATCGTAGTCAGACCGCTACGAAGATGACGTACAATAATCAAAATAGAAAAAGTAGTGGTAATGTTGTCGAAATCCATATTCATACTCAACTGCCGACTGCCTCAAGACATCATCTTCGTTCTGCCTTTATGCAATCATCAGTTCACAGACTAAGTTTACGCTGACGTTGTGCTTTCTTGCAGTAGAATAGTGTAGGCCTACAATAATGTCTTTGTCAGTGCCAAGGAGACATGTATTAATGTAAGGAGTGCATTAGGTGGTTTTCTGGCGTTGACGCGTAATATGAGCTCACGTTTTACTTACTTACTTATTTACGCAATCAATCATCTAGTCATTCAGTCAATTAATCAATCGAAATACAATTATATAGCGCCATCTGTCGCGAGCAAATCAAAGGCGCATAGACTGATTAATACTATAAGCCGACTGTTTAGGTTCACTGCACATTGCAGAAAATGTTTGATAATTTGGCTCTTCAGAAACGTTTGAAAGCACTGGGGAAAGCTTAGCGGTTCGACTGCGACATTTTTTGCGTTTTGGAGTAACGCAAAAATTAGAGCTTTCGCACATGGTTCACTTGGCGCCAGGAGATAAGGGAAAAATAATTAAAACAATTCACATTGTTTTTTTTGAAAGTTGTACGAGACCAGGAGCGCAAGTACTTTTTTTACGCGAACTCTTGCGAGAAGATAAAAAAAGACTATTTATCGCTTATGTAAATAAACTTTTTTCTGGAAAAAAATCGCACTATAGTGCAAGTCGAATGACGCGTTCAGTAACTAAGTGGACAGATTTCTAAGTCATATGGAGAAGAACGGGAAAACGTTTGATAACACATCGGCACACAGTAGGCCTACAGATTTCTTCATCAGCAATTTGTTTGTCGCGTTCCTAGCTGGCAAAATGATGCGGCGCGCTGAGGGCTGCTGCTGCTGCTGCTGTAGGCCTAGTGCACGGGTGCGCGCGTGATGGCTGTCATCATCGCGATAGATACAGGTATAGGCGTATATCAACGCCAAGATGTCGACACCTTGCTAATACGAGTGTGCGACAAGTAACCCCCACGACAACCTGTCCTCCGAGAAAACCAGCTTACGGCAAAATCTCGTTGCGACAGAGCCGTTTTGCAACAAAACCTACTAATTAAATCTTACAAAATTTTTCACCAGATGTAGCTTAAAAATTCTAAATCAAATATTTTGACACATGTGGTATCTGCATGGTTTTTTGCTTGCAGATACGACACTTTTGCTTTGAGCCGACGATAATGTGCCATGACCATAAAACTGCTTGTCGCAACCGGTGCTGACAGTTGCTACTCTGCTTCGATGGTGAACTTTATCTGGTTTACTGATGAAAAATGTTTAACGTGTCAGCACTTAGCAACATGGAGGCATAAAATCTAGTATTCTGCACTCCAAAAACTCAACCATCTCGCAAGCGGTGTGTGCTAGTGCACTGTCTTGCTTGAAGGTCTAAAAGTCAAGCTATCCCTACAAGTGTGTAAAAGTGGTGTTTTGGGCATTTATTGTGGTTGCAATGGTAAAACTTCAATAGTTTGTCATCATTGAACCAGATAAAGTTCACCATCGAAGAAGGGCAGCTATTCAGCGATTTACTGTCAGCACCGATTACGACAAGCAGGTTTGTACTCGCGGCACATTATGACGTCAGCATTATATCACAACTAGCAAAGAATATTTAACTAACAGCCATATTATGTCAAAATATTCCGAATTATTTTTTATTCTGCATCTGGTAAAAATTTCGTGTCAATTGATCATCATTTGAGTGAATTAAGAAAGAAAGAAAAAGGGTGCCTTTTTATGAAACACCGTATGATTAATATCAAGAAATAACCTGAATTAATCATACCTTCATCACGCGATTACAATAAATTAGTAGCTGTGTTCGTGAACACATAGCCTACGCAGGAGGCAACTTTCATTGCAATTTGCAGCCAAAACGCTGCCGATAGCTACATAGTTAAGGTACCACGGGGCAGTGGTCAGAAAACCGTATTTAGTTCTTCAGACAGAAAACTTTTTGCTAATAAAACGTACCGTTTGGCTACAATACAACTGTCCCAGACAGACAACAGACTGAAAAAAACCGTGTACCAAAATGCGACCGTTAGTACGGTCGATCAAAATATTTTTTACAACAATTTAGCATGAAGTAATAGTCCGTTTACACGACCAAGCTGGCTCGACGAGCTGGCTCGACGATTTGGCTATATGTTAGCTGGACGAGCCAGCATGATATTTGCTCGACGTTTGCTTGATGTTTGCTCGATGCTTGCTAGATGTCTGCTTGACGTTTGCTCGACGTTTGCTTGATGTCTGCTCGATGTTTGCTATGCTTTATGCATGCTTCATATTTGCTCGATGTTTCTCGATCGTGTAAACGGGGTATAAGGTAAGTCTTATGACAGAGAAGTTCTACGGGTTTTATCGCAGTGGGATTTGGCTATAAGCCTCTGGAGGGTTTTGTCGTAGGTAGGGATCTGTCTGTACGCCTACAAATACAGGCGCTGCTGTTGGTGCGTCGGTCACCTGGGCACACACGGCTGAGTGACACCTGTCGATCGATGAAAAAGGTCGCCTTCTGGCCGAGACGAGACGCCCCTCTGAGGTGTCGACTAGAGATGTGCATGGAAAATAGAAAAAACGCGATCCCGTGGGTCTCATCATCCATAAAATTTTAAAGAAAGGGGGAATACGGTCAGCCGTAAAATGGGAATGGGATGGGAATAAGACGCACGGGATTGTGGGAATAAAGACGTTGGAGTGGAAGAAAACCACTGCGTACCGTAATTGGCAAGCACTTGTAGCAGTGCTTGCGTTAGCGTTGTCGCATTACCTACGTCGATACGATCATTACAACTTACTAAGTTCTGTGGATGACAAATAAAAATTAGTTGTCCATTGAGGGTCAGCACAGGGATGCAGCCCGAGGAAAACATTTTGTCATAAACACCCAAATGTCTTGGTTAAGCTGCCAAACGAGAATTAGAATGGGACTAGACGAGAATTGGAAATTGCTCGATGGGAAAAAATTGAAATCAAATTTAAGTTTTAGACGAAAATGGGAAAAAACTGGAATAGAATAAAATCATTGAAATGGGAGGGATTTGATACGAAAACTATGTTCCCGCACATCTCTAGTGTCGACTGTCTCCACCTGTTCGTTTGTCCCCGTGCGCCCGGGGGGAAGCTGAGCCGAGCTTAGTTCCTTGCCTCTCCGCCGCCGTATCTTAATCCCCGTGTAGGCTATGTGATTGTGCAAAAAACAGTTTGTCATCCCCAGTGTTTCACGCAGACGCAGCACTTTCTGGATTTGGATCTGAATGGTAATAACCACACTGCTGCTGGATACTGCAACAATGGAGTATGCACGCATACGGACACGATCTAACAGACGGCTGGTTTCTGAAGTATGGTACAGCCAACCGAAGCCAACGTGGTGATGGAGTCGGGTAATATGTCAAAAAAATCTTGTACTTGTCAGATATATCTGGTCAAAAAATGCAATTTTTTAGGCTGAGAACCACACTTTGTTAAATTTGGGGGCAAATTTGAGCACCCAAAATCTTCGCTGTCAGAAATTCGCATCGTTTGTTGTCAGATAGCAACTTCTTGACTCGCGTCCTTTTTTAGCCACGACGGCGCTGGTCGTAGACTTTTTGTAGGCTACAGCATGTTGTACAACAGACGTGCAACAACAGATCGAAGCAAGTGGAATCTGGACCTAATGGTGATGACACACTGGACAGTTATTTGGCGCCAGTTGACAGTACCGGTTTCTGGCGCCGGCCAAACATTTACGAAGCCGGCTCAACGAGCGCACGGCGAGCGCCAGAAAACTGTCCAGTGTGTCATCGCCATAACAGCAGTATGGCAGTGGTATCTGCATGTTTGTAGCAGCAGAAATGACGTCTCGCCGCCAGCAGCAGTCGCTATCTCCAGGAGGTTTGCCGCTTACCTACACTTCAGCGCCGCTCTGCGACGATGCTGTCGACATCCAGCATCCCAGTCTAGCACCGTCGTCCATCGCGTCACCGGGGCCGGGCGAGCGAGGAGCGACTGACGCCAGTTCACCTGCGGGGGCGTCTGCCACTGCGCCGAAACTGCTGCCTCTGGCCATGAACTCCGCCGCCGCTGCAGATGAGGACAACAGCAAAAATGCTGCTGCTGCTGCTGCTCCGAGGCTACCGGTTCACTCGTGGCCGCACGGCAGAAAACGACGAGCCAGCGGCGATAGTCATGAGGTAACAGGAGAAAACATCTCACCAACGTCTGTCCTTTAAGCCACGCTCGGGAAAAATTCCCAAAAATCGGTTGGTTGGTAACATTTTAAGTAATTCTGCGGAAGACAGAGAAACAGACAGAGAAGACGAATACATGATCAGTCGGAGGTCAGAGACAGTCAGTCTCTCGATTGAGGTAATTGCAGACTGTGACAAGTTTAATTCGTTTTATAATTTTTACTCCACTCCAACATAGAATCAGTTCTTGATAATTTTAGCAATTTTGCGTCTTTGGCGATAGTGAATCTATAACAGCTATTATCTAATGGCTGCTGTGTCAGTTTAGTGGCGAGGGTTTTGCTATCTCTCTCTGTACTTTTATTATGGGGTCGTCCTTCCTAGAAGGAGGCCCCATTATGTATCGATGCTGTCCGTCTGTCCGTCCCGTGCCTCCACCTAGAGAAAAAGCGAAAAGGCCTAAAAAGACCAAACTTGGTAGGAAGGGTCCCTGGGACACGAGCCCGTGGACCAATTTCAAGAATCCCAGCTGTTGCTGGGGTGGGCCGACCGTACCCGAAAGCCAGCGTGCCTCCACCTAGAGGGAAAACGAACAGGCCTACGAATACCAAACTTGGTAGGAAGGGTCCCTGGGACACCAGCACCCCGTGGACCAATTTCAAGGTCAAGGGGTCAGAGGTCAAGGTCACGGCGACTAATTGCGTTGTTGGCGAAAAATCCTTATAACTTCGCCGCCTGTTGACCGATCAACTTGATATTTGGCAGGAGGCGTAAGGATCGCTTGCCGCCTTGCACAGACGTAGAAAGTCCCGAAAGAGCACGCACGTACTCAACTGCAAGGACGGCCCCATAGCGGGCGGCCCCTCAACGGCCGCACCCTCTTGTTTATTAGGCTAACAACAGCTACAGCTGCAGCAACAACAGCAACGACGACAATTACTACTAGAACTCGGACACAGCGAAGTAACTGAATTGAACTGAATGCATTCACCTATTGGTCAGTTCGATTCAGTTCAGTTACGTCGCTATGTACGCGCCTTTTTAATCTGGTGGCGTGGCGTAATGGTGACGCGTTTCGTCCGATGAATGAAGTTACTCTACGCTGGGTCGGGTTAGTACTTGGATGGGTGACAGCCTCCGGGCAGGCAAACCATCTCGGTATGTAACCCGCCGCCTAGGTCAACTCAGCCTTTCATCCCTCTGGGGTAGTAAAATCGTGTACCAAACTATCTGGCTGGGGTTTAGGCGGGGCGCGTTCATCTGTGTCTGGTGGCAGGTAACACTGTGTGATCCCATACGGCAGGTGACGCTTTGTAGCTCTGCGATGGGTTAATTCCTATAAAGAGCTGTAACACGACCTTTTAATTTGCTGCTACAACTACGGTGTGCTTGTTGTCATATTCAGAGCGTGGCGACGAAGAGTGCAGAGACGAGTGCGAGTGACGTCAGAGATGACTTAGATGATGACGACGACGATGACGATGATGACGCTAAACTTCAGTCGTCAGGAGTCGACCCCGACAGACTCAAAGCCTTCAACGTGCGTCTGCTATTCTATTCTTTATAATATATATTCTTTTTCGAATTCTATCTTTCATAGATATTTGGCACCCCTTGGATTAATTTTACGGATATCTGTACTTGTTTTTTTTGCTTGCGTTTTATTGTTTCAGTTTTCGTTTCATTTTTTGTACCGTATCCGAAAATGTGGCCTACAGTATTTCCTGTGCGGTGGGTCATTTCCTCCGGACACGGTGTATTTTTTCAACTATTGTTATTTACCTTTTTTCTTTTTTTAGTTTTCTGATTTCAAGCTTCTATCATTTTCATAAGTGCTTATTTCTAGATTTTTAATTATTTTTACACAACAGAACTTGAAACTCTTGTTTTATTTCCGTTAAAATCAGGTTTAGTTTTAAGTCCGATTAGTTTATGTGCTAGATAAAACTGGTAGCTTTCGGTTTAGTGCACATTATTTATCGCATCATATTATTGGCTCAATTGATACATAACACAGTGTTTTCCTTACGCCACATTAGCACGAAAAGACGTGATGTAGTTCTTGTTATCAAAAAAACTCGCAGAACACTTTGCAAATGTTTTAGCGTGCTAAACGTTAAGCTTGCAAGCAAAATGAATTTATTCGATTTATGTTCGCTATTTTTCATCGTTTGCATTTGTTTTCGTTTTTTTTGAATATTATTTCGTTGTAAGCATCTGCATCTCAATGTACTCTATAAACTGCTTACTTACTTTCTCACTTAATTACTATTGTCGATCGTTATTCATCGTGGGTCACAAACCGGCCATTTGATTTTATCTATTACACGGTTTTGTGTTGCCGCCTTTATTTTTTGCAGTTGCATTTGAAACATGGTTTCGTTCCAAGCTCACTTTTATCTGCGCTACTTTGTGCATGCGCCATTAAAATTAACACGAAACAACGAGCTATAGAAAAAAGCAACTGAACATTGAAATAAAGAACAACAATGAAATAAACACAGCGGCGTTTACGCGGTTGTTTGCACAGCTGTTTGTGCGTCTGTTCGTGGACGAGAACTTGGATCGAATGGTGCCGATATCGAAACAGCCGAAGGACAAGGTCCACGCCATACTGGAGGCGTGCAATCGACAGTTCGTCGAATTTCACGAACGAGCTCGCAAGAGAATCCGAACGTATCTGAAATCGTGCCGCCGCATGCGCCGATGTAAGGACAGCAACGGACTGGAACAGGTTGGTATTACATCTGGTAACGATTAGAATTTATCACAGTGCAGCACGGTAGTGCTGACACTGTTGTAAGGGCAATGAACGTCGATGACTTTGAAAGACCCTGAGCTGCCACAATAAGGGGTTCTATCGATTTTCGCAATCTTCGGCTGCAGTGCACACTCCAAGAATGAACTGCGACGAAATGGCTGGAGATAGACTGACAGTTTGCGAACAGGAACTGCTATAGGCTTTCGCGCGTCTCGTGAGCAGTAGCTCAAATTTCTTGTTAGTGTGGGCGTGCATGTGCAGTTAAAAAAGGTTGTGTATCAGTAGGCTTTCTATGTCATTGTTGGTTCAAGTATGCATCTTCCCGTTGCATTAAAGAATCTCAGTCATTTTGTGTTGTGTGTCTGGTGCAGCTACGCCCGACGCCTCCACACTTGACGTCGGCGATGGCTGAGACAATATTGGCGCAGGCGTGTGAGAACGAAAGTAACAACGCAAACCGAATGCGGATGGGACTAGACCCGATCCCCGCACACGGCGTATGATTTACATTCAGAGTCTACTCTAATGTCAGAGATTTTCTGAGCGTTGAGCTACGCGTTTAGAATAATTTCTCAGCGTGGCTCGAATTAAATGTTCGCTACAGGAAGTTTTTACGGGCAGCTGTAAGAGCAGATGCAATGCTGCTTCATACCAGTGGCGCAGACAAAGGGAGCAGGGGGCCTAGCCCCTCCCCAATCTTCCAGACAAAGCATAAGCATACGTATGAACTGCACGAAATTTGCCAATTTGATCGGTTGATTTTCGGAAAAACTAGAAACTAGAAACAAGATAATGTTCATATGAACACGGAGTCTGACCAATGCATTTCGACAGTTTACAGTATATGTTCGTAAAAATATAATCAGTGAGCTGTTTAGATCGGTAGCAAACCGGTAACAAATAGTTTAATTTCAAATTGCACAACAGCAATGATCCTTTCATCCTTCTGTATTATTTTAACTAAACAATAAGCATTGCCAGTTACGAGACCATTCGATTCGTCTCTAGCGCTTTACTATAAAAGATCCTTCGTCACCATGCGTCTATTATGGAGATATGGCGCCTTAAATATTGGACGCACGGACCTGGACACAGAAAGAAAGACGGAAGAATGGAAAGCGAAAGAGGAAGGGAAAGGGAAAGGAAACGGAAAGTGGAAGAGGAAAAGGAAAGAAAAGGGGAAAGAGAAAAGAATGGAAGGTGAAGGGAAGGGGAAGGGAAA
>Ga0209454_1001149_pt1 | contig 15871 bp, 13 predicted proteins | sample WorMetHERISLAND1_2_FD_187400 | JGI IMG/M metagenome (GOLD analysis project Ga0209454, IMG submission 187400) | Marine gutless worms symbiont microbial communities from Max Planck institute for Marine Microbiology, Germany - Olavius geniculatus... | ecosystem: Host-associated > Annelida >...
GTAGTATAAAGGTCAAATGATTTTTATCAATATATACTGTTTATTTTTTTGTCCTTTCTGTATTGTGCATGTTTGCCCATTCATATGCAGCTCAGTATTCTGCTACTGATGAAATAACAAAACTCACTAATTTACTTAGTATTTACAATATGTCTTAACAAACTTAATATTACGACACAGCTAACAAATGACTGAGATAGTGAAAAAATTCACATCCACATTATCCTGTGAACCCGGCATAGGAAACCCAATTGCTTCTTCACCTTCTATTGCTCCAAACATCTACAGACACATTACAAATGAACAAAATATGTCACGAATGGTATCTTATTTGCACGTTACATAAAGCAAATTTGCTATACCATTTATCAGTGTACTTGGTGTTGCTACTGCAACTGTAAATTACTGATCTAGTAATAACATGATGTACACTTTGAATGCAGAACCTACTACGAAACTGATTAAACAAGACTTGTTAAGCCATGTTTCAACACAATGGCAAAAAAACCACGCCCATTCAAAGCGTACAATTAGCACCACAATATCAGAATACATATTCAAAACACATCGAAGCTTTGACGAACATATAAGCTTTATTAGCACAATTACTGGCAAATGCTACTGCTTCTACTAATAGTATACTTCTACTTCTTTGCAATCCGTTCATTTTTCTCGTTACGCTGCGCTAACGTATAAACACACAGGCGCATATTGACTTGTTTTCTTAGCTGTGTCAGCTGTAAGCACCTTAACTCACTCAGTCACAGGTGACATTGCCTTCCTGTTACCCAATCAACAAAGCATTGAAGTAGACCACAGGAAGCTCACTCACCCGAAGCATGCGTGTGACATACATGGCAATGTTCTTCAACAACAGACTGTTAGGACGGCTGCCAGTCTTCCGCCGACTGTCGATGTATATGTTACACTGACTAACAAGCTCTCGCATGGCATCGAGAACTGACCTTGTGTCCACTGAGTCTGCCATTCACATACCACATACACACTCAGATCAGTAGGGTCAACAGTTTTCCGTGGCAAAACTGCCCAAATTCCGCGGCTTACAGCAGCCTTCCATTTGTGCGTTAACTAAGCTCTATTCTGTTAAAAATACTTCACTTTTTGGAGGCTGGCATTGTGCTCAGTTATGCTAGTAACATACAAAGAAAATTATTGCTCTTTTTTTCTTTCAAAAGTGCAATTTTTCAATTAGTCGCATTGTTTATTTATGATTGTGCCTTATTACGATGGTAATTATTAGTAGGGATGCAGTTTTAGGCAGTTTAGTTTGATTTTTCTCCATGATATAGTTATTCTAATTACGTTATCAAGCCAACAATCATACTAATTATCAGTTATTTCTCAACTTGTGCAAAATTCCACAGCAATATCAAAATTCTGCGGAAAAAAGCAAATTCCGCGGCTTGGCTCGAAATTCCGCGGCCCTCGGAAACCTGTGGGCCCTACAGATCAGTCACACCCACACAATGGCTCTGCCACCATAGAAGCTAGTTATGTAAACAATGACTACATGACATACATGTACCAATTTACAGGCCCTGTTCAGTGAAACGTAGTCATACAACGACACCATCACTGCAGCAGAATCATACGCATAATGCAGATGATGAGTTACTGACTTATTCTGTGACACAATGAATCTTCTCAGTAAATACCACTTGAGGTGCTAGTTTAAATTTTGCATAGCTTTTCTAATCTATATTAATCAAAACTGTGCCTCATGTATTTCATGAGTGCAAAAGCAGCAACACTGCTAACAAATCTCTCAACACACTACAGTGAGTGAGCAGGGTTTAACGTCCCGCCGGACACAGTATAGATCATTTCGGCAACACCAGATAGACTTGCAAAGCTACACGTGGCATTTATCGCCAAAAAAATCACATTATGATCATGCAAAGTATAGACATCAAATCAACAAGAACTATGTTAAGAAGACACCTGCAAAAAAGACTTTGAAGAATTGTGTAAAAGACAGTAATGACTGCTTTGGACCATAATAGGATGGCTCAGGAAGAGTTCATTTTTAAAAAATCAAGCACACAACTGCTAATGTAAATTTACCAAAAAAAATTAAAACAACAAGAAATGTGAGGTAATGCTCATGACATGCACGAGAGCTTATGGCAGTTCCTGTTCGCAGGTAATTTTGGGTCTATCTCCATCCATTTCGTCGCAATTCACTCTTTTGCTGCCAAAAATCACTTAAAATCAATATTTTTAGAGTTCAAGGTCATTCAAGGTCATCGATGTTGACATTCCAAAAAGCTTGTCGTCAGTGCTTGTTATGATAAGCAGCATGTCTGTGCCTATCTGTCACCATTTACACGCTAGACAAGCCAACAGCGGATAAATCACCACTTTTTAGAGGAGTACCCCTCTTTGACACCCACGTTCGCATGCCTTCTTGAATCTAGAGGGTCTGGACTTCGACTGCTAAAATCTACATTCCATGCTTAAAATTTCATACACACATCTTAGTCTATCTTCAGCCATTTCAGCGCAATTCACGCTTAAAATGCGTGTCACAGTCCAAAATCGCAAAAAAAAATTCACTAAAATCCCCTATTTGGTGGGTTAAAGGTCATTCAAGGTCACTGATGTTGACACTTCTAAAAAAGCTCGTCGCCGGTGCTTGTTATGATAAGCAGCATGTCTGTACCTATTTGCGACCATTTTCACATTAGAGGAGCCAATAGTGGCAGAATAATGCCTTTTAAGGGAGGTTCCCCTCTTTTGCCCTCTCATTCGTAGGGACCCCCTTTACCCAGGGGCATAAAAATTTGTCACAAATACTAGAAACTCTAAGCTATCATACGATGAAAATCCGAAGTCTCTATCTCACCTGGTCTTGGAACAGTACCGTGTCGGACAGACAGACGGACAGAATTACCATAGCTAATATGCGCTATAGCTAGCTCTCGCACGTAAAAATCTCGTGAGGAAATTACAGAAGAAAAAAATTACACAGAAGTCCCAAACAAAAATACTAAATATAAACCAAACAAGAAATAAGGGTATTTCCTAGAAATATACTTAGTCAATTCACACACAAGATACAAGCGAACAATTACCACAAAGGGCTTCGTGCACTTTGTCCTGGCATTCCTGGAAGCTGGATAGTTTCGCACAAACACACAGGAACAGGTGAGAAAATGTGTCCAATAATTCTTGATTGCAGAAAACACAGAAAATAAGCAAGCAAATACATTGTGTTTCATAAAAAAACCCTTTTTCTTTTTTTCATAACTTACTCATATGTTGACCAATTTACACGAAATTTTTACCAGTTGTAACTGAAAAAATTCTTATTCGAAATATTTTAACAACAAATTGCTGTTGATTAAATATTCTTTGCTAGTCGTGATGTAACGCTGACATCATAATGTGTCGTGAGTACAAGCTTAGTTGTTTGAACTGGTACTGTCTACCCTGCTTCAATAGTGAACTTAATCTGATTCATTAATAAAAAAATGTTCATTGTGTCAGCACAAAGCAACATGGGAGATAAAAATCAGGTGTCATTCGAGCAAGAAACTCAACCATCATGCAAGCTCTGTGTGCTGATGCACTGTCTTGCTCGAACATGTGAAAGTCCAACTATCCCCACAGACACGTAAATGAGATTGTTTTGCACTTTTTTGTGCCTGCAACTGTAAAACTTCAAGAATTTGTCATCAGCGAACCAGATTAAGTTTACCATCGGAGCATAGCAGCAACTGACAGCACCAGTTGAGACATCAAGCTTGTACTCGCAGCACATTATGACGTCAGCATTGTCCCGACTAGCAAAGAATATTTAATCAACTGCCACATTTTGTTAAAATATTCTAAATAAGAATTTCTAAACATTTGTTCAGTGATAAAAATATTTTATGCAGGACAGACTACAGTAACGGTAGAGCATTACCACTAAACATACTAATATCAACATGTCACACATTCTACTAGTAATAAAACTGATCATTAATAATAACCTTAATCAACTAACTGCAGCAGATCTTATACATTAACAGTTATAAAAAAAACTCAAAGTGTGGCTCTGGGAACAAAATGCAATCGCTTACTCTACATTTAGCAGTTTTTCCACTTCAGCCCACTTCGCGAAAGAGTCTGGACCTGAAGTGGGTGATCGTCGAATAATGTCTTTCACTGTCAGAAAGAATTCCTGCGGCAAGCCACAGCATCAAATATATTCATAAATATAATGCAAATAAGCTGTATAATCAAAGAACATCATAGACGAAACATTACAATTTTTGAATAAAGGATCAAAACACTGCCACATGCCAAAAAAATAATACAATCTATCTAGATATTAATTACACTTACACACATTAAACACAAACGGTCTTCCATGAAGCCCTATGTCACTCATAAGCAAATACTTTTGTTTTTTTTATCAAATAAATCTAAAACACAACTGATACTATGAAAGTAACTTACAAGAACAGCATTGAAAACGTCAAATCAGAGGGGAGATTTTAGAAGTTATTTACCATTAACTAAACATAAAAACAGCCAAAATACACTGTGGATTAAACAGAGACAACAGAACAACGACGGATATGTGAAAAAATCAGCTCACATTGACAAACTTCTCATAGCTGACAGCCAGTTGCATGGTAGCATCGCTGTAATCCAGAGTATCTTTCCAGGAATGCAGCAGGAAGATCAGACGCAACTGTCTGGCCGTGTGGCGAGACAACGCATCTTTGATCGTTATGAAGTTCTTCAGTGACTTTGACATCTTGCAGCCAGCGATGGTCAAGTGACCAGAGTGGAGGAAGTAGCGGACCCAGTCATTGTTGTCGAAACATGCCTGGCAATTTCACCACTTTCTCAATGTTAACACATCAGAAACTAAATAACTAATGTACAGCTGTGTAGGATCTGACGTTATAATTATAATTGGCGTGAAACTAACAACTTACATACATTCTGCACTCACTGAGAAACAATGTTTCTATGTTTGACACAGATTAAGCTGGAGCCATAACGTCTCCGGTGGAAAAGCTTTGCAAATTGCTGCAAATGATTTCTACAGGTCAAAATCCTTCCCTCCCCAACTATGGCACACGCAAGAACAAACCATTTTAATGGCCAAGTTATACATAAACTTGTGACAAGCAATGGTCCCATGCTGTCCTTTTCCATTTGTCACTAGTTCAAGCATATTTTCCACACACTGTACAGGCCAAAACTTTTCCTGACCCTGTCTTCCTTGGACATGCTTCTGACTAGATCATCTGTTCAGCAACAAGAAAGCCCAGCTGTCGTTAGGAAAGATGTGCTACAGCCTATACAGTTCCTGTTGCAGTACTGACCTCCAACGTCATCCAAAATCAATGATTTTTATCTCATCTGAAAAGGCATATGCAATTTCCCATTAGTGATCAATAGCAACTTAGGCCCTGTCTCGCAGTACATCCACGACATACGGACAGATGGATAAACATACGACAACCCATGACACAGACCTTCAACGAACAGAAAATAATTAACCATATATGGCAATACTAACTATCTCATATAACTGTCATTTGTATTACCTCGGACTGAGCAAGTTCATTGTCATGATGAGGAAATTTAAGGTCAACACCACCGGTGTGAACATCAAGAGATGAGCCGAGAATGTTGCTCGCCATCACTGAGCATTCAATGTGCCAACCAGGCCGACCCTGTACGTGATCCGAATCAACAGTCAACAACAACGATCTGAGACCAACATGATCTTAATCAACACATACCGGCTTGTTTCTGAGTGCATGCTGCCTGCTATATAATGCATTTACACATGGCTGTGGGATCTACCAATATTTTGCCACTACTGAAACAATAGAACTTACTTACTTAAAACTGCAACACAACTGCTTCAACCACCAAAAGCGTTAATCAAACTCGTAATTCAAAAACATACACTTCACGCGGAACTTGCCTTCCTCCACGGCGAATCCCAGGATGGTTCCCCTGGTTTTGATGACTTCCACAAAGCAAAGTCATTTGCATGTCGTTTTTCACTCAGACGATCTTCAGAAACACTCAGATCACCTGACAAATGCAACCATAACACAAATAACAAATAACACTGTAATGCAACACAATATGATTCAGCAAAAAATACATTTGCATAATGCTAACAACAAAAAATTGCTGTTTAACCACACACATTGGTTAAATTAAAAAGGAAATGAGGCTAGAGTTACAAAGTTAGAAGTATGCCAAAGGTTAGAGAAAAAGGTTCAGATATATGTCACAATTACCAGGGTGTCTACAAATTCAGCCTAACAAATTTCCAGGAGATTTCCGGGACACATTTAACAAACTTCCTGTAGACTTTTTACATTAATCGAGCCTCTTAAGCATTACAATTACATGTACAATGAAATGACAAGCTGACAATTACTGGGCAGGGCTGCTAACAACTGAGCTCACAGTAATCCTGTTTACACAAGAAAATTCCTATTTCCCGTGTAAATAAAATGCACCAGATATACGAAAATTACACATCAAGTTATAAAAGTTTTCCAGGAGCACCAGTAAAATTCCAGGAGATTTCCAGTATTTCCAGGAGTTGTAGACACCCTGAATTACAGTCAACAATAAAACTCGAATAATGTCTTTCATTCTAAGAAAAAAACTCTTGGAACTGATAAAAGTCAATGCAGGTACAATTTAACCAGAATTCATACAAAGAAATGAATGAATCAACGAAAGAATGAATAAATGAATCAACTGAAAACACTAATAGGGAACTATCAGTCACAGGTAAATCATACACATTTCCTGAAATGACAACACATACGAATACCATAGCAGCAGTAAAACTAATCACCTTCGCCCTCCTCCAATGTCTTAGCATCGCCGACAGACTCGGGAAGCAGTTTAGCATAGTAATGACCATCGGCCTGACTGAAGCTGACTGTGTCAAAGTATACTGACCCATTGGCTTCATAGCTGTAGCAGCATGCAACACACAGCATAGTATCCGAGTTACTGCAATGAACTTGCATCGACTACAGTTGACACTAAGTCACTGGATACTACAGAATCTGCTTATCAACAACTGCAAACAAAAACGTTCTAACATGTATGTTGATCTATTGTGGAGAGGGCATAAGTGGATGCCATCAGCAAATTACCAAACAGATAGACATAATTAAGTGTAACATGAGAACACGTGATTCACTACAGCTACTGCACAGACAGTGACTATTTTAGAACAGCACAGTAAACTAAAAGTATCAGTACAAGGACTTTTGCAATACCACAAAAATATAATTAACATGTAGTTTATCGAAGCAGTATAATTTTTATGACAGCAAACAACACTGTTGTTAGACTAATTACAACAACAAAATGACATCAGCATTAACAAACTAGCTTTGAACATTACATTAATAAACTAGTGCTGAATATTACCCGAATCCCTTGTCAATGATCTGCTGCACAAACTCAACAATTTCTGGTACATATTCACTAACTCTTGTCAAGACATCTGGTGGCTGAACCTGAACATGCACAATAGTACAGTATTATTTCACAACATGTTATGTATTCCTTCTGATTAAAGATAACAGTATATTTACAGTTATAGTACAATACCAAAATGGCACGAAAATCACATATCTTCAATAATCAATGGCAAGATTTACAACAGCCACCATGTGCAAATACACAAAAACAAGCAAGTGAATATACAGTAAAACTTAGCAGCACAAAGTGCATTCTCAAATAAACAATACACTTAAACGGCATACGTTGAGGGCTGCCATGTCTTGGTGAAATTTATCTTCGTACAATTTCGGTAGATCATCAAAGATCTTATTGTCCGTGACTTCGGCACCAAGGTGCTTGTCCAACCAGTCAGACATAACATCGCTTGCTGTCTCCAACAGATCCTGAATGGAGCAGAGTAAACAGCAAGTATTCAGTGACAAAATGCATACATTAAAATGATGAAATAAAATAAAAAAAAAAAGTAGAAAAAATAAAACATGACTGACGGTTCCAAAAAACCATTCAGCCTATACAAAGTCCTATCATATAATATAAAAGATTTTCTAGTGCCCCCATTACATGATAAAAGACCATGGATGCAGTAATTTTCTACAGATTAGTTTTGATAACTCATCCACCTCTACAGTGAGTGGCCAAAAGTGAGTAACCAAGCGGCAAAAAATTGTGTGCATTACCGAAGCGTTGTCAGCAACGTTTGAGCACACACTTCCGATATTTGATCATTTTGGCTATTTATGGATTTAGTTAAGTAGCTACATTACCTGGGCATGAACTAACGTCGAAATGACATCATTACATGCATGACAGTATCTATGCAGAACAGATATTTGTGAACGGTCAAAGTAAGCAAAAAACAGAAAGGGGTTATGTTGAAATGATAATCAACGAAGGTTTTGCTCGTACCAATATTGACAAATACGTAGGAAAGCATCGCTCATATCATTCAGGCTTTTCAAAGAAATATTTTAGCTGGAATACTGTGGAAAATTGCCCACGAAGTGTGGCTGCCAAAATGCATAGGCAAAAATGTGCCTCCCCAAAGTGTTGGCAGAAACACTAAAGCAAAAATTTTAAATTGTTGAGCATATTGATTATTTTTAGATCGCAATAAGTAGCTATGTTACGTGAGCATGCACTGACGTCAAAATGATGTCATAGTGTGCGTAACTGTATTTACACTGGGTAGATAATTGTGAACAAAAAATACCTGTGTTAAAATAACTGGTTAAAGTTACTGAACAAAGATTTTATTCACGTTGATATGGTCAAATATGTAGGAGAGATTCATGCATATATTTCAAGTTTTTGAATAAATATTGTAACAGAAATACTACGGAAAATCAGCCACAAAGTGCGGCTACCAGAATGTAAGGGCAAAATGGTTTCCTTCGCAAATACCCACTGTGCTTTTTGGATTCACAACTTACAATAGTGTATAAATACTGATTCCAGCCCACAGTAATGTTGATGCTAAGAAGCCTAGAAATTTTCTGAATGCTAATTTATAGCTCATTGTTATTAATTATGCTGTGAAAAACCTTTTATATTACACAAAGGTTATCTCCAGCACACCACTAAAAATTCACCAAAAAAATTCACCAAAAAACTGGAAAATGGATATCTAGTGTGACATGGCTTGTGCAAAGTTAAGACATAAATATAACAGAAAATATATGGCGGACAACTAAATTGAGGCTCGGGAATAAACTGACCAAGGTCAAAATGCAAGAAGATTTAACTGGAGCAGTCATCGGAATTTGGGTGCCATTGCCTTTCGCTTATACTCACAGCTTATATGCCTCCTTATTGAAAAACTGCAATTGTTCATTACAGCCAAAAATTATTTGACCAATTACTAAACTTTACAGATAATTTTCTTTAGTATTTTTCTCACAAACATGCGTTTAATCTTTTCAGCTACTTGCTGGTAATTACGCAGTGACGCCATCTTGGTTATTCACTTATGGCCACTCACTGTAAAAAAATTTGCTAGTGAAAGAAAAACAAAAATCAAACTGCAATAGAAGTGACAATACTTACACAATGTTAGCAAAAAAAGTTCACTGCAAACGCTGATTTTGACAGAAAGCAAAATAATTTTGCAACAGTTACGCAAACAATAAGCAAAAGGCCTCACAACTTGCGGATTCAGCAGATCCATAAAAACCACAGCACTGGAGCAACAAAAGCTTCAGAGCTAAGAAAAATGATTCTGGCTGAAAAACACAACAGCAAAAAAACAGCAAAACACTGTGTGCTTTGTGAATTCTAACGATGATAACTCCGCTAAATGCTGTAATCCATTTGGGGACATTGTTACGAGTCTCACGATGTTACAAGACAGATAATAAGCAGAAAAATGGCAGTAAAAACAAAGCTACTATGACCGTTCGTGCAGCATCCTGGTGCACTCCATCTCCATGGCTGTCAATCAACGACTTGGCAGCATTCAACGACGTGTCCATCTTTGACTTCATTCTCAGCAGCATGTCCTTCTTGTCTGTGTCCGTTTCGCAATCTAACTTGCTATTCAACAGCTGAAACACAGACAATATGTACAATAGTAAGAACTCAAAACAGGTATCACTTCCAGTATGAGAATTTTCAACATTAAAATGTAAAAGTGATTTATGGTAATCTAATTAAAATCACTGAGAATTTTGTTTAAGAGCGCTTTGTGAATCGAGAAATTGGTCGATTGGCAGATACATGTAAAATGTAAAAATAACATCAAATCGATAGATGCTTCCAATGTCTTAAGTCAAAAAAGTATGCAAACTGTTTTGATTATAACAGGAAATTAGAAGCAAGCTTCATTGCACAAAAGCGTCAGAAAATAAGAATAAATTCAACTACTGCAGTAAAAATACTAAGAAACAGCGAATGAAAACTAAAGCACATATTTACTTTGGCAGCTTCAGCAGCATCGGTGATGACTTTATTCAACGGATACTTCTGTTTTACATATTCAGCCAGCAGATGCCTCTGACGTGCACGCTTGATGATCTGCAATAATGTAACGTAAAAAACTGCCATTCATTACAGTATTTTACGTATCATAAAATATAACTCCACTCAGTTTCAGTGCAGAAAAGCTTCATTTTAGAAAAAAAATCATGTGTAAGTTCTGAGCACTTTAAATTCACTGAAGACGCTGTCAAACACAAAGCAGCCCTGGTAGAACACATAACATGTGCTGCAAACTTTGTGCACAGCTCACAGTACATTCAACTGTGTTTGATGGGTACAAATATGAGTCAAACTTGAATTTATTGTCTGGAAAGTCAGCAAGTAATAATAGTTCCTGATACGTTACAGCATGGGTATTAATATCAGAATCAAACTATATGCAATCTTTATTGTAAACTAAACAGATGATGCCAGCCACCTTGTCATCAATGTCAGTGATATTCATTGCATAGAGCACATCAAAGTTGAAGTAATCTTTAAATACTCGTCGCAGTATGTCAAACGAAATATATGACCTACACACAGTAAAAGTAACTAGCATTAGAAATCTTCCAATCTAACAGTGACTTTCCTATGCAGCACTACAAAGTATCTGCAGAACAAAAACAACAAAAAACACACAATGATATCAAAAGCAAAGTTTTAGGTTTTGGTGGTATTTCTTATATCTGCCAATAGTTGTGAAGTGAGATATGACTCCAGGTCCTAAGACACTGCAGCTCTAGATATGACAAAACAGCTTGACCCAGAGAGATATATCGATTGTGGCAAAGTACCTCTTTCCTGGCATCCTTTAAAAGTCAGATGCTCTTTTTGACATCTAACCAAGGTGCAAAAAGGCACAAAAAAAGGTCAAAAGCAAACAAAATGCGTGGCAAAATATGTAACAATTCTTGACTCATAGAAGTCTCTGATGATACTAACTAACAGCATAACTGAATTGCCAAAATAAACACAAAAAAAACTAGCCACAAAGACTGTAAGTATTAAAATTATATTATTCCACTGTCAAAGTGTTACTAAGTGTAAGCATAATCAAACAACGATAAGCAGCAACTGAGAACAAATGATGATAAGTCATGGTAACAGCAATAAATTACTATTATGCAATCTTGTAGAATATTAATACCACATTTTGGATACATTATACATTGGATACATTTGTTCTAAATCTGGCAGAGCCTTAACAACATTGGTATTTTGCTAACACAAATGCCAATAAATTTGTAACAAAAAACGGCAGCATTGTTGGCCTGAAAGCATGAGTATTTTTATCACCTCGCATGACCCATATGAGCATCATCGTACACAGTTGGGCCACAGCTGTACCACAGCACTTTGTGACCATGCTGTGGAATGAATGGTTCCTATAAACAAAATCGCACCACATGGTATACATAATTCACTTAAAAATGTCACTAATCACAGCATAAAGCAAAAACTTATTATAACACCAACAGCACTGCAGACTGTCAAACACATAACCAAACTTTTAGCAATCGAATATCTACGAAATAAAAATGCCAAGTTTATTCCACAACATCAGAGAAATATAAAAATTTAACACAAACACAAACTGCTATCAAATTAATCAAAATGTAAACCATATAAGATTGAGACATTCTACAAATGTAACAAAAATCAATCACCGCCAATGTTTTCAGTGCTTAGGCCACGACCGTGTGAGCAGCTGATGATATTATCTTTGGCCCGGGAGGTTGATCTAACAGCGATCGGCGACGAAAAACATCTGCTAATTGAGACGCCAGCAAATATTGTCAAATGTTCCAATGATTGGAAGGACATCACTGAGTAGCAGTCAGCAGCTGCAGCAGCAGCAGCAGTGGCTCGACTGGGTCAGAGTTAGTGCTGCTGCTGCTGCAGTGCTGTAGACCCAATGCGTTGCCCACATACATACAATCTGTTGACTATATGTGCCTGACTACGAAAACTAGCTTAGCGCTCAGCATGCCGTCAGTCAACAATGTGACTGCATGAAACCAATACCAACCTTTTTCCTTGTTAAACTGTTAAATATTTGTAGACCAACATCTACAGAACCAGATGGTGGCTGCCATGGTGGCTGCGTTCTCTTGCTACCCGATTTATCTACAGTAAAGTACATAAACATTCATCACGCAATTTTACAACACTGTCTACCTACGAAAAATGTCCATGACAAACAGAGATATAGTGTTGATATACTGACACCATGACTACAACTACACTGTGTCCCCAAAAAAACATCCCTGACATCTTCCACTGTAACCTGAAAATCAATTTTCAGATTTTAATAATTTTTGGTACGAATATTCCTGACACAACTTGCCATCAAACGACCGTTCAGTTTCCCATTTCACCCAATGTATGCTTCTGCACTACCTAAGAAAAGCAGATCAAGCAAAATATGAGTTAAAATAAACAGAAGACATGAAAAACATCCCTGACATTATCGATCGTAACTTGAACAAAGATTAGCAGATTTTAATAATATTTGGCAGAAATATTTTTAATACAACTGGACTGGCTATTAAATAAGTGTTTTAGTTTCCACCTCACCCTACGTCTGCTTTTGCACTACCTGGGGTAAGCAGACTAAGCATAATATGTGTTACAATAAACAAAAAAAAAATGTCAATAAATTCCATCTATCCTAATCTGTGGGCCCCAACAGCAGGTCCATTACAAGGTTTGACTGTCCGAAAGCAATGTGTCTACCAGAAAAAGTTTAGAAATGTTTGTGACATCAACAAGCAGCTGGATTGGTCTGAAGCAGAACATTATCGATACTGCTGTCAATAAATAGAGAAAACATCTCCTTGCCCGTGTTCACACAGTGGGCCAATGCTTCAAGCAATTTTACTGCAGGCAGTTGAAAAATAAATAACTGAATGAAATGTCAGCCATGGTGTCAGAAATGTGAACAAAATGTGTTTTTACACGTTATGTTAATTAAGCAATCATATCACATTGGATAAAAAAAGTGATATTTCACTGGTTGCGTTTTCCCCAGGTAGTGCAGAAACAAACACTGGGTGAGGTGGGAAACTGAACAGTCATCTGATGGCAAGTTGTGTCGGAAATATTTGTGTCAAAAATTATCTAAATCCGATAATTTGTTTTCAAGTTACAGTCGAAAATGTCGGGGATGTTGTTTTGGGAGACAGTGTGAAGCAAAGTAATAGGGCATACTTGGGAATGGCGAGATTAAAATTTTCCCTAAAATTTTCAAATTAGTATCAATTAGCTTCAGTTCTTGCTGAAAGCATTTAATAATTCTCCCACCCTGAAGTGTCCTGTAGTAGCTAAAATGCACCAAATAATTTTGGCCAGAGCTGGTCCCCAAACTCCATCAAGGAATGTACAGTATTCCCCAGCCATCTAGCTGGTGGGGATGTACCCAGTATTCCTGATTATGCAATTCTGTCAGCATACAGTGCCAGAGTAAATTCAAGCCTGAGTGAATAATTAATGTCTGATACTAAAATAATTATTAGTTCACCCAAATCAAGACTAATGAATTGCCTTTTTTCCTCACACCACTTAAAAGCAAAGCAGATTGGCACTGAAGAAGGCAACATGCACCTAAATAATGCATAAATAAATAAGTGTTAAATTCAGATTGCATCTGAATTAAATGACAAATCACTAATGCAATGCAATTTAAATACAATGCAAAGCTGAAAACATATGTGAGTATTGAACTAAAAACACCCTAGAGTGCAAACATGTCAGTGACAATGATACTGGTAACAACATGCATCACAATAGTACCTGTGCACTACTTTAACTTAGTACATTACTATATGCAAGTGGTGCCACACCTTCTCAAACAGTACATAAACAAGAAGCCCAGCTATCACTAGGAAAAGCCAACCATACTGCCTATGCCCAAAGCCCAGCTTCCGATTTCCAGTCACGGAGAGAAAGCGATTTGTCAGAGATGAAACAGTTCCACGAATGCTGTGTAAACGGAACGCTGTCTCAAAGGTTATTTATAATGAACGTTAGTATAACAGACATTGCATGTGGTCATTTCGCCAAGCGATATAAATAGCTACTGTTCCATGCACGTGGTCATCTCGCCAGGTGATATAAACAGCTACAGAGCAAATGAACAAGGAAAATAAAAGGATGCAGATTTTGCAAATATTTCTCACAATAAAAACACCTTGCTTGGGAAGACACGTTACAGCCTATACAGTTCCTGTTGCAGTACTGACCTTCAACATCATCCAAGGTCAATGACTGCCATCTAATCTGTTAGGGCGTATGCCACTTCCTATTAGTGATTAATAGTAACCTAGGTTGTATCTCTCACCATTTCCAAGATATAACCACTTATAAAGCTTTTAAACATTCCATTCAAAACTGCAACCAAACCGCTGCAGATGGACACATGGTTACTATTGACAGCCTATAGGAAGTCGCCACCGCCCTATCCAATGGTACCATTGCAGATCCCCTATGACTTACTGTTTAGCCACAGTACTGCACAATTGGCATTGCATAGTGTGTTATGACCCTTCAAGGTCATCCGAGGTCAATGATTTCCATCTAATCTGACACGGTGTATGCGACTTCCTGTTAGTGATTAATAGTAACCTAGGCTTACCGTTTCCGAGATATAGCCAGCTTTCCGTTGGAAAATGCACATTTTTTCTACCCCTCCCCCTATTCCCGTCCATTCAACCCCCAATTTGAAAATGTTCCCCTTGACAGCTGAAATTTTGCGTGCTCGAGTTCAACACCCATGATTAATTACCTGTATAAAAAGTTTTCCCCAATGCCCTACCTATTAGCCACAGTACATCCGTTACAGACAGACAGACAGACGAATGACAACTCATGCCAATAGCTTGACCGTTACATAAGTACGGTCAGCTAAAAATCAGTCAATCACAACAACCTTGGTATAAATGTGATTCTCACTACCTATTACCGTTAAAAAATAAACAATAATCCTGCATCTAAATCTGGATCAAAATCAGCCATATCTATTCACTTCTACAATGTGCTACCCAAAGCCTCTCATTTTGAAAAATTTCATGAAAATTAATGCCACACTTCTGACTTTTCCCGCTAACAGACAGTGAGATAGTCAGGTCAAATAATGTTAGACAAAACATTAACCACCTTAGCAGCAGCACTGACACACAGACAGCATGCACTCACCAGCAATGACAGAAGACATGCTGAGAGATCTCCGATGTTTCTGTGCACTGACAACCAGAGGTTTGTGAGTACTTTGAACAAATTCTTTATGTATTAGCCACACAGAAAATAAGGTGTGTCTCCGGCACAAATAAATATTCCTAAATATTAGCAGAAACGCAACCAACGTACGGAAACATACCCT
>Ga0209454_1001150_pt1 | contig 15868 bp, 10 predicted proteins | sample WorMetHERISLAND1_2_FD_187400 | JGI IMG/M metagenome (GOLD analysis project Ga0209454, IMG submission 187400) | Marine gutless worms symbiont microbial communities from Max Planck institute for Marine Microbiology, Germany - Olavius geniculatus... | ecosystem: Host-associated > Annelida >...
GTGCAGGGGTAGACCCTTTGTTTGAGGGATCGGAAGGCGAAGCCCCCGTGAAGTTAAAACGCTTCTTTTGGAAGTTCAATATAAGCCACAAATTTGCCTGCTTTTTAATATTTGGAAACGCCAAAAATTACATATATTTGTGTTGTCTTGCAAAAAGTCACGTTTAGTATGTCACACCTTGGCATGTATTTGGTTTCAGAGGGCACTTTATCACCATCAAAATTTCTTCTGGGGGGCAAGGGAACAGGGGCATCTGCCCCCCCTGCCGTCTGTCTGGCGCCGCCCATGACCACTGTGCAGGATGCCCGGGTGCACTTTCAGGATTGGTGGACGCTATGCATAGTGTCTTTGATGTCTAAAAGGACGGAATGCATAGTGGCCAACAGAGTGGGTTGCGCGGAAGCGGGGCAGCATACGGCTTGAATCAGCTATCTGCTGGGATGCAAGTGATCAACTTGGTTTCCGATATATGTATTTGGGTTAGTTTACATGAGTAATGCACATACTTGTAGGCTTATATAACCATGATAATAGGCCGCTGATACTAATGTAACGAAAAGTTAAAATGTGATTAAAATTCAATCAATTTATTAGACTTCTTAACGACCAACAATGACTGATAATGAACGCTTGTAATCTTATTTTATTTCGCATGCGACATCATCATCATCATTATTTATTTGCCAGCAAAAGCATAACAGAGTGCACAAGGTTGACACAAACATACAGTTGGCAAGACATACCAGGCTCATAGAGCACTTCCTAAGCTAAATACACAAACACGAGAGTAGCACGGCAACTGAAACAAGTTAAAATAAAATCAATAAAAACACACAAAAAATAGCAGCAGGCCTACACAGAACATTTCATATAGGGCGTAAAATCAGTATTCTTCAGTGACCTCTTGAATGAGGATAGAGAAGAAAAGCTGACTGTGGGTGGTAAACAGTTCCAGACATCAATGACACTTTCAACGAAAAAGTTTTGACGAAGTGAATTTGTGCATCTAGGTTTATTTAGTTTGTATGAATGCCCTCTAGTCTGAGAGGAGGGGCTAAACGTGAAAAAATCATCGAAGTTGACACAGACCAGACCAAACACAATTTTATAGCACAAAATAAGATCCAGATACATGATTAATTTTTTTGACATTAATCGAGGCTTGAAACAGTTTGAAACAGAAAGCGGTGCAAAGCACTGAGAGAGACGTGATGACTTCTGCGTCTTCCGTTCTCTGCATAGCCAGCCTTTAAGTGCCGGGCTGGCTGCCCCCTGCCCTTTGTGGTCTCATTTCTCAGGGGCCCCTCCATAGGTACAATACCAACGGTATGAAAAGCATCAGTCTCTCCGCCGGGCTAGGAGCTAAGTGATGATGATGATGTTGTTGTTGTTGTTATGTGGCAGTGGTAGGAGGACGAAGTCGTCTGCATCTGGTGGATTTTGGCAGCTGTTCCAGAAGTCGAGATGTTGGTCCTCTCAGCCTAACGTCGCTTGGTGCTGTTATCACTTCGCTGCTTAGTGGACAGAGACAAGTGCCGTGTCGGTCAGTTAACCGTCTTATCATTATGATCTTTCTCTGTGCATGAAATGAAGTACTGTTGTAATGTGACGGTTATTTTTAGTTGCGCCAATTGACATCTATGTCAAGTAAGTGAGATGTTCGTGACATTTGTATCTGGCGCCCAAAACAGTAACAAAAATTTGTGTGAACGTTCTCAGGGAAGCAGCAACAGAGGTGCCAGTTTTTAGATCAAAAGGTCAAAGGTCAGCTTCAATCGAGGTCAAGAAGGTGACCAGGCATAGCTCGCATAATCAGAGATAGTACAGCAAAATGATCTACTGTCAACGCCCGAGACGTTTGGGAACTGGACGGACGGATGCTGCATATAATGTCGGCACACCAATGCTAACATCTTTTGTTTTACACTATTTATTTTGTGCAGTGATTATCTTGTGCATGTACACTGCACAGTATTTATACGCGGTGACTATTAATCCGGCAGCCGTAACAATAGCCACTGATTGACACCAGGCATGACATGAGGTATGCATGGATCGAATTCTGTCGCAGGCGACACCTAGCGAATGCCAATGAGTAAAATGTTTGCAGCGATACAGCGAGCAGCTGAAGACCACAATTCGCGTGAATATTATCGCGTAGGGATTAGGGTTAGCGTTAGCGTTTTCAAAAGATTTATGTGACAATAATGGACACCAGAAATTAGCGTAGAATATGGCTAGTAAATTAGAGGTTTCTGCAGGCAATCACTGCTAAAAACTTGCCGACCGGCTATCTGTGATGGTCTACTTGCTAGACTTGAAGTGCTGGTTGGCCGCAGTGGCGGATCGGTGATGCTACGGCTGAGGTCGTCAATTGCTCGGCTACCGCCGTGTCCTTGTCGCTGTACGGCGAACACTTGTCGTACCGCGGCAGGGACACGTACGGCCTTGTATGTACTGGCTAAGGCCGTCTATATCGGCGGCCGGATCAATGTCTGGCCCTTGTAGGCCGTATATCCTGTGCCGTATTTATAATATGCTTTGTGACAAAAAATGGTCGTATTTTATGGTGTGAAGTGATCACAAGTTGACGCAGTTACTGCGCGAGTCGCTAGGTGGAGCGACGTCTAACACGTGCGCTATAATTCATCTCAGTCCAGCGTTGTCTGCATACAGCGACACACTACAGGTTCTGCAACTGGCGTCTCGCATGCACCAGACCAGGCTGCGACGTAGGTCAAAGGTCAGCACAACTTTTCAAACCTTTGGCGTGTAATTTTATCGATTACATCATTTTGCAGTATCTGTTTATTGGAGGTTGAAATGTCTTTCTTTGGTCAGCTTTATTCTACTGCAGTAAAGTGGTACAGCGCATACTGTTAAAAACCTCCAATGCACTGGTCACACGGTAGGCATTGAACAGGAAGTTAATGATTAGAAGTGGCTACGCGTATAGCTTTTTGTGGGATGATGGGAATCAATCTCCGAGCCACGGAGCTGCATGAAGTCACATCCACACGCTGTTACCTGCCACTCGACACAAGTTGTCGCCCCACTTTAGCCCCAGCCAAACGCGATTTAACTTTTACGGAGGGATGGAAGACTGAGTTGTTGCTGGTGTGTCTGCTGCATGTGTGGCCAGTTGTCGAGCAGTTCTGACGAGAGTTCGTGTGATAGCGGCACTACACTGCATCACTGGTACGGTCGACGTCGCGCCGGCGTCAAGATGGGCGTGCGTCAACGCGGCGCCAGTCACCACCAGCGCTCAGCCCACTCGGACCCGGAGTGTTGCAGCACGCTTTCCAGCAGCGAACAGTCGTGTGACACGGTCATTTATGTCGGAGGAGGCCGCGGCGGAGACGTCAGTGGCGGTCGGGCACATCACAGCGACCGAGAGATATTGACGGACAGCGAGACAACCGCATCGTCTGTTATCACCGTACAGTCTCCGCAACCGCATCAGCTTTATAGCATGGTTAGCAGCGACATGTGTTCACTTATATGTTGTTGAATACCGTAACAAGCACCAAAGTAATTTGGTAAAAGGCGGACTCACTGATCGATGCTGCCACATCGTGAATCATTAATCATCTTTTTTTCGACGGTCGGAAGCAGTTGCATGCTCTGGCTATGGGTTTAACCCTCCATGTCTCCCGTGCCCCCGCAGGATCTGGGATCCCATCTAATACGTTTTGTTATTGGAGTTTACAGCTGTAAGCTACCTTCCAAAATCCAAGTGGCATCTAGATCCGTCGAATGGTTAGCACGGGGGCACGAATGTGACAGACAGGCGACAGACAGACAGACGACGCTGTGGAAAAATGTATAGGAATAGGCGGCGCCGAATAACAGCAATGATGCATTCAGATAACAATAATACTAATCGCCTAGTCGCTCTGGAAACGCTGAGTGCAATCGGCGAGACAGCCGTGCAGTTCCTTGAAGACTTGTGGCGCAGGATTCCAGCGATATTTAATATTACGAGGAACGTCTTTTTTCTCATTGACTGATCGCTTGATGATATTGTTTCTAATAGGGCAGTAAGTAGTAAATTGATTCGTATAGCACCGTATTGGAGTAGCTTCATGCAGAAGTGTTGGCGGACGTGTATGTTACAATCAACCGTAGGCAACGGATGACTCGTAAAGCGATGTATTGGTTTGTTGATGTGGTTGTAGATGCCAGTGCAGCACCGGTCCGTGACGTCATTAGTGTCACGTGACCTCAAGTCTTCCTGCAGTATCCCATCAGTCACCGCTGCCGCCGGCGCCGAGTCCGGCGAGGTGAATGACATTCAGTCTCCACGCCGCAGGTTCCCGCGGGTGTCGATGACGCCTCGATGTCCTGCGCCGATCCCCGAGCACCCGGACGAGGACGAGTTGTGGGTCGACGGTCCGCGGTCCTCCATCTGCTTCAGTCCTCAGCCGCCGACCCGCCGATCCTCCTCAGAGGGCAAGTTCGCTGCCAGTTCATCCTCGTCACACAAGTTCACCCCGCCACCCAGCACTGAGCTCTGGGTCGACGGACCGACTGAGTTCCAGACGCAGCTCGGAGACCGAGCTTCGGCGCCGGCGGACTCAAGGACTCTGCATGGTAATCCGCCAGCCGTCGTTAGGCAACCAGTGATCGCAAAAACTGACGTGACGTCATCACGATCGTCTCGGAGGTCCGCTGGCGAAAGCGGCGGTGGTGGTGGTAGTTCGAAGTCTCGTCTACCGAGGACCGGTGCCGGCAAGAACAACCATTGCCATTCCAGCCCACGAGCGAGGCACTCGCCACAGCCAGTGCTGGACGGACGCATTACGGCATGGGTCAAATCCGTCCAGCAAGCCAGCCAGCCTCCAGATGCTGCTGCTGCCAATGATGATTATGATACCCATCAGCCATGTCCTACAACCGTGTCAGAATCCCAAGAGACTGGATCCCTTCGTGTCGAAGATGAGGAGCGGGTAGAAGCAGCAGAGAAAGCGGCGGAGACGGGTTCAGTGGCTGCCAGCAGTCACTCGCTGTATGAGCGCGAGGTCGACGACAGCCTGGAGACGGCGAGTCTGCGCGGCTGTGCGCTCCTGTCCTCCGACGAGGACGCAGCGTCATCACAGTCCAACCGTGGAGCTGCAGGACGCCGGCAGAGCGACGGCGTTCCAGACGGCTATGCCGACGACGACAAACTGTACTGCGAGACAGAAGCAGATGCTTCTACGACGTCGAAGCCTCCACGGGACGAAGTTTCGAAAACATCGTCCGCAGTTGCATCTTCCGGCACGAACGCAAGGTCGAAACTGGTGGAACCGGTGGTTCGATCTCCGTTGAACAGTTCTCGACAGGGTGGCTGCACTTCACCGACCTCCGAGCGTCGCTCGTCGTCGTTTCCTCTCCGGTGCCTGTCCAGTCCTCGCGGGAACTCTGGTGGTGACGGCAGTCAGTCCCCGGCGACGTCGTCGAGGCTGAAGCGCCCGAGTACGTCGAGGACCAGTACTCCTACGACCGGCGTTCGTCGCAGAGAGTCCGGCACGGTGCGTGGTGAGAGAGCGGGCGGCGTGAAGAGCGTGTCTCCCGGCTGTGTGCCGGCGGCAGAGTCGTCGTCGGCGGATAAAACCGTGACGAGCGCCAAGTCGCAGAAATCGGTGACCCCGAAGCCGCCGCAGCTGTCGAAGGCTGGCGGAGGGGGCTCGCGGACGGTCGACCGATCCCATGGGACGGGTTCTCCGAAAGTCGACGGCAGGAGTTGTTTACCGGTGATGAAGAAATCGTCTAACGCTAGCGGCGGGGGTGGTGGTGGACATTGCCTCGTGTCCCCCTACCACACGGTAACGAGTCCACGACGACGCCGTGCTGCCGGCGGCCGTTCGACGAGCAGTGATAACAGTAGCCTGTTGAGTGATGCGGTGACAGCCAGGAGCAAGTCGAGTGAGGTAGAACTGAGCAGCGGATATGAGAGCATGCTACGCGACGACAGCGACGAGACGATCACTGCACACTGCGCCGACGACTGGACCAACGATACCACCAACCTCACACCTGGTCTGTTTTATTACCAGCGCTCTTTGTAGTCTATTTCCGTGTAATGCTTGTGCGATTGTCACTGGTTCGAGTGGACACTAGTCCGAACAGTGTGAGGGTTTGGGTAAGGGTTAGTGATCGGGTTAGGATTGCATTTTTGGCTGTGGTGGCCCCTGTCTATGGCGGATCGAGTTATAGCCAGTTTCGGACTAGTGCCCTTTTGACTACTTACCAATCACCGCCAGATAAAGGCAACTTAACGTTCGTACTTACTTATGCAGGCGTACTGCTAACGCGCTGTGTCCCAGATAAACCGGGACCACTTTTTCGATAGCTCTGGCAGACGTGGACCGATTTCATTAAGCAAAGTAAGTATGGAGGTACATTTTGTAGCGCACTATGTCGATTGGGAAACCCTTATCTTGATGCGCAAACAATAATACTTCTTTTACCGTTTTATTCTGAAACGAACTGCGCAGCGATAGGTACTTCCATGAGCGATAGGGAATAAATCTGACCGCCTCATTTCAAATTTGTTTCTGTGCTAATTACTATTTGAATTATTAGAATCGGCTTATATTGCTGTACGTGCATTTGCTGACATCAGTTGAGCAGCTGAACAAAAATTTAAAATAGTAATAGTATATATTTTTTTGTAGAATATCTATCGTGAAATCATGCAGTATGGTAACCAGATAAGTTGGCTCTGATGAATACGGTGGTGTTTAGTACTATATAGGGTGGGCCAAAAAAACTGGCACCATTTTTCGTATGCCTTATAACTTAACCAAATATTAACCGATTTTCAAACTTCTTTCACTGTGAGAATCAGGAGAAAAGTTGTAATAACACTCTCACTATCGATCCTACCACGTCTCAAGTGTGTCGCTACACTACCTTGTGAAATGTAGGTGTCTTAAAAGCAACAATTGAAAGCAAGACGTCTTCTATACCAGCACATTTTAAGAAATTAACAACAGAAAACAACGTGTTTGATCGTTGATGTCTCGGTTATTGTCTAAAGTAACTGTCACATCCTGCTGTTTTTACATCAAATGTTCAATATGTCCACTTTGCTGCTGGACAAGCCCGCGACGCCACTGTACAACAGCGCAATCAGCCAATGCCGCAACAGTTTGCTGTTTGCCCCACTCTCGTAGTTACAAAATTCTAAAGTGTAAACAGATAGAACTTACCAGCAATACTGACCAAATGCCAATGACGTCAGTGACAATGTCACCATGCACAGGCAGAAAAAAATGTACAAGTAAGCAAAATGTTTTAAAAAGCAGGTCTTGGCCTTAGAGACAGAACGCCGTGTCGTGGTGTTTTCATAAGACACATGGTAGTGTAGCGACACACTTCAGGTGTGGTGAGATCTATAGTAATAGTGTTATTACAAATTGTTTCCTGATTCTGACAGTGAAATAGTTTTGGAAATCGGTTAATATTTGGTGAAGTTATAAGACGTACAAAAAATTGTACCAGTTTTTTTGGCCCATCCTGTATATTCTTATGTTCTGTGTGGTTGTCAGATGCTGGCGTGAAGTTGAATTACCCTACAAGGAGTGTTGAACGTCCACCACTAACAAGCATATCAGAGTCTACAGCTTTACCATCAGGTAGCCTATCATATATATCTCGCTCGCAGTGAAACATAAAGGAGTAGAGTCTTTAGATCCACACAGCATCAGGCAAAAATACTTTTCTGCTTCATCTTTAAAAGGAGGAAAGCGCTGACAATTACAGAATTATTTATTTTTTTATTCAAGACACTCATTTTTAGTCAACTGTTATTTACCGTAATCACCGTTACAGCCAGAGGTCTATGGTTACAGCATATCGTAATAGCATTGGCTTTACATTAATTTCATATCCTTTCTCGTCTGTATAATCGCTGCACACTTTTTGGAGATGTTTTACAGAGCTTTTACAATCGCAACATTTAATCACTTTTTATTAACGTAACCTTTTGCTTCCATACCTTTTTTGCTATCTGTATTTTTATCGCAGTTAAACCTGTCTTGATTTTGCGTATTTAGTTTTGTTTTTGCAATCAGTAATTCTGCTAACATTGTTGCGTTACGAAATGGCCTATGCTGTGCTGTTGAGAGCCAGTAGGAGTCTACAGTACTCAGTCAGTCAGTCACTGTGCCAGATGTCTTGAGACCTATGTTCTTGTGTTGGCTGCAGAGTCTGCGGGCGTCTGGCTGCACGGTTCTTCATCTCGTGACAACATTTTGTCTTCTACTTCCCACGTCACCAGCAGAGATTCAAACAGCGAGTCGACCAGCGTCAAACACCATGATGCCGAGGTAATCTTCAACATGATTAATTGTTCTATTATTTATTTATTTAGGATTGGTGAGCTTAGATTGGTTTGCAGTGGACCTTTGTACATGCACCGCTGTTGCGCGTTCCCTCTGCGCTAGCTGGGCTTTCTTGTTTATCTATTATCAGGTCGTTCGTTTTACCACACAACCGACGCGCACAAGGATCATAAGGTAACGAGAAATCTGTAACACATAACATTCGGCTGCAAGACTACTAAAAGTAAACAAAATTTGCTAGTTGTTATAGAATGCAGTTTTTACTTTTCTCTTGCTTTGTCCTATGTTGATTGAAGGAATTTCTGTCAGATTTTTGGGGTTGTTTTTCCATGTTTTTGTCGCTTTTATCTTTATTTTTGCACAGTAGATAGACTGAGCTGGTTAGTGGCTACACGTCATTTTTTGTGAGCACATTTAATTCTTCTCATTCAGTTAACTGCATAGCTTATCATGCAGGAAGGGGGTGAAACTTGCAATTCTCTAGAGGCTGAACTGTTCGAGTACATGAAATAAAAATGTGAATAAAAAAGGTAAACAGGCAAAAAACAGAACACGTCATAAAGTATTTGGGGAAAGTGACAGTCCGGAAAAATACCATTACAATTCAAATTCCCCCTCTGACAATTATTATCGTACTGAAAAACTGATGGCATGCATGTGTTTGCGTGATACACAGGCGACGTTGGCGTGCATTCATCGCATAGATGCTTTGCTTGCACACCAGAATCAGCTCAAGTCTCAACTTTCCCGGCTGAAAACTCTTTTCTCGTCCGATTCCGCCAACAAAATTACCGGTAATGATGCTAATGCTCTGCTTTCAGCGTGAGTTCTCTTTTCTTGTATAATTGGCGATCGATTGTTCGTGATGATTTGGCTTTTGCTACCGTTTAAAGTTTTTTTCTGCTTTGTGTATCTTTATTTTTCATCCACGATTTCTAGTTTTAGTAAGTAAACCAAATAATATATTCTGACTGAAGCGTACAGTAAAATGATGGCCTTTGATCTAGGTAGGTGTGGTAGCAGACACGATCTGAATTAGACTTGATGCCAGGTGGATTTCTTGATCTTGCTTCATCATGTAGCATCAATAGGTGGATAATTATGAGTAGCGTGATAGTAATTGGTAGTAAAATGTCCTGCTGGAGTTTGTAGTAGTTGACAAAAAATATTTTTTGTATTGTCATTTGCATCAAATTAATTAATGTGTACTTAATTATTGCAGTGGATATGGAAGAGGGTGAGACTCAAGATCGGGATCGGGCCGACCCAGAGTTTGTCAGGATCCTCGAGATACAGACGAGCCAGTTGGAGAGGCGTGTGCGTGCGTGCCAGGCCAGAATCATGATTGTCACGTGCTTCGACGCCGGCGTCTGATTGGTCGACTATGTTGATGTGTGTCTCGCTGGAAATGACCCCCTCGGCAGTTATGTTGACCTTTCATCAGGGGCGTCTATCCCAATTTGAGTCCCCATTTTGTTCTCCCATACCCCCTTTTCTTCTCTTCCCTTTTCTTTTCTTCTACTTTTCCCCGCCGTATATTTTCCAGGAGAGTATTATATTACCTTTAAATGGAGCTAGGAGGTTTGAGGGTTTTGGGGCAAATTCCAGTCGACGTCAATTTGGGGACGTTCTGGGCTTGAAAAACGCATTTGGAAGCAAACTGGAGAGGCTGAATAATGTATGAACGTGTTTGAGAAAGATGATTTTGTCACGAAGCTGTTAGCGACTTAGATACTCAATTATACGATCTCTCTGTAAACGGATGAAAAACACCCATCTACTGTACTGTTATATTGGGGCATCTGCTTACGGGTTTGTGTGGTCTAGACGCCTCTGGCTGAATTGAACGTCGAACGAAGTGCTTTTTTTATTTATTGCCATTGATGTGCCATATTGATTGTTGATAAAGTCTTAGAATTGCAGTTTTTACAAAAATTATCCTAATTTCTAGATACCGTTGCATGTAAATGACGAGACTGCATAGCAGCGTGGTAATGATAGATGTATGGTTAATTTGCTGCTTGTACGACGACTTCGCTTTGTAGCTGTTCACGTAGTTAGGTGTTTTTTCTACAGTAAGTGTATTTTCTGTTTTCGATAAGACTACATGTCAGTTATGTCATAATAATTATTTGCATCTGTCTCATCTCAGGCATAGTAATGTTAGACCGTGCCCATATAGGGCTGTCTCGTCTTATTTTCCATCGTCGTAACGTGATGCCTTCATTTGATACGTATTGACTCAAGCTTGTCTCAATATCTGTTTGTTACTGTTCTGAGTTAAAGTTGAGCGTATCTTGACCCCTAAGCCGCCGACTTAGCTGCCGTCGCCGCGCCGTGATTTTGCTAAGCCGCCGCCGCGAAAATCGCGGCTAGCTGACAAAAATTTTGTAATATCGGTTTGTGTGACTAAAAACCACACAGCGCCGTAGAATTAACGTCCCGTGACGTAACTTTATCTACAATCAGGTGGACAGTATTACAAATTATAATGTACAGAACATGTACACACTGCATAACACATTGCAAAATATGCCGGTTATGCATTGCATAGATGTAAAAAACGGGCTTCCGAGGGGGACATGTTCTGGCAAAATTTCAGCCCCCTTAATTGAACGAGGGAGGAGGGAAAAAATATTATTTTTTCAAATTTTGGGGGTCAAAAAAAGTTGATGTCAGCTTTTGGAACCTATGGGGTGGACCAATCTGTTTCGTGCACCAGGTTATCCGGGAATAGTTTTTATACGTCATGCGGGGGTTAAATCCCAATTTCTACATCCGGTTTTTGGTTCAGCGCCAAAATTTTCCAATTATGTATAATTCACTCACCTCAAGTTTTCTCAGCCATTTGAAGGCCGACGGTCACCAAACTTGTGGGAGTTCTAAAAATTATGCCCCCCTAAAAATTATTGGCTTTATGCCAGATTTGCAGTAACGGTTTGGCCGCTAGGGGGCGCTAATCGAATTTCTTTGACTTTTGATTTCTCGCTTATTTTTGACAATATCGGCGCAATTTTTTTCACCGTATGGTAGGCCTTTTTTTGGCTCTTTAACTCTGCCAAATTTCGTTTGTGAAATATGTTTTCTTTTCTCCACTAGGATGCGCTAAATTTTTTTTTGTTTTAAAAGTTGATATCTCGCATAGTTATTAACCGATTGGCACGATTTTTTTACCAGATTGTGGGCCTTAATAAGTGCTTTAAGGGCGCCAAATTTCGTTCATTTACTGTCTTTTGTTTCGAAGATAATGGGGAAAAAACTTTAAAGCCCTTCCTTTTCGACTCCGAACACGCTGAGTGTTAATTTAGCGTTATTTTAGCCCATTTACTTGACTTACTATTAGCGACTAGTTTTTCACTTATTATTATAGTTTATAGGAAAATTTAGCTTTGGCACAGGGTAACAAGCGAAATCCCATAACATAGAATTTTTAAGTGTTCATTTTGTAACGTGTATGTTTTCTTACTTTAACGACAGCATCAAAACAAATTTAACGTCGGACTTGTTGTCTACAGTGTCCTCGGTTTTTATTTTTGTCAAATTATTATTTGATTTTTTATATTTGAATAATCCGAGTGACATTGGCTGTTGCATTTGTGTCTAGAGGGCATTTCATGGAGTGAAAGTTTAAGACTGTCATAATCTGCTCGTAGAATAGAGTTACGGTGGTCCCGGTGGCCGCCATGGCTGTTTCTTGTATCTAGAACAATAATCTCGAATTTGCTATCACTGAATATCCTCGACAGTTACGTCATCGTGGCAAATTCCGTAAGCATTTGAAACGTTAATTTATAGAGAGCATTACGTCAAAATAAGACTCCATTGCAAACGTGGTTGCATGTTTTCTGTTTCTGACAGTGTTCGAAATTTGTATTGTCCAATGTAAAATACAGAATGGAACTGAATATTGCAGTAATCCTAGCCCATCTCCAGACATCTAGAATGAATGAACAAACATCAGTGGCGTGGTAGACTTAAGTCATTGACTGAGAGGCTTAATGTGGTTGTTAGAATTTTATGCTTTTTTAAAGCTTCGCTCGTGCAGTGCCGGCGTTAGAGAGTTGGAGGTCCCCAAATACAAGTTGAGGCCCCTATAATAGGAAGTCTGGAGGCAGAGCCCCCAGCGAGGTCCAGGGGCAGAGCCCTTGGTCAGTGGGTCAGAGGGGCCAAGCCCCCTGATGCTGGAACACTTGGCTTTTGGACGTTCACTGCAAGTCGCAAATTTGCCTACTTTTAAAAAAATTTGAAACGCCAAAAATCAGATACAATTTGTGTTGTCTTTTCAGAAATGACGTCTATAGGCCGCAATACGTTGCAGATTACTGTACAGTAATGAAAAGTAATATACTTGTCCAGTCCACTTTCGGTAAACTTTCCACATGTTTATTCATTTTATTGTTGAATATATTATTTAGAAAACTAGAAATTTTTTTCACACCTAGCATATGAGGCCCTGAGCATACGTCAGCCCCCCCGCCGCCCCCGGCCGAGGGCTATGGGGTGCCTTTCGCCGGCTCTGCGTTTGTACACCAACATTATTATTCACGTATATACGCCTAATCGCAAGCGAGTCGGTTACCAAACGTGAGGAACTTTGGTGTTGATTTTTCTGTATTCCTTTCATCAGAGAATTAACGCACGTTTTGGATACAGCACCATGTGCAATTAAATTCTAATAGTTGTTTATACGTTTGATGTTAAATTAATTCGGTTTGTAACTTCATGACAGAATGACTTTTTGTTGGGGCCAATTCCTTCTTCTTCTCGTGTTTACGTTGATGTACATAATATTTTCTGCAAATAACCCCTGTTTCGCGGCAAACACATTTTGTTCCAGCCAAATGCATTGAATGCTGCTGCGACTATAATCCCAAACTCCACTAGGCCTGCTTCTGCTTGTTGTGGACTTCTGGACAAGCGACAACAATCTGTAGACCTACAACATTTCGAAATGTCAAGACGTGGATTGATTATAGGCCTTCGATTAATTTTTCTCATTTTATCACCTACACAGTACATAATCCTATCACGATTTTTGTGGAATTTACGACTTTTTGTACAGAATGTTGTACGACATATCCGAACAAGTGTAAGTGGACTGTGTGCTTTAACGATGTCTATCAAAGTTCAAATGTCTAGCGAAGATGGCAAAGTACAACGATTGACAGTAAAGTTAACGCGGCAAGCGTCTTCTCTTCTCGTTGCAGTTGAATGTGTTGGCGATAGGCCTATTTATTTTATTGTCCAACGTTCGTGTTAACTAACTACTGTTACAGTAAGTAGTAAAGAATATCTATCCTGCATGTGCATAGCATAGGTCATAATGTTTAAAAACTAATGCAGTATTATTTTTTGCCATGCCTGATGCCTCATAAGTGTCACTTTGTTTTCGGTACACTTGAACCTATAGAAATGAAAATTTTACCGAATTCTTTTTTAATAAACTCAACAGTGGAAAAAAGTTTTCATTGTTAAGTACCGGGCACTTTTATTCGTCAAACGCAGACATAATCACATAAATAGCTAACAAAAAGTGGTAGTATTACGGTAGTCAAAAGTTAGTATAGGCCTAGCATTGCAGCAGCAGAGTAGTCGCCATCATCGTATCGCAAAATCGTTTAATAAAACGTTGAAAGCGCAACCTCTAACAACTCGCTCGTCATAGACGTAATTATTGGCAGTAAAACCTGACAGCGCCCATAAACAGCGCAACACACAGTAAGACGCCAATCTCCGAGTTGTTGTTATTATCGTCCTACGTATAAAGCTGTAACAATGATGGCAGAAAGTAAAGGACAGATACTATACGAACTTCGCCGCTGTCATTCTAAGGACGATGTGCGCGATGACGTCACGGGGTTTCAGCGTGAGCGGCGAGACGGTAGTCATGACAACAGAGATGCACAGTGCGGGCGAGCCACTACGCATCGTTGAGGCGGGGGATGGCGGATGTCGACTGTACATTGAAGGACAGACGCTGCTGGAGAAGAGACGCTATATCCGCAAACATCTGGACGCACTGCGCAAGTTCCTCATGTGGGAGCCGCGTGGTCACCACGACATGTACGGAGCACTGCTCGTTGAACCCGATCACCCAGGTGACCAACCATGTGTAAAGGTTAGCAGGTTAAAGGTCATATACAGCTTTCTACGTGAGACCTGTCGCAAAGCTACGAAGTGTTACGTCCTGCTGTATGGGATCACAGTGTTACCTGCCACCCGACACAGGTGAACGCGCCCCGCCTTAACCCCCAGCCAAATAGGCCGGTAAGGCCGGTACTCAATTTACCTACCCCGGAGGGATGGAAGGCTGAGTTGACTTTGGTGGCTGGTTTTATACCTAGATGGTTTCCTGTCCGCTGACAGTCATCCATCTAAGTAGTAACCACTTGATAGCGACCCGACCGGGAATCGAACCCGCAACCTCTCGATCGTAAGTCCGACACCCTACCGTTACTACGTACGTCACGAAGATACTATCATGTTTGTTTGTACATTGTCATAATATAACCACGGTTCACAATTTGCTGCTGAAAAATATTTAGGCGCTGCGATGATTCCATGGAACGGTATAGGTGTATAGGCCCCTACAGTAACGTGGGCCATATTGTATGGTCAGACAAATACAATACAGTACAGTAATATATGCTTTATACTTAACAGCTTTACACAAAACGGAAGCACAAAGTTTCTAATGCACTTACTTACTTATGAGCAATCCTACAAATGTTTGATGCGGAAACGATTTTGGCCAAGTAGCAATTTGAACGCTGCAGAGGTCTGTAAATATTGTGAGTAAACCTACGCTTGTCAGTTAATATAAGTAACCACCAAGGTGTCGTCACACAGGGTGATGTAATCAATGGCGTCGTAATCAGGGGGACGAGGGGCAGGCGACGATTGCTCCCTCCTACATTCTGTCGGAAAATCTTCTTGTCAGAAAAAAGTTTCGTCCAAAAATGCAAAATTTGAGACTGACAATCCGGATTTGGGGGAGATTTAAGAGCAAAAATTAAAAACTTTAGCACTCTGTCGAAAATTCGCAGTGTCTGTCGGAAAATTATTGCAACTTCTTGCCCCGCCTATACTTGTTTAACTCAAGACGCCGCTGGATTTAATACTATCGAAGACCCCCATAAAATTTTTTCGTAGGCGGTACGTCGGACCTGCGTGTCCAGTTTGGTCGTGCTTACATAGTTTGAAAAATGCCAACGTGCGGAATTTTTTTAGCCTTGTTACATTAAAACGTTAAAAATCCATTCGCGTACATGTGAGGCGACTACCCACATACCTTGGGCGTGCGCGCGACGTCGCATATCGACGTGCACGGCACGTCGGTAAAATTACGTCGGCACGACAACGTGTCATGGGAGCGATGGCGATCAATCCAGGCCCGTCTAGAGGGTTTGGTAGGGGGTAAGCTACCCCGGGCCCCGCGACCTTTGGGGGCCCGCCGTCTGCCAGAAATGTAAACTACGCCAGAATGTACCATTTTTAAAAAAATCAAAAATTTTCTCCCTAGAGGGGCCCCGTGAAAA
>Ga0209454_1001153_pt1 | contig 15865 bp, 11 predicted proteins | sample WorMetHERISLAND1_2_FD_187400 | JGI IMG/M metagenome (GOLD analysis project Ga0209454, IMG submission 187400) | Marine gutless worms symbiont microbial communities from Max Planck institute for Marine Microbiology, Germany - Olavius geniculatus... | ecosystem: Host-associated > Annelida >...
AAATGTATCACCTATAATTGTGATACATTTATCATATCGATGAAGTTCAACTTGTAGAATACGCCTATTTGAAAAGGTTGCCAGTTTTGCTGCGGTCCGTTAACTCAAAAAGTTTCTTGATCGCAGTCGAATAATATAAATGTTGTATATCACGGCACACGCAGGACGTTATGGGGTTCGGACTTTATCGAGGATGGTTTTCTTCAAAACAAAATGAAATAGTATACTAATAATATACTAAAGCTACAAAGTAATGTCTGCATTTTTCTTATCGCTTTTGGGTGAATAAAAATCTATGTAAGCTTTAACCGTACACATTTATATTTTATATTTTAGTTCGAAATAGATCAAAATGTGTTGGATGCTGTAAGCCTACCGTACCTGGGGATAGAAGGTAAAACGAAAACCCAACTACAAAATTCCGCGTATTGCTGTACGCTGCTGTCGTGTAAGTCATCAGTACTGATAACAAGATGTAATTGTATGTCTTGTCCAGGCGACCGTTTCAGCATAATGTCCAACGGTGACTTGCATATTCGTGATGTTGGTTCGGAGGACAGTCACAAGCCTCTGCGTTGTACGACCTTTAATACCCTCACCAACGACACGCGAACTAGCGCCCAAGCCATGCTATACGTCATAGGTAACTAACGTATAGCCTATTATACACTTTCCTGTACAAATTTTGTCAACGTTTGCTAAAAATGTAAGAATAAAGCACACGTAAAAGACCTAATTTTCAATGCAGACAAATTCAAAATGCTGTTGCGAAAGTATGGAGCATTACAGCAGTAAACCAAGGCAAATTGTGTCAATCAAGTGACTCAGTATCCTGTTGCTGTCATTCGGATCGTTATACCTGTTGTGTTCTGATTTTTTTACGCGCTAAAGCAGCTACTGCTTTCAGCGCGTCTTAGCCATCGCAATTCTGCCTGTCTGTCCGTCCGTTCGTCCGTCACACGGGTGAATCAGTCAAAAACGGTGCAAGCTAGAATTACCAAATGTTCACCGTCGGCTGCCCGGAAGACTCTGGTTTCAGGAACCGTAAAGCTTTTCCATCAATTTGAAGGGGATCACCTCGAACGAGGGCGCTAAATGAGAGGGGGTAGGCAAAATTTGCGATTTTTGGCCAATAAGTCGCTGTATCTCAGTAACGGATAGGGCCTAGATTACTAATGACTAATAGGAAGTCGTACACTGGCTTTCGATTGCCACCGATTTTAATGACCTTGGATGACCTTGAACACTTAAATAGGGTTTTATGGATTTTTGGCGATTTTGGGCTGCGAGACACTTTTCAAGAGCGAATTGCGCTGAAACCAATTGAGATAGACATAGACAAACTGCATATGAAATTTTTAGCATTGAACGTAGATTTCGACGGTCTAAGTCTCGATTTTCTAGGTTTAAGGAAACCTGCGCACGAGGGCATCAAAGAGCGGTACCCCCGTAAAAGTCGTTATTTTACTGTCGTTGGCCAGCCTTTCGTGAAAACATCTGGAGATAGACTGACAGTTTGCGAACAGAAACTGCTATAGGCTTTCGCGCGTCTCGTGAGCCTTAGCTCAATTTTTTTATTTTGTGAGCGGTCACAGAGTTTGTTTTAACTTATAAGATGATGTGGTGCTGTATCGTTAAAAACTGTTATTTGCCACTCATGAATTTGATTCACACTGTATGTTTTTACTATTTTTAGCCGACCATACTTAAGTAACGGTCGAGCTTATGGCATGGTTATCGTCTGTCCGTCCGTCGTCGTCTGTTCGTCAGTCACGAATGTATTGTGGCTAAATGGCAAGTCTTAAGGGGTCGGCGATGGTACCATCGGATAGGGCACTAACGACTTTGCATATGCTGTTAATAGTAACCATGTCTCTATCTGCAGCGGTTTGGCCGCAATTTTTAATGAAAAGTTTCAAGCTAAAAGTGGCCGTATCTCGGAAACGGTGAGAGATAGGGCCAAGGTTACTACTAATTACTAAAAGGAAATCGCATACGCCCTTTCAGATGAGATAAAAAATCATTGAATTTGAATGACCTTATATTTCACTGACAACCTAGCGACAGCTGGGCTTTTTGTTTTCTTTTACGTGCACACGATGAAATAATGCGTGAATGTTGCAGACTCGGTGAACTCGGCTCCGATAGTGAAGGAGACGCCAAGTCGGATCGTCGCACGGCAGGGCTCGCGGGTCGAGTTGCCCTGTGTGTCGAGCGCGTTTCCACTGCCGAGTTACACTTGGTCGCGCGATGGCGCCACCGTCAACACGACCTCTCGACTAACCCAGGTCGCCGGTAACCTGGTACTCGGCCACGCACAGCTCGACGACGCCGGCGACTACGTCTGCCGCACTTGGAACCAGCTTGGATCACGTGACGTCCGAGTCCGACTCATCGTTACTGGTCGGTCGCTACTTATTGTTTCCAAAGTACATCGTCTTTAGTGGAGCCAGCAAAAGGGGTTTTGGCAGAATGGAAAGCAATAGAAACATTTGATAGGAAATATCCAAAATCTGTACTAAAAAGACTGTTAATATCCATTACAGAACATCATTAATATACGGCTATTTTGCCTGTAACATTTGGGTCACTTATTTCATTTCTGGATAGAACGGACACGTAGGCTTTGTCGGGTGGCAGGTTATATGGCAGGTGACGCTCCGGAGCTCTACAATGGTTTTACCATAAAGAGCTACGCACGACCTTAACCACCTTTCTTTAACGTATTGTTAAGTGCTTGGCTTTCTGTGCTTCTGAATATGACTGACTGTTTTTCGCTGTATATAACTGCTGCAAATATGAGTAGTCAGACCTTGGAAGAATGCATTAATATAAAGATTGAAGGGTTAATAATGTATCCTAGTTGGATATGAGTTGACCTTATACAGATGTCAAGTGCAGTGTACAGTTCGCAGTATAAAGGCCTAACTGCTGGTTCCTTTACTTCAATGAGTTAACGTTGTGTTGCGCGAGGGAACTGCGTGACTCTGTATAATAAGTCAACGCGCGTTCTTAGCACTTTAAGCACTGCGCGATATAATTTTCTGCATTCTGCTAGACGATGTCGCGAAAAGGCCTCATAGGAATCTTTGATGTCACGCTTGCACTGAATAATTTTTTAGTTAATGCTACCACTGGTTGTAAATTCTTTTGTACTTGTATAACTGCACTGCGGCAGTGGTCTACCGGACGCGACCACAGATAGCGCGAATCGAACGCAACCGTGAACGGTTATGCTTAACTTATGTCTTTAACGGCATAGTCTACACAATAATATTATAGCTTTGGCTATGAATCGCAGTGCTTAGCTCGACATAGCTACTTACTCTTTGTAGAACAGTATAATTGGTATCAGCCAAGTAGTAGTACATTATATTTGAATAACGTAGTGGGTGTGTTAATGTCACCCGACACAAGTGAACGCACCCCGTCTCAATCTTAGCCAGACAGGCCGATACTCTATATTTACCTACCCTGGAGAGATACAAGGCTGAGTTGATCTTGGTGTTGGCTATTTACCTGGATGGTTTAGCTGTACATCGACAGTCGCTTGTCCGAATAGCAACCACTTAGGAGTCGAACCCACAACCTCTCGATTGTAAGTTTGCCACTATGACACTTTACCTTTAAACCACCAAGTCGGCACATTGGTAACACGTTGTTGTTGGCGGGATATAGCTGAGTTGAGGGCGCGCGTTCGTCCGGACGTGCAAGTGGTGGACGTCGGTCAGTCGGCTACGTTCGTCTGTGCTGTCTCCGGGTCGCCCAGGTCGTCCGTCGTCTGGTACAAGGACGGCGCGCTTTTAGTAAACACAGCGGACCACCCCAGTGATGATGGCAACGATGACGTCGAGAGGGTGACGCTGAGCGCCGACGGCCGACAGCTGAGCGTGAACGGAGTGCTGAGGCAGGACGCCGGCGTCTACCAGTGCCTCGTCGACAACGCCGACGACAGTCACCAGTCTGCCGGACGACTCATCATTGGAGGTAACTTCTAGAAGTTAAACGCGGAAGTTCACTAGTCAGATGGGGCACTAGACCGAACAGGCTTCGTCTATCTATTCAAATAAGGTCGACTTCGGACCACGCGTTTTACAGAATTTTGTCGTTTCGCTTGGTCCGAAGCGTCCTGATGAACGATCGTCGAGTTAATTCTTTGTAGCAAATTTTCAACTGCTTTAAAAGCAAAATAAAACACGAACGTCTTTGTGTAAAGGACAATCATTAAACATGGATGGCGAAATATTTTAAATCTGTTTGACTGCAAAAGTCAAACATTTAATCATAGTCTTTGTCACGAATGAACTGTGATTTCATTGCGGCTCATTTCATTTAAGTTTGGTACAGTTCTCTCACTTTGTACGTTTCTTAAGTTGTTGCAATTGACACTGACTTGCGATAAGAGACACTGCTGATATGTATGTACGTCTACAGCGGCGCGTGCGTACATCTACCGTCACTTAAAGGCCGAGACGTTTGCCACAGTCGACTCCAAGGTATCTCTGGTCTGTATCGCGGCCGGTAACCCGCCACCTACGGTCACTTGGACGCTGGACGACGCGCCACTCACGACGACCAATGACGACGACGATGACGGCTCGATGACGTCACGCTACGTCATCGCGTCGAGCGTGACGTCAGATGGTGACGTCATCAGCCACGTGAACGTGAGCGGCGTCAGAGTCACTGACGGCGGAACGTACCGCTGCACGGCCAAAAACCGCGTCGGCGTCGAGTCCGTCTCAGGAAAACTACTCGTGTACGGTACGTGCGCCAACGTCAAATACCGCAGCACTGCACGCTTTTCAAAAAATAAAGAAAACGTTGGGAAAAATAAAAAACGTTAAAAAACGTAAAAATCGTGAAAAATTTTTTTAATGAACCCAAAAACGTTTTTACATCTATGGATATGATGTTCACCTGTGTCTCGTTTTGAGACTTGCAACGTTACGACGTAAACGCATCACAACCGTACATTCCATCATTAATTCTGGACTTCAAACGCGTACACTTTTTACGATTTTTTCGCGATAAACAGCTTCAGGTTGGACTGCTTATGGGTTACAGTTACTTTGAGTGCTAACTTTTGATTGTGGGTTGGTTTGTACGTGCAGGCACGCCAGTCATCAGAGCTATGGAGAACGTGACAACAGTCGCTGGAGAAGAACTGGTGCTTCGCTGCTACGTCAGCGGCTATCCCGTGCACTCCATCACATGGACAAAAGGTTAATCTAGTTCAGTGTCTTCGTCTCAGCAGCATTCTAGCTCAGCGTTGCAATGATATTCCTCAGCGCATAATTTTATGCCTATGTGATCTCTGCCATTCTGTGGTAAAAACGTAAAAATTAACTCAACAAACTGTTTAGTTATTAACACAGACCTATAAACGAATCATACAGTAAACCTAGTGTCCGTGCAGCAAATGTGAATTATGTTACTATGTCTATCCTTGATTGGCATTTGCTTAAAATAATGCTTTTTAGCTACCAAATTCGATCATTACGCGCGAGAATAGCGCGTATTTGCTATGGTAATTCTGTCTCTCTGTGCATCTGTCCGTCTGTCCGTCTGTCCGTCCGTCCGTCACGACCCCGTACCGTTTCAAAACCAGTAGAGATAAAGGTCGGGTTTTCATTTTTTTTGATAGCTTAGTGTCTGTAGTATTTTTTGACAAAATTTCATGCCACTGGGTGAAAGGTGTCCTCACGAACGAGGAGGCGAAATAGGGGCACCCCTCCTAAAAAAGACGTTATTCTACCGCTGTTGGCTCGTCTAACGTGAAAATGGTTGCATAGGCACGAACATGCTGCTTATCATAACAAGCACTGGCAACGAGCTTTTTAGAAATATCAACATCAATGACCTTGAATGACCTTGAACTTTTAAAATAAAGGGTTTCAGTGAATTTTTCGTTTTTTGGGCTGCGACACGCATTTCAAGAGTGAATTGCGGCGAAATGGCTGGAGACAGACCAAGACAACCTGCATATGAAATTTTCAGCATTGAATGTAGATTTCACCAGTTTAAGTTCGGACCCTTTAGATTCAAAGAGGCCTGCGTACGTGGGTGTCAAAAGGGGTGCTCTTTTAAAAAGTGTTTATTTATCCGCTGTTGTCTTGTCTAGCGTGAAAATGGTTGCAGATGGGCACAGACATGCTGCTTATCATAACAAGCACTGGCGACAAGCTTTTTAGAAATGTCAACATCGATGACCTTGAATGACCTTGAACACCAAAAATATTAATTTTAAGTGATTTTTTGGCAATTTGTGGCTGCAAAAGAGTGAATTGCGACGAAATGGATGGAGACGATCAAGATTACCTGCGAACAGGAACTGCCATGGGCTGTCGCGCGTCTCATGAGCATTAGCTCAGATTTCTTGTTTTAAATTACATATTGTCGTTAAAGCACTGACTTATTAGCCAACTGTGCTTTTAGAGCGTTGTTTTATGAACTAAATTGCGTAAGCTTACATTCACTGTCACTGTCAAACGTATGGCTCTAACTTAAGTCCAATTATCACCGAAAGTACTAACACCGTGTTTAAAGACAGCTGATTATTATTAATGCAATATGCAGTAAACAGCGCTTTATCATACATAACGTAAATAAATAATTAAATGTACGGTGCAGATGGGTCAGTGTTGCCTGTGAATCACCGACAGCGTGTGGACAGTGACGGTGGATTGACGCTGAGTGCCGTCAATCGTCTGGCTGATGCCGGCGCGTACACATGCGACGCTCGCGACACCACCGGACAGGGCATGAGTCGGTCCGTTCACGTCTCCGTCATGGGTTCGCCTCAATACTCGCTCTTCTGTTCTGATGACCTAACGCAGCGCAGAGTTCTGTTCTACCGCACAACAGATAATAACAGCAATATTGGCGTTATCTGTGACCAAAAATATTTATTTAGCTTTATTTAGCAGATAGGCCTAATTGGTGTGTTATAGCATGATGGTGCGCGCTTCGTCGTGTGCCTGACTGAGCGAGAAGGGGAGTTCGTATTCGACCAAGCCGCCGGGGTAACTCAGCCTGGCCATCCCTTCGGGTGTAGCAAAATAAGTACTGACGAATGACGATGATTACGGCCACCATCAAGGAAGAATCCGCGAGTTCTCGATAACAGTAGCCTTTGTCACCAAGACTGCTAGAAATAGCATACTGACCCAGTCGGTTAAAGGCCGACTTGAGTTGCATGCTAGCTTAACTGGGTTTAACTCTCGCCGGCTTAAAAGCGCGCAGAAGGAGATGTACACCTACGCGGTGGACCTAGCTGTTTATGCGAATTTTTTTTCTTGCTTTCGTGGTAGTTAGTTGGTTGTCGTGTGTGGTGCACAGAGCCGCCTCACATCGATGCATTTTCGTTTCCTCAGCGCAAGCTGTATGACCGCGTTTCCGTGTCGTGTGTCGTCAGCAGCGGCGATCTACCGATCAACATCGCATGGACCAAGGACAACGCAGACATTCCACATCAACTCGGTGTCGTCGTCCAGGTCAGATTTATTACTGTCCGCGGTAGCGATGACAGTATTGTTTTTAGCGTCGTCGCTAAGTTTGTTTTTTTTGTTTCTTTGTTACCAAGCTTACCTTGATGAAATTCTGCACAAACATGTATCTCGACAGGTCATAATCAAAGGTTAAGATTTTATAGATATTTGGTGTATTTTTGTCTGCATAACACTACGGCTATCCGCAGACAGTATATACTTAGCATTGAGCAGGGCTTGACGATCTTGTTTTGATTTGTTCTGGACATAATGCAACATGTCGTACGACTTTTTTCTGTTCTATAACATGTTGTGGATGTTTTTGTTGTTGCTGCTGTACAAACAGATGCACAACAAATCGAAGCAAGTGGCGTTCCAGCCTTACTATGCTACTGTTGTATTCTGCCTTACGGGCAGGTTTTCGTTTTCTATCGACACCATCTTTCCTGCTTTTGTGTCAGCTCTTTCAGTTGTGTATAATCCTTGTCCTCCTTATTTGTCTCCAGTAGCCAGCTCAGTAGCATTTCTTTTGGTTTTTCTCTTGTCTTATTTCCTGGCAGTCGACCTTCCAACACTGTTCTCACCAAAGAACCATAACGTAGCACATGTCCCAACCACATCTTCTGTCTATTCCTCGGTGTTTCCATGAGTTCTCTTCTTGTTTCAACTCTTTTTATCACTTCATTTTTTTGTGCTCAATCCAAAGTATTCTCAATTTAGAAGCCATATCCACATTTCAAATGCTTCAATCCTTTTTATGTCACTTTTTTTCAATGTTTGCGTCTCACTTCCATACAGTGCAACACTCCATACGAATGCTTTGACTATGCTTTTTTAGCTGGAGACTGGGGGATCCACACACGAGATCTTTCTTCTTGTTGAAAGCTTCCTTTGCCAATGCAATGCGACGTCTTACTTTGCATTCACTTCTGCAGTTCTCAGTCACCATACTTTCAAGATAACAGAACTGTGTGACTGACTCCAATTCTTTACCATTGACCATTATTCCCAACTTCCTGTTCTTCCTCTCTGGCATTCGCATAACTTTAGTTTTTCACATTTATTTGCATGTTGTATTTTTTCTGACGTCTATTGGAATGCAGCCTTACTATAGGCCTATCTGGAATTATTATTTTTTCCGTGAAAAAATTTTATTAACATCTAAGCGGTTTTTCGACATGCCATATTAACACGTCACGTTATCTTGTTCTAAACATTAGTTTTTTATTATGTGATCATATATTTTGACGCTTGTCTTCATTGCCCTGCATACGTATTCGTGTTGCTTTTGTTATTCATTTTGCAAAACCACACATTACGGATGAGATATCTAGGCTTTTGGCTCGCTTTCTCGGTTCTAGTATAGTCCGAATTGGACAAAGAAATTCTGTCCGCTGTAGAAAAAAACGCACAGCGTATAGACTACATAGCAAGTGCTGACGATGTGGTTGCAGAAGACAGGCGCCTACTCAAGCCTGCTGTCAATCGGTCGCGCCGACCCACGTCTCAATGGCAACTATACATGTACCGCGTCCAACGCAGCCGCTACTGCCGACTACACAGCCGAACTGCACGTTGACGGTAAATAACGTAACTATTTTACTTCTTTTATTTATTTGATGCACATACATTGCTTACACACTATACACAGGTACACAAAGTAACACTAGCTGATCAGCAAATTATAAACACTGTCAAGAATACGCAGACACGAAACAATGGACATCGCAAATACGCAGGTGTGAGATCAAACGACTTAGTAAAATGGCGATCTAGAAATGATTGATTGCATTGTGTTGATTATGTTGTATTCTATACACGTAAGAGTTTTTCGTGCATGCCGTGTAACCATGTAGTCTAAGACTGATGTAGTCGTCGTGTTGTCGCGTGCAGTTCCGCCGAGGTGGAAGATAGAACCTCGAGACTCGTCAGTCGTTCTTGGTCACAGCGTCATCATCGACTGCCAGTCGGACGCTGATCCTGACCCAGTTGTCACGTGGAAGAAAGGTAGGCACAGCAGACACGCAAACATTTACTTCTATATCTATAGAACTTATTGTTGCCATGACAACAACAGCAGCAGCAGCAGCCGCGGAGCACGCATAATCTCAGATAGAATTATCGGATTATCAGAGTCAAATCGCGCGAAACTACTGTACAATAACCAGAAGATTAATCATGTAGAAAACGCTCGATCGGGCAAAGCAATGAATGAGAGCGGCATATATTTAATGCTGATATTTCGGATTCGTGTTTCGCCATCTCGTGTGATTATGCAGACTAACAATAATAACGTACATTAGTTATAATGTAACCCAATTGCTTTTCAAACGAGGACATAGGACATGTCTGGTGACACGGACGACACGTCGAACGACGCGTCCGATTTCGTCGGACGAGGTTTTTAAATATCGAAAGCCTCGGCGACGTCAGCCAACACCTCGGGCGAGGAAATCGGTGCGTGTAGCCACGCCGTAACCCGGAGTAACACGGGAACTACGGGCCAGCTAGTATAGTATGGCAGTAGTAGGCAAGATGTAGATCTGTAGTTAGTTGTTGTGTTGGGACATGGATGCTGGAAGCAGACAGCGGCGAGCAACACGGGCAACGCGGTGACTACGTGCCTGTGACACAGAGCAATGCCGAGTCTACCAGTGTTGTGGGTGGTCGTCGTCTGCGTCAGCTGTACAACGGCAGCCTGCTGCTGACTGACGCCTCGGCTGCTGACGCTGGTTTCTACCTCTGCCACGCCAGCAACAGCGTTGGTGCCGACCTCAGCAAAGTCATACGACTTGTCGTCCACAGTAAGCGCTTCCTAGCTCAATCAGCGGCGTCAGTGGCAGAGCCAAGATTTGGATGTAGGGGGCACCTTAGAGATGAGGTTTGTGGAGCGGTGTCTGCTTTTCACTGGGGAAAGGTTTGGCGAGAGGGCTATGTTCCTTTTCCGGAAAATTTTTGGATTTTTTGGTGTGAAAATGAAGTGTTTTGTTGCATATTTGGCAATATTTTCAGTAACTGGATAGGCTTCTGGGCACGTCCCCGGATGCTCCTTCCATGGCTATGCCATTGAGCGGCGTCGTGCGTTACGAAAGTAGGCGGAGCATGGAAATTGCATTTTTCGGACAGAGTAAATTAATGTTGCAGAGAAGTTTAATGTTGCATCTAAATTTCCTTGAGATAGGCGATTTTTGATCTAAAATTCAGTATTTCCCCCCCCCCAAAAAAAAAATTTTTTTTGACATAAAGATTTTTTGACTGATTAAAATTTTTGGTCCGCCTGCCACGATGCTACTGTGTGCAATTTACTATTATTATTTTTTTTGTTTTTTAGCTGTGCAGTAAACTAAGGTAGCCATCGTCAAAATTTTAACATGCGTTTTTTCATTATTATTCCATGATTTTTTCATTATTTTTCATTATTTTTTTCATTATTATCCTATTAACATGATTTGTGAGCAGTAGGCTTGTTCAGTGACGACAGTAGGTGAACTCAGAACTGTGCTATTTTGTCGGCAGTTCCTGCGAAGTTTACGGCGGTTGAGCAAAACTATACCGCTAGATTGGGAGATCAAGTCGCGATGGATTGTCTTTCTGAAGGCGATCGGCCTCTGTCCATTGCGTGGAGTTTCAATCACGCCAACATCGACTGGCAGTATAACACCAGGTTCGTTCTTATTTTTTCGTTCTAGTATTATTATGCTGAACAACGTTGGAGCGTTCTTGACGCTGGTGAACGGGCAACTGTAGGCTAAGGCAAATTTGTGCTATAACAATTGCCATTTTTGGTGAGGGATACTTGTAACGTCGATGTTTCCATTGGTAGCATAATCGTTGCCATACGGGAATGATTTTTAATTTTCAACCGTGTTTTTTTAATTGTGCAAAACTAAAGGAGGTGTCACACTGGCGGCCGTTCGGACGGCCATCCGGACCGCCAGTGTGACCCCTCCTTAATACAAATGAGAAAATAATTAAAATAATGCATTGGGGATGTTTGAAAGCTGAACTTGCATTTCCGTTGTCGCTGTCGGTTTTCAAACAACGCTTTATTCCTGCTTTCGACGTTTATGTCATTTGAGAGACAAAATATTAATGTGAACTAGCAATATTTGCGCCACGTTAAAATATCTAGCCTACAACAACGAGTTTATAACGATGATAAAATCAAGTTGAGTAGAACAAACCGAGCGTAGAATGACATCTGAATCTTGTCTTTTGTCGTCAACATTTCAAGAAAATTGAAAACAACTTTCTATGCAGTGCATTTTCAGACTTTTTCAAGTGTTTATAATGTTCTTAATATTTTTGAAAAGTTTGCTAACAAACGACGCGCCTCAGATTTGTTTGGTATATTTTATTATGTAATGAAATAATAATGTAAATAGAATTTTGAACAACATTGTAGGTTGTAGTTTGCTCATTTTGCCATAATTAACTATATAGACGATGTTTTGCCCTCGAAAGAATGGAACGAAAAACAATAGAACAAAGTCAGTAGTTTACTTTGCTGCGGGTGTGCGGTGCTGCAGATTAAAGGCGTTCTACTTCGAGACGACGACGACGGCAGGGACCCCGGCGGAGACCGTCATGGGTTCGCGGCTGACTATTGACGGGGCGCGGCGTCAAGACGGTGGTCTGTATGTCTGCACGGCACAGAACGCTTACGGCAGCGACACGTCGGACGTAGAGCTGACCGTTCTTGAGCCTCCAGACTCGCCGAGTAACATTCTTCTCGACGGTGTGGGAAGTCGCACTCTGACGCTCAGCTGGAACGTCGATTTCGACGGAAACTCGCCGCTGACAGCCGTCGTCGTCGAGCTTTGCAACGAAACCGGTCAGTTACCTCATATTGTATTCGGAGTTTATATAAAATGTAAATAAAAATTAAAGGTTATAGGTCGTTTATAGAAAACCCACCGCAAAACTACGGAGCGTCACCTGCCATATGAGATCACACAGTTTTACCTGCCACCCCACACAAGTGAACGCGTCCCGCCTTAATCTCAGCCAGACGGCCTGGCATTCGATTTACCTATCATGGAGGAATGGAAGGTTGAGTTGACTTTGGTGTTGGTTATATACGTAGATGGCTCACTTGTCCGCAGTCACCCATCCAAGTAGCAACCACTTGAACACACGACCTGTCCACTGTAAGTCTGACACCATACGGCTACTCCACCAAGCCACCGGATCGTTGGCTCAGTGCGCTGTTGACAAATTCTTTTCTGCGAAATTCCAAAGCATAGAATTGCACCTGTGCCCTTTCAGTATTTTTGATTGCTTTATCGATTCTGAAGCGCACCGAGATAGAGACTAGAACGCATATTTATCTCTACGCTACTGCAATGCCAAACAGTCTGCTTTTGAAGATGATTTAAAATTATCAGTAATCAAATTGACCTAACATTCTATTCTAATAAGCCTAGCCGTCTTTGTGCAATAAAATAATCAAAGTGGGTGAAAATTTGACGAAGTTCTGACAAAAGCAATTCTACACGGCTGTTCTAAGTCACAGTGTAATATGTACGAGTATGACTTGCGTATTGGAGTAACAAATGACGGACTGACTAATTGATTGACAGCTGTATTGCTGGGCCGTCTTTAGGGACGTGGTCGAACGTGTCGAAGAGATTGCGGCTAGCCGGCACTAAGCGTGAAGCGTTGATCAGTTCGCTTCATCCGGCGGTCAGGTATCAGATCCGACTGTTTGCAGAGAACGACATTGGAGTCAGCAAACCGAGCGTTGTGCTGCGAGCCATCACCACCGAAGAAGGTAATGCAAACTACCTACCAACCAGCTGTTGACAGTCAGCGACTGATAAAAGTAGAAAAGTCAAGTTGCAGCGTCTGAAACGTAGACATTGCATAGGAGCAGAAAAGTCTCTGGAACATAGATTGAGGAAGCCTCGAATAATCTGCCGACAGTGTAACTGTGGACGACTGAACTACAGCGTTTCTGTATTCAAAAGTGGCAGGCGAGAACTTATCTCGGTTTCAGGGTACTTTTATTACCTTTGATGATGTATATAAATGAAAAAGTTGCTTTACTGCTTTACTTCAACCAGTGCTATTAATCAGTCACTGACAAACGTCGTAAGATTGTCGTTAAGTTGTTATTTACTGTTAACGCATTATTTCTGTTGTGCTCAATGTACAGAACCTTCGGCTGCTCCGCGTGACGTCACGGTTGTTGCTATTGGATCGCAGACGCTGCAAGTGTCCTGGAAGGTTTGTAATCGGACATTCTTGTAATGCGCATTAGACATTTTCTTGTACGAATATATTTATGATTAGTTTGATTTGATTTGGTTCACTACATACAGTCAGCCATTTTCTGTTAGTCAACAGAACTTATATACTTACTCGGTTCTTCACTTTTTCACAGGCATCAGTGCATCATACTACAAAGGCCATCTCAGTCTGGCAATTCTTGCGTGGTTAGGCAGAATGAGTACTGGCCATGGTTACGGCCACTTCTAGAAAAAAACTGCGAGTTCTAAATAATACTCGGCCCAGTCGGTAAAAAGACCCTGGCTTAACAGAGCCGGTCATTCGGACGACTTGGGTTGTATCATATCTTGGGGAGCTCTTTCTATAAGTTATAAGACGCTTTCTACTGAACTTTTTCTCGATATTGTTACAGCGATATTAGCCGAATATGATAGCTAAATTAGGTTTAACACTCTTTGTAAAAATGATGAGCTCTGACGCTATATGGACCTAGCTGCATGTCACAGTCTGTGCAAAATCTTCTCTTCAATAAATATGTTATATTTTTATATATGTTTCTGGTTGTTGTAGAGTCCTGCATTGCTGCATCACAACGGTCGGCTGATCGGCTACTACGTCGGCTACAAGCGCTGCAACTCGAGCTCACCGTATCTCTATGTCAGCGTCCCTGCTGCTGCTGCTGATGATGATGATGTGCGCTGTCAGCTGGATGAGCTTGACAAGTACACGTCATACGGCGTCCACGTGCAGGCGTACAATGCCAAAGGCGCTGGGCCACGCTCTGCGGATGTCATCGTCAGGACACTGGAAGACGGTATAACACGGAGCTTTTGTAGTGTTTTAATAATCTTCAGCTGAGTGTTTCAAGCAAACTAAATGTAGGCCTACATATCTGCTAAGTAAACAGATGGACAGGCAAAAGTAATGTGGCCTGTCAGGACGGCCGCATAGTAGAGTGTATCTGTGCGTGTGTGCTGTGACTAGTGCCCAGTCAGCCTCCGGAGAACGTGAACGCGATGGCTGTGACGTCACAGAGTATTCTGGTGCTTTGGAACCCGCCGCCTCAGTCCGAGCAGAACGGCGTCTTGGTCGGATACAAAATTCTCTACCGAGTTGTACGCAACGACGAAGGTACAACAGCGCATGCATATACCGTGGCCTGACAGATTTTTACGCGTGATAGCAGAATGCTTCGCGCGTCTTAACCATCGTCTAGGCGTCCGTCCGTCTGTCTGTCTGTCCGTCCGTCTGTCACACCCTGGCACTGTATCAAAACGGTGCAAGCTAAAATCATAAAATCTACACCATGGGCTGCCTCAAGGTCTCTAGTTTTTCGTGACAAAACTTCGTACCCCTGGGTGCGGGGGTTCCTTTTGAACGAGGGCGTCAAGAAGCGGTACACTCTAAAAAGACGTTATTTTGCCACTATTGGCTCTTATAGCGTGAAAATGGTTGCGGATAGGTACACACATTTTGCTTATCATAACAAGCACTGGCAACAGGCTTTTTAGATTTATTAACATCGATGACCTTGATTGACCTTGAACCACCCAAAAAGAGGTTTTTAGTTAATTTTTTTCCAAAGTTTTGGATGCAGTGCACATTTTAACAGTAAATTGCGACGAAATGGCTGTTGATAGACCAAGACAACGTGCATATGAAATTTTCAGCATTATACGTTATAGATTTCAGCAATCCAAGTCCCGATTCCCTACGTTCAAGGAGGCCGGCGCAGGCAGGCGTAAAAGATGGCTACCTCCCCCTCTATAAAGTGGTTATTTTTACCGCAATTATCTCGTGTAGCGTAAAAACGGTTGCAGATAGGTACAGACTGCTGCGTAACGACGGATTGTACAATGCTTCCCATGCGTACAGACGAGACGGGTCAGATGGTGTTGAGAACTGAACGTGAGAATCACAGCCTGGAGATTCTCGGACTGCTCAAGTTCACCAATTACAGCGTGCGAGTGCTGGCTCGCACGCAGATCGGCGACGGAGTCGCCTCAGAGGCCATCTACGTACGCACGCGCAACGACTGTACGTCTGCTGTTGTGTTTATTTAACAGCTAAAAAATCTTATACGAAGTACACTTAAACAAACCAAAAATAAAAATAAAAAAAATGAAAGTTTTAATTTTAAGATC
>Ga0209454_1001155_pt1 | contig 15854 bp, 4 predicted proteins | sample WorMetHERISLAND1_2_FD_187400 | JGI IMG/M metagenome (GOLD analysis project Ga0209454, IMG submission 187400) | Marine gutless worms symbiont microbial communities from Max Planck institute for Marine Microbiology, Germany - Olavius geniculatus... | ecosystem: Host-associated > Annelida >...
GTGCTGCAATTTAATTTAAATGTAATTTATATATATAAAACTCAGTTAATGGAACAACTCTCATATGTGGTGCTAAAGTTGTTAGTTTTTGGAGCATTGTCAATACTGCTATGAGCTTTAACAGTGCTGTAGTGAAAGGTTTTTTATAGTTATTATAATTATATAACAGTTGTAATGATGTTCATATTAACTGCTATGTACACTGTACACATTTTTAGGTTCTGGTGTAAAAGTTGCAATATTTGATACCGGATTGGCTGCCGATCATCCGCATTTCAAGAAAGATCGAGTGAAAGACAGAACAAACTGGACAAATGAGAAAACTGTTGATGATGGTAAATGTTTGTAGCTCACTATTTTGTGTAATTTGCTTAATGATTCAAAAAACATTTTTTTAAATACTTAACTCTTAATGATATTAATGTAACTTCTGTCCTAGCATTTAGAATTATATGTAGCTGGCTGAAAATTATTTGTAAAATTCAAACATTGATAGCTAAGAGAGATTTCGTAAATTGTCGGCAGCTGAAGTCGCGTATCTTTCTCTGCGCTAAGACGATATAATGGTGTTAATTTACAGGACTCGGCCATGGAACATTTGTTGCTGGAGTCATTGCTAGTTACAAGGAATGTCTCGGGTTTGCACCAGATGCTGATCTGTATATTTTCCGAGTATTCACAAACAACCAGGTCAGTGAGCTGTTAGCTTGTCTCCAGTTGGTGAAATAAAAAACAGCAGTGTTAATTAATAGCTTGGTTGATATGCTTTTTGCTGACAGTTTACAAGTACAAAATAATTGAGTGATATGTTACTGATAACGTGATTCAGAGCTCTAAAGTATGTCCTGTCTTATAGGTTTGCATAGACTTATATCCTCCATGGAATTACTGAAATCTGCAGATGTATATGATGAATTTATTGTATTATTATTGGCGAGTTGTGTGTTTTTAGACTTATGGTTAAGTCTAATGTTAATTTTGGTCGCGGTTTTTGTGATACAACTACACCATGTCCGGTAAAAATGGACCCCCTAGACATCATGCAATAAAAGTGTCAAATCTAAACGAATATGAATAACATTTCGCACATTTAATCCCCAATAAATTCCTGAAGCGACTGCCAAATTTTGTTGAGAAACATTATTTCTTACCAAAATTATCAAATGTTAAATATCGATAACAAAATATCTTTATTACCAATATTGCGTGACATACTGCAGTCGCTCAAGCGGAAGTGATGTTTGTTGAATGTTGATGCAATCAAAATAACATACACGATAACAAGATGGTGTTTTCTGCAGATTATCATGCTTTAATTAAACTGTTGAGGCAAAAGAAATAGTATGGTGCTAAAAAGTTTGTTGCAGAATTTCCCAGCAAGCTGTGGACGTTGTCAGGATTAAACAAACGGTTGCCTAATACTGGACACTTCACATTTTGAGACAACCTCACAAAAGCCACTGTAACTATTGTTTGCGTAAATACATTTAATTGAAATTTGGCACTTTGACTGCCAATAGATGATGCATTCTTAGTGTAAAATTTGGCCAGAGTCAGATGTTGTTTGTTAAAGTTACATAAATGAACACGGGAGTTTACTTAATGTAACACCATATTGGTAACAGAGATATTTTGACATTATCGATATTCATCAATTAATAATTCTGGTAAGAAATAATATTTTTTAACGAATTTGGCGATTGCTTCAGGAATTTATTGGGGATTAAGTGTACAAAACTTTATTCAAATTTGTTCAGATTTGACATTTTTATTGCATGATGTCTAGGGGGTCCGTTTTTACTGGACACAGTGTATGTTAATTACATTGAGATAAGTCAACGAGTATTGCTTATGCAATCCAAAGACTGTTGGTGCTTTGGTGCATACACTATCAACTGATACTAGGGATTGCAATCCCGGGATTTCGAATCCCGGGATCCCAGCCGATCGCATTTTCAGTCTTACCACACTCTATGGTTTACTGTTTAGGTCTCTTACACATCGTGGTTCCTCGATGCATTCAACTATGCCATCATGAAGAAAATCAACGTCCTCAACTTGAGTATAGGAGGACCGGACTTTATGGATCATCCATTTGTTGACAAGGTGATTTCAGCATGTAGTTATTGTATATTTCGGCCTACATCATAATCAGCTGCATAAGCCGAGTACGAGTAAGGATTTAATACTTATTTTTAGAGCTGTCACAGTTGACGCGTTAATTAACGCGTTAATGCATTAATAAATTAACGCGTGTTAAAAAAATTAACGCGCGTTAAAAAAATTAACGCACATGCGTAAATTTATTTCATTCAGTTACTAAATTCTGTGCAGCAAAAGTTCAGATATTCCATTAAACTGCGGTATTACGCAACACGTTCTTGCTGCGTTTTCAACAGTTGTCCATCGACGACGTTGAGCGTGTCAATCGCCGTTTGCTACTGTAATCGTCGCGGCTTACTAATGCGCGCTACGAAACGAGCTTTTTTGTCATTAATTAGCAACTGTGTGAGTGTCTACGTGAGGTGATACTTTCGGACAGACAGATTGCAGCCATTTGCTTGTTAACGAAACAGAAACTGAGACGATAATTTCCAAACTGCGGCTGTACACGTGTTAGTTGTTTCGATTTTTTTTTTGCCGTTGCTTTTCACCGATCGGTTTTTTTCACCACCTCGAGACTCTGATCTTGCTCCTATCCAACGCAACGCACGCAAGAAAGCACGCAAAAAACGCAGCTGATGCAAGGGACACAACGGCCGGAACGCAAGGACAGGAGCGGTGTCTATTCTAGCGTTGCGTCCGTTGCTTGCGTTGCATCAAAGTGTGCGTTGCATTGGATGAAAACATGCGCCATAGGCCCTATATCGAACTGAAGTGATGCGAAGTTGGATCAGTCGAAAACTCTGTTTATTTCTCTTCTGTGACTACAATGTCACAGTCAGACGGACGGAAGGACGTACGAACGGTCTTAAAGTGCGGTTATATGACAATCGAATGAAATCAAGTAAGTTACTCTCGACGGGACTGCGTGCGTTAATTTATGCGTTAATTAATGCATTAAAAAAATTAACGCACTGCGTTAATGCGTTAAGATATATAACGCCTTGACAGCTCTACTTATTTTATTATCTGGTTGTATTCAGTTCTGTCCTTCTCAGAAACTTGCTACAAAATTTTTGTGGCTCCCATTGTAAGTTATTATTTCATTTATTATTGTCTGGCTGTAATTCATGTTTGCATTGAGCTGGCTGCAATTACTTTTCGTAATCTAGAGTAAACTTTTGGGAACTGTTGAGACAGGTCCCCGTCTGTGCCTTTCAGTTAACAGTATCTTCTGAGGCATCTGTCATTCTTCAATTTATATGAAATCTTATGTTCAATGATAATGCATGTTGTTAGTAGAATTTTGATCATTTCACTTAGCGAAAATGTGAATTTCTTCAGAAGTACATATGTGTAAATCGTGACAAGTTTTGAGTGATACATAAGAGGTTTAACGTCCTGGTGTTTGGCTAATGGTCTAGGTATGGGAGTTGACCGCTAACAATATCATCATGGTGTCAGCTATTGGAAATGATGGACCATTGTATGGGTTAGTAGATCAAATTATAAAGTTACTTTCTATGCTGTGTCTTATTTTTCTTCTGAATGATCATTTCTTGTTGCATAAAGCCATTAGTTTACTGGCTATTGTTCGACTTGTGATTGACTTTTTCTGCTGTTCATTTAGCAGTTTTATGGCAGGCTTCTTCTTATGTTTCGGGTTTCCCAAACGGCACGTCTTCTTTCACCTGCTTCCTTCAAATCAGTATGGCATTTAAATTGGTTTGGTAGTGTTTTTATTAACCTTTTCTTTTTCTATTAATTATTGAAAGGGTGCTGATTACAGACTGTGCACTTATTGCTGTTGTTTATTACGGTTAGTTTGACATATAAGACTCATTTGCTGCCAAAACACTTATCATGCCTCTGTGGCCCCCTGACCTCTTATTTTTTGTTTGTTACTTACGTGATTTGAAACAAATTTATCTCTTAATATATACGGATACATTTTTTTCTTTTTTTGTGGCAGTACACTGAATAATCCTGCAGATCAGATGGATGTTATTGGTGTTGGTGGCATCAATTTTGACAATCAGATTGCTAAGTTCTCATCCCGTGGCATGACTACATGGGTGAGTGATGTCTGCCTTGCCTGGTCTTATCAGTTTCTTTGTCTCTGGGCACGCTTGTTTTGTTCGGTGATACTGATAGCAGTGCTGGTTGTATATGATTAGAATTAGTTGTACATTTTTATCTGCTGCTTATCATTCTTGGTCATTTTGCATTTTTTGGTTTTATCTGGTATGTCAAAATAGAACAGAATTCATTGTAATTGATATGTATTAGGGTGATTTTGTTGATTGCTCTGTCACATGTTTCTGTGTCTCTGACTGACATAAACAATTTTGGGAATTGTTTAAATTGCCAATTGCAATAAATTGGATTTAGTGTCCTGAAATGGGCTTCCATTGTTGATTCTCCCAGCTATGTGGCAAATGATCAGATTTGTATTGACGCTTGGAGCCAGTGCAGCTCTTACGTGATATGCACCAAAATTCAGTTTGCCAAATTTCACACCACGGTTCGCATGAAATTGTTGTGGTTGATTGTGCAGGGATGTTTCAGTTTGCGATACGTCTTTTTTGTTCTTTACTTGTAGTGATTTCAGCATTTGGTACATAATATATGTGCATTATTGTGCTAATATTGTTAGTGTGTATTGTGCCAGGAACTTCCTGGTGGTTATGGTCGCGTGAAGCCAGATATCGTTACATACGGTTCATCAGTTCGAGGGTCAGCTCTGCAGTATGTATTGTACACTATTGTTCTATTTCAGGTTCATCATGTGCAACATAGAAGTAAAGTGATAAAGCGCTAAAAGAATTGTTGCAAAGACCAAATCATCCAAAAACTTGTGCATAGCAATCATACTTGTAGTACCTTTTCATTTCAAACTAGAAGGCGCTTGTGAGAGTGCATATCTCCGCGAGTGAAGTGATTTAAACACAAGGAAAGGGGAGGGAGAAGGAAGAGCCGCTTCGCTGCAGGGGAGGGATGGAAATGTAATAGCCGGTGTTGCTGCTTGTGCTGTTGGTGCACTGACGTCATTGCTATTATTAGTCATCGTGTACACACGCAGACACACACACACACACAGAACGACGTACAGAATGATTGATCTCTTAACCTTTTTCAATGTTCATTACGTTCACTTGGCGGAGATAATGAATGACTACATTGTCTGAGATGGGATCAGTTTTTTTGATAAAGCTCCAATTTAAGCAATGATCTGAATGAAAGCAGTTACTAAAAGTTGCAGTTTGCATTGCTGTAAAACCTCACATGTACTGCAACTATCTTTGGTCAGTCTGCAGTGCATAGCTTTTTTGAGACTGCATCTATATGGCTGACACTGTGAACCGTGAGATAGCCACTCCAAGGTTTAAGGCGGAGCGCGTTCACCAATGTTGGGTGGCACTGTGTGATCCCATATGGCAGGTGACGCTCCGTAGCTCTGAGATGGGCGTCCTATTAAGAGCTATATCACCATCTTTAACCCAAGCAGAGAAACAAAGTACTGTATTTTTAGATGTATAATACAAGATCTGTGATATGTAAAGAAAAGGTGATTTATTTTTGATGATGCAGTGGTGGCTGCAAGTCGCTGTCGGGGACAAGTGTTGCATCTCCAGTTGTTGCCGGTGCCGTCACTTTGCTTCTGAGGTGAGTTACGACTGATGACATTTTCTATCATTCTGAAGATGATATTGTTAACATCTTAGTATATTTGTGTGCATATCTGCAGTTGTGTTACACATTGTTTCCAGAGCGATGTCTGAAAAACGTGCAGCTTAGCTTTGATGTGAAGTTGTGTGAACACTGCTTTTCAGTAAGAGTTTGGAATGCTTGCTTATTATGCAGTTGACTTAATAGGCTAAGTTAAGGGTCTTGTTCATTCATTCATCTGTCTGTCCATTTGTCTATCGTCTACAGCCCCATAACTCAAAAACTAGAAGACACTGAGAACCAAAACAGGTGCGAACGTTCCTTATAGCTGGAGTAGCTGGTGTGTTCGGTTATATCGCAAAAGTTCGAACATCAAGGTCAAAAACCTTTTACAAATGATGCACATCTTGCGTCCTGATTTATGAGCCAGACCAGGTGCACCAGGCATGATGCTTAGGTAGGCAATGTAAAAGTGGACTGACAGTTGAAACTCAAAAACATAACTAAGTGCTGTCTTATAGCTAGGTGGATGGCTATATAATATATCAGCATGAGGCCGATGCACTGATAAGTTGTTGTGTATGCATGTTGCAGCACGGTGCCATCTGGTGCCAGTAGTGTGAACCCAGCGGCAATGAAGCAAGCTCTGCTGGTGTCAGCTTGTCGGCTTCCCGACATCAACATGTTTGAGCAGGGCCAAGGCAAGCTGGACCTGGTCCGAGCATTCCAGGCATTGCGCTCACACAAGCCGACAGTCACGCTGCATCCCAGCTACATTGATCTGACTGAATGTCCATATATGTGGCCGTACTGCTCACAGCCGATCTACTACGGTGGCATGCCAACAATTGTTAATGTAGGTCCTTCTTTCAAAGTATATCCTGCTTTGTGCCAGAAAGTTTCAGTTTGGTACAGTGCATGATTCTGATGTGTTTGCAGTTTTGCTGTTGATGTGTTAAAATGTGAGGGTTGAAAAATGTGTGCTTCATTTCTGGAGTTTTAGGTAGAATTTATAGCATCAGCAAAATGCTGTGTTGATTTCGTTTCATGAGGAGTTTGATATGCCTGTAAGGTTTTCAGCAGTGCTGTGTGTACATCATGGCTGAAGTTTATGTGTTCTGTAGGTGACAATATTGAACAGCATGGGAGTAACAGGGAAGTTTCGTGACAAGGTAATGCATCTCTGTTGCTGTTTTGTAGTTATTTTGCTGCTCTCCTAATAGGCTGCATTATGGTTCATGTCCATCTATCTTGTACGAGCTGCTAACTTGACAGCCACAAGGTGCAGAAAAACAAAAAAAAAATTGTTGTGAATATTTGCCGTGATACGAGTAATCAGTGTGCCGGTTTTTTACTCAGAAAAGTCAGGGTTAGTGACAGGGTTGTGCAGCACGGTGAACACAGCTTCACCGGATCGGGCGCCCGGTCTTCGCCACCTGTCCACACTGCAATGGCGCTGACGAGATGGCAGAGCACCTGGTGCTACAGTGCCAAGCTCATGACCAGGTCTGGAGGAACGTCTGGCCAGGAGGAAAACTCGATGCCTTTGGGACTTACTCAAACAGATCGGGGTGGTGACCTACCCCCCCTTCCCCCGTCCAGGAATGAGAGAGAGAGATCACAGCTAGGCACATGGCTACGTAGTCACTTGCATTAATTACTAAATCTGATATGTATATTCTACTGGCAGTGAAGTCTAGCTAGTGTTTTTCATTGTCATTAATGGTTGTCATTAAGACTGCAATGTAACACAGGCCACATTTTCTGCAAGCTTAATATTGTTAGCTGTGCTGCAAAACATGCAGCTAATGCAATAGCCTACAGAGCATTAAATGTCTGATGTTTGTGTTATGCTGTAGTCTAAGCCATCACTTGTATATTTGTTTCATAGAGAGAAATATTTGTAAGTTTTTACTAACTGATACAAATGTATGTTTTTACTGGCAGCTGGTGTGGGAACCTTACACCCCACAGTTTGGTGGACACATAGAAGTAGCTCTGCACCATTCCTCGGTGCTGTGGCCGTGGTCTGGTTACGTCGCTGTGTCAATATCTGTTGCCAAGCGTGCTGCCGGCTGGGAAGGCATTGCCCAGGGCCAGATCACTATGACCATTGAGTCACCACCAGGCGTAAGTTTTTCTTTTAATTAATCAATCATGTCAAATAATGCAACCTGGGAAGTCACAGTTCTGTCAATAGGTATCTAATAGTTCATATCAAAGTTATTGCCAACATATTTGTATCACCATACCAACACTACTGTCATCTTTAGATAGTTTGGTAAAACTTTTTTTCGCAAAGTTTTGTGTACGTGGCTCCAAATCTTTTTGCGTGGTTTCTGCTTTTGGGAAAAGTCAGGGAAAATAAAAGTACCAGGGTGCAAAAGTTAACAACGATGCAGAAAAAATTTTGAACTCCTCTATGCAGATTGCGTACAACAGTTCACAAATTTTTTTCTGCTTGCTTCACTCGCAGATTATTTGTGTCTCTACTTTTAAATTTGTTCTGCCACCCTTGTTTCTAGTGCGATTGTAAACAATTGAAAACCGACATTGGTATTTCGCATGAATAAATTAGTCAGGGAAAACGATTCATATTGTCCTGGAAAGTCAGAGAAAAGTTGGGGAAAATGAATTCTGCAGAGTAGTAGGAGCCATGTTTTTGTCATTGATGCACTGAATAAATTAGTGTTTTACTTATTTGCATGGCTTATGACTAGTGATTTAGTATCATGTTTCAGTCTGCAGTTGTAGTGTTTATTGCCTTCATGCATATAATGCAGTTTGTTACAAATTTATGTAGGTGTCTTATAGTGGCTACTCTCATGACTTGTATGATATTGTGCTGCATTTGGTGGCTGATAGGCCAGGATAGTCTTATTTCCGTTTGTATTTTAATTGTTTTTTAAATGTGCGATTACTATTTTAACTAAACAATTAAAGTTTGCTGGTTAATTTGGATGGAAGGTGTCAATGAACTGAACGTGGCTTGCATGATCTTAGGATGGAGAAACAGAGCCTCGTGTGAAAACTGTGAAGCTTCTGGTCAAAGTGAAGGTCATTCCAACACCACCTCGTAACAAGCGTCTTCTCTGGGACCAATACCACAACCTGCGCTATCCCCCAGGCTACTTCCCTCGTGACAACCTCCGCATGAAGAATGATCCATTAGACTGGTAGGTGGTATTTACTATGGACTATTAAATACTTTCTCCAACCTTTATTATGTTAAAAACTTGATATTTCGACGTCTGCTGACGCCTTCTGCAGAAATGAGTGTCGACTCTTCTCCATGATAGCTGGATGGCTGTGACAAATTCTGTACAACTGAGTAGTTTATTCAAGGTGTTGTTTACTGGTGCTCTAAGTGTACGTTTCAACACGGTTTTCGGTTTATTATGTGAGTGTAACGAGACAATACATTGTAGATTGTGTTTATATGTGCTTGTTTCATGGCTGTGATGATCGAGTCTGTTCTGTCTGAGAGTGGGTACACAGACCTGAGCCACGTTTTGGTCATCACATTTGAGTGGGAGCAAGAGATAGGCAACACAACTAGGTCATGAAATAATATCGGTGTATTGGGTTCAAGAAGATTTATGCGTAGACTGGGGCATTTGCCTGGCTGCTTATCTCCTTCGTGTTGTTTGAGCTGGTGAGGCTGAAACCCAGTTAAGCAGCCAAGGTAGCATTCAGCCCAAGGTTAACGTTGTATTAAGTTTTTGCTGTCAATGCGGCATCCAACTCTGAGTTAAAGTTATGTAGTTGTAGTTGTGAAGTTAACATGTGAGAATTGTTAATAGTAAGTACTGGATTTCTTTAGAATTTTTCAGTTTTAGCTATTTATATGATTTGTGCTTTTTATTCACACGTCCAATTTATGCTACAGTTCATTCTTGGAATGCAGCAGCAAAAGGTTATTTAAATTGGCTCAGTTTGCCACAGTTGTCTGAAAAGTAAAGTTAACACTCTTCTTGTGGTCGACAGTGTATATGCATGAAATGTTGCAGGAATGGTGATCATATTCACACTAACTTCCGAGACATGTACCTTCATCTCCGAGCAAATGGATACTTCACAGAAGTACTAGGTACATTCATTTGTGTTTATCTGCAGCCGATCTGCTTCATCAGCCCCTAGCTACCACTACTTCCTCATCTTGTTCATTTTTTATCACTGCTCCTACTTTCTGGAACAAACAGTTCGCGAACACTAGATCATCTAGTAGTTTTCGAACTTTTGAATCTAAAACTTAAAATCGAACTGCTTACCTCAGCCTACTGCACCTAGGACAGGATCTCACCAACATAGTGCTTCTGATTCACAATGTCAACACTACAATGGCTGGTAGTTTTGGATTATTTTATGTGATATTGTTTTTCTGCATCTGAAGTTCATGCTCTTCATTCTGTAGCAGATGATCGGTAGTTATTTTGTCAAGAATATATAAACACCGCTTGGTATTTAACTGTATATCATGTGTTAATTAGGCCGCTCGGAAGGGATAGCTTTTGGAATAATGAGACAGTGCCACTTGATGTGCCGCTAAATGGGGGTGTTAACTTGGGTACAGCTTTTGGGGTCACTGCCCCCTTAGAATTTGGGAGCCTAAAATGTCCAAAAATTGGTGCGATTTAGGACAACTTTCAAATTTGACTGCGAATATCTCTGGAACTCGTTTATATTGACAAGCAGTAAATGGCGTTATCAACGGCAATTCATTCTTCGTTGAACAAAAAAAATTGGGTGAACTTTGGTTTACCAACAAAAAAGTTATAGGCACACATGTTGACCCATCCTAAGTTGACAGTACACGTTCTGCGTATGCTAATGCATTTGAGTTCGGGCCACTTGACTTTGTTACTGGGAGAATTTCACCATTTTCCTCTGAATTTTCCTCCCAATCGGACTTAAAGCGCCAGGTGGACTCACTTTGGGCTTTGCTCCAAATTTCTAGTTCAGATAAGGTTTTTATTGTCGTTAGTTGACAATTTATGTAGTTCGTATTGTTTTATTATACAGTTGTGCTGTATGACCACTCTAATTTAATAATGTGATTTGATTGATGTTTTAGGTGCACCATTTTCATGCTTTGACGCTTCTCAATATGGTAAATATTGTTTTTATTTTATTCTATTAAGTCTCACAAGTGCTATCTGTAGTGTTTGTGTTGCCATTGTTGATTTTTAGTTTAACATAATTATTTGTTAATCTTTAATTTGTGTTAAGTTCTTGAAAAATTGTAATCATTGTCAGCAGTAATGTAAAGTGTTCAAGATTTCATCCATTTTGCAGACAGATGGACTGCTGCTGTTGTGCTGTCAGGAACGCTGTTGCTTGTCGATCCAGAGGAGGAATATTTTCCGGAGGAAATTACAAAGTTAAAGCGTGACATTGACAATGGTCTTTCACTTATCATTTTTGCCGATTGGTACAATGTCAGCGTCATGGAGAAAGTGAAGTTCTATGATGAAAACACACGGTTGGCATAATCTTTAATTATTTTATAAGAATTTAGTTTTCTATTGCAAAAAAAACTAGCATCGGTTGATTAGTTTGTTGTTTCTAGGCACTGTGAAATATTTAGGTCCCGTTTTTCCATGCACATTTGATGGCCGATCAAATTGATCTCCGATCAACTTTGGGACTTGATCGGAGATCATCTCAATGACCGTTTTTTCATCGCTAATTAGCGACTGATTGTCCATCAGATCTCACATCAAGTTGATGGCCAAATATTGGCCGATCAAGTCACATAATTGACGATTGAAAAGGGCGCTTTGCAGTTTATTGCTTATTCGTACCAGAAACATCGCTTCACTTTGCCAGTCGGATCAGCAATTCATGCATTTAAATGAAGTTTCAGGCATGGCGATCAATCACTACTGATCATTTTATACCGTGTATGGTTTTTTGTGAAAAAATAAAATGGATAGACACTCCCGTATTGATTTATGATAGAACATATTTTTGACAGCAGACAATATGGACGATATCGTTGATATAGTTGCTATGATGACGTTTACTGGCAACGGCGCGCCCACTCACAGGGCATGCTGGGTAATTTAGCATAACACTGCAAATCGAGGTCAGCTGTCAGCCAATCAGATTGGCATAAAGTAGGCTCTGTTGATAGTGAATCAACAAATCGTGGATCACGTCAAAAGTGTAATGAAAAACGAAACACAGTTGATTGGCGATCAATTTAAAACATTAAGTTGATCTGAGATCAGTAAATCGGAGATCAAGTTTGATTTGATTGGCGATGGAAAAATCGGACCTTAGTCATCTGCTTCACAATTACTACTGTATCTAGTTCTCAGTGGTGACAATGGCAGTTCTATACTTTTATGTTTCAGTCCAGCTATTGACTGCAGCACATGTTTTGTTTTAATCATTTATTCATAATTCTGCTGTAATGCACTTGCAGGCAGTGGTGGATGCCTGATACCGGTGGTGCAAATATTCCGGCTCTCAATGATCTTATCTCTCCACTGAATATGGCATTCAGGTTAGTGCCGTGTCACTGCTGGATTGTATGATTCTCGGTTCTAGTATTTGTTATTCAATATTTCTAGTATTACTTGTGATTGTGAATATTTCTGTCGGTGAACTGCACACATTTCGAAAGCTAGTAACTTGTTTGTGTGCCAAATAGTTATCCTTTCCTTATGAGGATGTTACTTTCCTTGTAGCATATCATTTTAGGGATGATCCTAATTCATGAATAGTAAACATAGCAAGTGAATGTTCGTAGAAGTAGAGAAGAATAATGCACGCTAAAACTAGTCAAGCATCGGAAGTCAATGATTTATGATTTGCTACATTGGTGAATCTACATTTTGCACCATTGCATTATGATTTACTTGTGTCTGCATTGTTGGAATTTTTTGTTGTTGAAAGGTGGATGCCTGATACTGGTGGTTAAAAATTGTTTCCCATTTATTTTCACATTGAGTGTAGAATTTGCAGTATATTTGCTATTACTTGTTGACTTTGTCTGATGTTGCAGTGATCACGTGTATGAGGGTGATTTCAAAATCGGATCTCATGACAGTGAGTAGCAACTGTTTGCATTTGAAACTGTCGTTTTACACATAAGCCGATTGTTTACAATAGGGCTGCAGAAAATAACTACTAAGTAATCAATTAATCATTATTTAAAATCTGCTGGTGGTGAGGTGGCAACAGAAAACTAAGCTTAACTTTTGTGTGGTAACCCGAGTTACTATGAACTCCTGAGATGCTCAGTAACTGGATACTATACTTGACTAAATATTATGTTTGCAGGGCGGTATTTTTTCTGTATCTTTTTTATAATAATTTAATGACATACATAAGTTAATATACAGCATTGCTGGTTTGATCACAGACTGTGAACTGGATTTCAGCACTTTGACACTGTTGGTTCAGAGTCCCGCCTGCTTCTTGATTTACTTAGGGAGATCTAGTCTAATCTCCTGCAACTCGGCTTATGGCCAATTAAACCAAAGTTAAAATAAAAATAAAACAGCATTTTTCTTGCTTTGATGCACTGACATTACCGTAATTGACAAGATATATTTTATGTCAATACAGACAAAGTTTACACTTCTTTATTTATTTTGCACATTTGGTTGAACTTATACCGCTGTTGTCTTTGATATTGTTTACAGTGTACTATGCATCGGGGACGAGCATCTCAAAGTTCCCGGCAGGAGGTGTGATCATTCGAGAAGACTTGAAGAATCAGGGACATGAGGTGATAATGGGCAGCAGTCTGGCTGCAGCACGAGTGCCAATTCTCGGCCTGCATCAGGTCCGAAGCATGTCGGAATCTGGTGCTGAAGTCATCGGTGGTCGTGTTGCTTTGTATGGCGACTCCAACTGCTTGGACAACAGTCACTTGCAGAAAGGTACTGCAAACTTAATCTGAATCTTCTTTTTGCTTTCAGCGTTCACCGTTTCGGTGATTAGGCAGGTTTATGACAATCTCTTCAGTTGGCTGCTCAAAGTTCCCAGTGAAAGGTGTGATCATACAAGATCTTTGACTCTTTGCTTCATAATCTCGTAATCTTTGTTTTTGTTGTCGCTTCGCATATACAGGCAAAACTATCTTCTAGTCGCTTCCAGACTAGCAACGAAACAAGCTGATTCATCCTGACCAAAATTTACTGGGCATTTTGTGTTCGATCCCATCTTGGATAAATGTAATGAATGTTTACTGCATAATTATTTCCTGCCATCTCCTTTGTCATTGTTTTTATTGTAACAAAGCCATTCAAACCTGCAGTTACTAGGTTACTTGACAGTACTGGAAGAAACACAGGCTGGCTGATGTGGGCACTAGTGAGACATTAGTGAGACATAACTCACATTCTGAATATCTTAGAAACTGACCTCAAAACTTCAAACATCTATTTATTTATTTTTAGTAGCATTTGTCAACTTGTGTAATGTGCATGACTTGTGTTAATTTGATGGCTCTGGATGCTTTTACAGCTGTGCAGAATTTCCATTGATCGGATGTATTACATTCATTATCGGAAACTTGTAGATTTGTGAAAAATAGTATGACTCTACCAGGTCTGCTGCTCTGTGCAGTAAGTAAGTAGGAAAACTTGATAAGTCTTAATTTAAAGTTATTATTGCAACACCCAAACACAAGTGTATCTACCAGCCACTTAAATGTCTGTTGAAAGTCAATGCTGGCTTGTCTCAAATATAGTTTACTTTAGTTTAGTAGCAAAAGTTATAGTGTCCTCCCTACACGACTCCGGACCGGGAGTGCATTACAAATCTCACGATGAAACAATCAGAAGTTAGAAATCATTAAAACACACAGAGAAATAGTGAGTTTTCAGTTTGCACTTGGACGAGCTAACAGAAAGGCTGATTCACAGTGTTGGCCTGTGGCATCATGTGTGATATATATATGTGCTGCAGACTGTTTCTGGCTGCTTGATGCGCTACTGGAGTACACAGTTCATGGTAACATGCCGCCAGTGCTCGAGGAACGAAGGTCACCCGCGACTGAACTCGACTCTAGTCATATTCCGCTCAGTCGTCGCGAAGGTTGCCAGTTTTGTCCTTGTGTTATTATGCAGCACTCCTAATAGGTCACATTATGGGTTGTGCTTGTCTGTGTGTCTGTCTGTCTGTCTGTCTGTCCCGTATGCACTTTCTAACTTGGAAACGTAAAGGCTTTAAACCAAAATTGGTGTGAACGTTCCCAGTGACAGGAGAAACCAGTGTGCCGCTTTTCAGCTAAAAAAGTCATGGTTAGGGATAGGGTGAGGGTAGCACAGTGCATTGGCTGAGTGCACAATAACTAGGTGAATTGTCATTTCTGCTCTGGGCTCACATTTTTGCATATTTTTGCATATTTCGTTTGCATTACATGTTATGCGCATTTTTGCAGACTGTGATTAGCATTTGGTAAGTTAATTAGTTAAATTCTATGTCTCAGTTTGCTGTTGTGTTGCCTCATGTGTAGGGCTGCCGCAGGTACTCGGGTACCCGTCGGGTACCCGGGTAATAAACTACCCGGGTAATTTTTTACTACCCAGGTACCCACATAGACTATTTAATTTAATTATTTTTTAATTAATATTAAATATTCCATTTATTTTACTAGCACTAGTTTTACATTTTTGAATAATTTTGTTGTTTCGTTTGATGCTGTAACTTTTAAGTTTCGAATTTTCGATTAGTGCGCTGTTCCATCTCTAAATATTGGAGGACTCGTGGTCCCACACACAGTTTATTTCGCATAAAAATGCAGCAAACAGACAAAGAAACACAGAGAAAAAGAAGAACAAAACAACAGAAAACGCGTTGAACGCACCGCATAGCTCTGAATAAAACTCCAAAATCACCGCCACAACTCAAAAGTTAGTTTACGTGTAAACTTCAAACGTTTCTCGTAAATCATAGCGTCACTTTCCTTTTTTAGCTTATGCAGAATTTATTTTTTTTGGTTTAATTGAGCAGTTGTGCAATAATAAACAGTCATTTTAGCAGCATTTAGTTTTATGCTTGATATTTGCATCAGTAGCTGAAGATCAAATGAAAAAGTGAAAATAGACCTATACCTCCCCCCC
>Ga0209454_1001158_pt1 | contig 15819 bp, 11 predicted proteins | sample WorMetHERISLAND1_2_FD_187400 | JGI IMG/M metagenome (GOLD analysis project Ga0209454, IMG submission 187400) | Marine gutless worms symbiont microbial communities from Max Planck institute for Marine Microbiology, Germany - Olavius geniculatus... | ecosystem: Host-associated > Annelida >...
TATATACCTGTAGAATCTACACCATAGATGTAAAAAAAAACGTTCCAGAAAAAAAATTTTAAAAACTTCAAAAAGGTAACGTGAGAAGAATAGAAAAACGTTTTAAAACGTTGAATAAAAGACGTTCAAATCAAATCAAATCAAAATAGTTTTATTAACAGCAGCAAATACTGTTAAAGGAACGGAAGGTCAGAAGAAATCTGACATCTTACACCATCCCTAACAAGTTACATGCTACACATACAATTTATAAAATCAAGTTCGTTATTCTATTTTTAAAGACATGCAATGATGGCGCCAAGACAATATCACTATCTAAACTGTTCCAAACATCAGCAAAGCTAAACGCACGGCTGTTAACACGGCTAGCCTGTTTCATCAGCTTGAGTGAATGACAACGGGTAATGGAAGAGCCAAAAGTAAAATAATCAGAAAACTCAAGAGCTCAAATCAACCGTGTGGTCATAAAACCATAGCATTAAATTAACCAAATATAGTAGTTGAAAAATTTATTTTATAATTATATTTGGACTAACTAAATAAACTACATCACTATGACTTATTAATTCGTTTCTGTAGTTTCAGAAATGCTTCTCAAAGCCGTTGATGGGATTTTCGATGCACGTTTTTTTTAAATTAAAAAACGTTGAGCAAGATAAAAAACGTTAAAAACGTAAAAAACGTGGCAAAAATAAAAAACGTAAAAAACGTTTTTACATATATGGTCTACACTGTGTACTTGTGCAACGCGTGTACAATGCGACCGACAAACTAAACTGAAGAGCAGTAATTCAGTAACTTTCGTTTAGTTTATTTCTGACGCTTTCTAGACGCGTTTATTAAACAGCTCAGGATACCGTAATCTTTTCACTTTTCTCTATACTGTGTGCTGGACACTAGATAGATTTGTCGCCTTCACAGCCGCGGTGTCGTGCGTTACAAAAGTGAGCGAGGCAGGAAGTTGCAATTTCCGGATAGAAAAGATTATGGGTGCTTTAATTTTAATTTTGCTTTTAATTTTGTCACCCACAAATTTTGCATGTTTGGACGACATTTTTCGCGTCGTTTAGTCGAAAATTAACGAAGATGAGATAAGGCGCTGCTGCGTGAATTAAATGATGATGTTGTATTGGTATGCGTATGACAGGAGGCGGACCTGGCTATCGCTCCGTTGACGATAACGTCAGTGCGAGAACGCGTCATCGACTTCAGCAAGCCGTTCATGCAGCTCGGTATCAGCATCATGATCAAGAAACCCGACAAACAGAAGCCGGGTGTATTTTCGTTCATGGATCCGCTCGACTCTCACGTCTGGCTCTGCATCGTCATCTCATACATGGCTGTCAGCGTCGTTCTGTTCCTGGCAGGGATGGCCAGGCCGAGTTGTCTCGGGAATAACGGCCTGGCTTAGCGGTCCTTTCATGAATGGCCAGGCTGAGTGTTCCCGTGAAGGATGGCCAAGCTGAGTGGTCCCTGGAAAGACGGTCAAGTTGCGCTGTGCTAGAGGAATATCCGAACTGAGTATTGCTGGAAGGGAAGACCAGGGTGAGTGTTCCCAGGAGGGACGGCCAGGCTCAGTGTGTGTTTCATGGCAGTGAGCGTCGTGCTGTTCCTCGTGAGCAGGTTTAGTCCGTACGAGTGGCAGATTGAGAACCGAATGGCAGGGCTCAGCTACATCAATGACTTCACAATGCTCAACAGTTTGTGGTTTGCGCTAGGTGCGTTCATGAGACAGGGCTGTGACCTGTCGCCCAGGTACACATCTTTATTTCTATTTTTCACTATCTCTCTTTCTTTGTCTGCCTGAATGCAGCTTGACTTAGTGGTTAGGTCGGAAAGTGTACGTTTGAAGTTGGGGAAATTGTAACTGCAGGTTTGGGCCCGGCGTCAGTGGTTGCTATGGGTGATATTATGAGTGTAACAGAACGATGTAGGCAACTAGCACAGTGTGAAGACGATGAATATAAAGGCCGAAGTTGTTGCCAGAGCGAAGCAAGCTCGTGGTTTAGACGTGCGGGCACATGCAGTAGTAAGGCGCTTACAGAGCAAAGTGACTGAACTAAATCGACCTAAACTGAGCTGGACTGACACGTCTGGACTGTTATTGACGAACTGACCAACGGTCAAGCAAGGTGAACCATTAGTCATTGGTTGACGCGTGGTCACGTAGTCACCGACTCCGTTAGACGGTGCCTACTGTAATGCATTACTGCTTGCGCGTTGGTTCGTCAATAATACTCTAAAGCCGCATACAAAGCGACGTAACTAAACTGAACTTAACTGACATGGTATAGTTATAGCGTGTTTACACGATCGAGCAAACAGCGAGCAAACATCGAGCTGGCTAAGCAGACCTATTGGAACCCCGCCCCTGGCTCAAATGTAGGCCTAGGCTTAGGCTATTAGCCCATAGCTGATCACGTGATATATAGGCTTTCCAATTACAGCCCGCCCGCCCTCCTAATTAGCATGCTAATTACCATAGAACGTTGAGCTAGCTGCTCGATGTTTGCTCGATCGTGTAAACACGCTATAACTATACCATGTTAGTTAAGTTCAGTTTAGTTACGTCGCTTTGTATGCGGCTTTAGAGTGTGATGATGCTGTACGCTGATGCGCGTGTGAATGATTGATTACGTTCAAGCTGTTAGCGATACATACTGACACGCTGTTGACGTACGGGCGCTATAAAGTAGCAGCCGGCATATCGCAGTGTACGGTGGGGTGAGCCCACTATACTGAGCGATTAACGCGCACTTAGCAAGAGTGTCAGGCGTGCATTTTGCGTGTGATTTGTCGTCAATATTTGATGAGCTATCACGTTAAGCCGACATCGTGCCCACGCGTTGCCTGCCTGCCTGGCTGATATACAAGCACCTACTTCATGACGCAAATCGCCTCAGTCAAAAGCTTGTGAGCAAACACCCTTTAATCCCCTACCCGGGCATTTGATTCCCGAATTTTTGCTTTAATAGTCTGAGCCAGTTTTATATCTCCCCATCTGGCGAAATGTTCATGCTAATCGCCATACCGAACCGATCGGTAAAAATACTTTTTGCGTCGTAGTGCAAGTGACAGAAAGTGTCAAGTTATTTTTAACTTTTGACCCCCAAAATATTCGAAAATGCGTTCAATACATTTTAAGATTTAAACTTTGCACTTTTTGTCACTTGTACAATGATGCATGTATAGGGTATGTTTTTTTTTCTCAGAAGTTTGCAGTAATCCTTAGACTCCGTGGCAGTCTCTGTGGCTGCAGTAGACTGTAGCTGTATTTGAGGGGAAGCAAGAGACAACGAGAAAAAAAAATGGAAAAGGTACAAAAAGGGATCTGAGGGTTGAAAAAAATACAGTATAAAATATGAAAAAGAATAAAAGAAAAGGGAGTAAAGTAAAAAAGAAAAAGAATCAAGGCAGGGTAAAAGAGCGCAGATGTTTTCACAGTGCATGATTGCTAAAGATCGACTTGCGGCTATTTGTGTACTATACACGTCTATAGGTCGGTGTCTGGGCGAATAGTCGGCTCGGCTTGGTGGTTCTTCACTCTCATAATCATCTCATCGTACACGGCAAACCTGGCGGCGTTCCTCACCGTGGAGCGCATGTTGACGCCCATCGAGTCAGCCGATGATTTGTCCAAACAGTCGCACATTCACTACGGCACTCTCGACGGAGGATCCACCAAACAGTTCTTCGCCGTACGTGCCACATCACGTCTCTTTTTCACCGTTAATAATTCCGGATATTAAGTAACTTAAAATAGCGTTTACTCACAATTTGTACGCTCTATTTATTTCTGATAGACTAAATGAATCGTCACGATATATACGTTTGGAAAATAATGTATAGGTACATCACAGAAGCAGAGTGTAATTGCCCCCTAGATATCTGACTGTCGAAAAACTGTTGGAAAATGTTTTGTTGTTTTTTTGTAGGAAAATTGTTGTCCAAAATGCAAAATTTCGCTAAAAAGCCCTCATTTTGGAAAAATTCAGAAATTACATCGACATTTTAATTATCTATTATCTTCGCCATCGGAGATTTGCAGTGTCTGTCAAAAAATTCCAAATTTCTGCCCCGCCTATACTTTTTTCAACGCACGATGACGCTGGGTGGGATACATGCTACAACTTTCAACCTAAAAGTTACCAGTCCGATATCGCGTGGGCCTAGATCATTATTCACTAGTGCAGCATCTCGTGGGTTAAAAATTAGGCAAAGCAGGAAGTTGCAATTTTTCGACGGACACTGCAAATTTTGAACAAAGTGCTTAAAATTTCGATCTTGATCTCAGAGCTCCTAAAATGAGGGTTTTCAGTTCCAAATTTTGCATTTTAGGAGGAAATTTTGCGACAATAAAGTTTTCCGACAAAATTTAGGGGACAATTATAAACCTCTTCCCTGTCCCCAAGGTCACGTCGTCTTTGGACTGGTATAGTGTCACAGTGTGTGTGGTTATGTGGGAAGAGCTCAAAGATTTCCACCTACGAGCGTATGTGGCGGTTCATGACGGACACCAGACCTAGTGTTTTTGTCTCCACCACGGAGCAGGGCGTCGACCGTGTGCGCAGCTCCAAGGGACGCTACGCGTTCCTCTCAGCAAAAGCTATACTTACTCTAGAATTAGGCCTACGCCTTCATGTACCGCATAGGACAGTCGCTACGCGTTCCTGCCTCGCTGAGCACTGCAAGTCTGAGCGAGCATTTTACAGCTGTTCTAACTAACAACGTTTCATTGCACTGACGATTACGCGACGTCGCTGTTACTGTTACACGTGTGTTCTTGCAGTTTTAGGACTCATGAATGCCAAGCTAAGTTAAAGTAGCCTGCATTCGCTCATCATCATCATCATGCTCATCATCACTGACGCTATACAGGGCTACGCGTTCCTGCTGGAGTCGACGATGAACGACTATTACAATCAGCGCAAGCCGTGTAATACGATGAAAATCGGCGCTAATCTCGACTCGAAGGGTTACGGAATCGGCACCCCACTCAACTCGCCTCTCAGGTCAGGCCTAAAATATCCAGTGCTTTCGATTTCCGTCCGTCTCTAGCAAATTTGCATCCCTATAAAATTTTCATTTTATTCTCAAAAATATTAGTACGGTTTTTAGTTTGTTTTCGAAGTTTTATACCCCGTTTACACCATCAAGCTGGCTCGACGATCTGGCTCTAGTTAGTTGAACGAACCAGCTCGATGTTTGCTTGACGTTTGCTGGACTTTTGCTCGATGTCTGCTTGATGTTTGCTCGATCGTGTAAACGAGGTATTACTGACAAAAAACTATTTACACAGTGTCTGTAATCTTGCACGCAGTATCTTTACTATTAGTTCTCGTCAGTGCTATTTAGGGCCTAGTGTGTCAGCTGATTTTTATGAGTTGTGCAATATAACATGACATGCCATAATTTAAAATTAAAATTTAAAAAATTCCTTTCCTATACCTACTTTTTTGCCGGCTGAAACTGAAAGTTTATCGCATCTGCGGTCGTCGTAATAGGCCGCCGTACTAACGTGCCTGTCCGTCTGTTCGTCTGTTCCGCATACTGGCTCATAACTCGAAAACTAAAGGGCACCAAAATATCGGTGTGAACGCTCTCCAGGACAAAAGTACCCGGTGTCGATGTTTAAAGGTCAGGATTAAAGTTATAGGGTTGCGCAGTCCTAGTTCTGTCTGATGACATATCGGCCCAAATTTTCCACTTAAGTTAAAGCGTTGTTTGCGTGGATAGTGGTAGCACGTAAACCCAGTCTAATACATTACGTGCACTTAGCAAGAGTGTCAGGCTAGCGTACATTCTGCGTGTGATTACCGTCAATGTTTGATGAGCTATCACGTTAAGCCGACACCGTTTCTGGTAATAGCAATTTTGTATAGTCTCCATAGAATAGTTGTATAGTTTCTATATAGTTTCCATTAAATGCAATGTTCGCAGCGTATGCGTAACTAACTCAGTGAAAGAAAAACGTACGCAACGCAATCAAAGCAACGAACGCAACGTACCAAACGCAAGAATAAGCACAGGTTTGATATTATATCGTTGCACTGTGGCCGTTGCACCGCTTGAGTCAACTGTGACTGTTGCGTTTGTTGCGTCTTTTTGCGTTTATTGCGTACTTTTTTGGCGCCGCTTGCGTTGTGTGTAAATTAGTCTCAAACTGTGTACAGGGCGACAGAAATAAAAACGAAAACTAGAAAGCAGTCGAAGCCCGCAGGTACCTCCGCCAAGGCAAAGTTATTCGCCAGGTGGCGTCACCATATTCACTTTGCCAGCGGTTCCATTATGCCCCCTTTAACGCAATGTTACGAAAATTTCAAAGTGATCCAGAATCCAAGATTGCTGCCGGATCACCCACAAAATTGAACCGCTGGTAGTTTATGCCATGCCCGACATACCCTCAAAACTTCAGAAAAATCCGTCCATAACTTTTTGAGTTATCTTGCTAACAGACAGACAAACAAACAGACAAACAAAAACCGGCAAAAACATTATCTCCTTGGCGGAAGTAATAATCAAAGCCGCGCGTTTCGGCTTTTATTTCGTTTTATTTCATTTCTGTCGCTCCGTACGCACGTTTAACGAGCAAGTCCGAGCCTGGCGCGATGGGCATTGAGTAAGTGAGCGAGTGAGGCGCATGTGGTGTGTTGCGGTGACTGACAGGGAGCCGATCAACATGGCCATCCTGCATCTGGTCGAGTCCGGAGATCTGCAGAAACTGCACAGCAACAGTGCCAGTTGTAGTAGTAACTTCTACTACTACTACTACCACTACTACTAGTAGTAGTAGTTGTTGTTGTTATACTGGCAGAAGCTGCACAGCAAATGGTGGTACGACAAGGGAGAGTGTGCAGTTGATGACAGCAAGGTGCGTGAACAACTCGTCTTCCGCTGCTGCTGCTGCTGCTGCCGATGATGATGACGACGACGACGATGATGATGATGATGACGTATGCTGTATAATTAAGCCAAATTCCATTACACCGTCTTTGTCGCAGACTTGTCACGAACTTTGTCGCATTTATTTCGAAAAATCCCCGTAACATCCTCGTTTCATGGTTTGCGTTCGCGACTTTCACCCGCGGAAAAGTTTTTGTGTAAAGTCGGCTTAATGGAATTTGGGCTTTAGTCGTCACTGACTCATTAATGCAGGTTTAATGTTCACCCGGCAATACGACAAGCAACGATGTTGTCACGCCATATGCCGACATGTATGCGGCCGTCCGTCATCATGAGCCCACTGCACACTAGCGTATACGGTCCGCTTATTGCACGTGCTGTGCCGTAAGTCAGCTCGCTTGCTTTTTCTCATGACATGCGTCATTTGCTGGAGGTTTTCAGACCCAGTGGATGTAAATTTTGACGTTTTGAGCTGAAAATTAGCACACTGAGCGAACATATACCCAAGTAGTGTTTTTTTCCGCGCTTTTTAGTTTTCGCAGAGCCCGTTCGCGCTAGACGAACAGACGGACGGATGGGCAAGACACATGATGCGGCCTATTAGATGTACCGCATAACAAGCCGTATTACGTTGTCTTCTAGAAGCAGGAACGCAAACGCTGCGTGCTGTAGAGATTCACTCGTGACATAATTGATTCTGCTGTTCAGTTGTCAACTAGCGTACATGTATATACGGCGCGAGGGAACAGACTGGCATAATCATCTCCTTCGATCCTACCACATCAGAAAAGCACTTGCTTGTCTCATTGGCTGCGCGTGCCGGAGCGAGTCCAGTATGCCTACAAGATCGCCGCTGTGGTGTACAAGGTCTTGCATGGACTTGCGCCGCTGTCCACTCAACTACGTCGCCGATTTTCCTGGCCGCCGACCTCTCCGTTCTGCTAGCACCAACCGTCTGGCGAGAGCTTTCGGTCAAATTAACAACCGCCGCCAATCAACCGGTTTTTAGCGGTTGTCGGTCCACGGATGTGGAACGACCTGCCGGACGACGTGACGTTTGCCGAGTCGTTATTCAGCTTCCGTCAGCGACTAGAAACTCATTTGTTCACGAAGTTCTTTTATAAGGTGTTTACACGATCCAGCAAACGTCCAGCAAATTTCCAGCAAATGTATTCAAAATACACGTGCTAATTACTGGACGTTTGTTGGACGTTTGCTGGATCGTGTAAACACCCTATAAAACTGTATATTGCTGACTTTTCCTCCAGCGACTTTATCTGAATCTATCTCTAGCGGACATAGCAGTAGTTTTTCATTACTTAGGCCACTTTAAAAATCCGGGATTGATTGGTTTATTGTTTGATTAAGATCACTTTAGACAAACAGAGTGCGTGATAGACTGCCGCTGATGTCAAGATTCGGGAAGTCGCGTGCTTCGATAGCGCCTATGATTAACCCGACCGATCATTTCACTGCAACTAGACAGACTCCGCTCTCGATCCGGTCGCTATCAGGTGGTTTCTACTCCGATGGGTGACTGTCTCAGGACAGACAAACCGTCTCGGTAATAATAGCCAACCACAAAGGTCAACTCTGAGGTATGTAAAAGGAGTAGGCTATACTGGCCTGCTTGACTGGGGTGAAGTCGGCGTAGGTGGCCGACAACGTTTCGTATAGCTGTGCGATGGGTTTCTTTTTAACCTTTGCATGCCGGTGTCTTATTATAGGATCGCCCCCCCCAAAAAAAAAGTATCCCAACGACATTTCACGGGTAAAAATCCGCTGTGGAGACACCGGAATTGTATAATTGCCGCCACTATTATTACTACTACTGCTGCTGCTGCTGCTGCTGCTGCTGATGATGATGATGATGACGTGTGTTGATGTGTGATTGGCAGGCGGGCGGCGGCGGTTCAACACAGCGTGCTTTGACACTCAGTAACGTCGCCGGCATCTTCTACATTCTCGGCACCGAAATATGCTTTAAACCATTTTGATCATGGGGCACTGAATGGCCCATTCTGATCTGATGTGCCATTTTGTACTCGCTCACTCACACACTCTCACTTCTACATTCTCATCAGCGGCCTGTGTGCGTCGGTCGTCATCGCCATAGCCGAGTTCGGTTACAGAACTCAACGCAAAGCCAACGTGCACCGGGTAAACTCAGCGGCGTCGTGCACGCTTAGGCGAGGCAAAACGGACCTTGCAATTTTCGGACAGACTCTCTAAATTTCCGACAGATGAGATCATAGGTGCTAAAACATACAATTTTGCTTCTAATTTTTTTCAAAGTTGGGGTTTTGGGCCCCAAATTTTGCGTTTTTGGACGAAAATTTTCGGACAAAGATAAGATTTTCCGACAATTTTTCGACAGCCGAAAATTTGGGTTGGGTAACCGAGTCACAGTGACTCGGTTAGGCCTACCAGACAGACAGACAAATCAGTTAGATCACAAAAGTGAAGTTATTCCCGAACCGCAAGGACTATAGGTGGCGCTGATCTCTGTTTTTTAGTCTCCAGTCAGACACCAGTTTACACTGCAAGACCACGGATACGCCGAGCTGTGTGTACGGATACGCGCGGTGTGCCTTTTTGCGCCACAGTTTTCGTTCATACTTATTGCACTACTAAAGGATGGCCAGGCTGAGTTGACTTGATAGCTGGTTACATAATGAGATGGTTAACCGTCTATAGCTTGACGTTCACGCACCCAAACACTAACCGGACCTAGCGTACAGTAGGTTGTGTAGCTTCGTTGATCGTACATTAATTTTCTATTAATTCAAATTGCTACATTGCAGCAGAATGGACTGTTGTAGAAGACGTTTTATGAGCTGACAAAGTCTCGTGACGTCACGTGTGACGTCATCACACGTGCGGACGCCTACGGCCAGCCAATGACGTGCCCGACAATTAGTCTAACTACACCTCGTCACACACTGTCGTCACAGGTAAACTCAGTAATAGATCAATGTATAAAGGCGTGTACACAGCAACGTACATATAACTGCACTGAACTGAACTGACATGGTTTAGCTATTGACGAACTGACCAATGTAATGCATTACAATAGACACCGTCTAACGGCGACGGTGACTAAGCTTACGTATGCGTCAACCAATGACCAGTAAGCTCGCTCTGCTAGTCCATTGGTCAGTCAGTTATACCCTGTTTACACGATCGAGCAAACATCGAGCAAATATGAAGCATGGATAAAGCATAGCCTACACGAAGCAATCATCAAGCAAACATCGAGCTGGCTCGTCTAGCTAACATATAGCAGCTCGTCGAGCCAGCTTAATCGTGTAAACGGGGTATTAGTCAAAAACTAAACTGTGGCGTTAAGTACAGCTCAGTTCAGTTACGTCGCTCTGTACGCGCCTTGATGATAATTATCACACACAGCGTAATAATGTTGTTTAACAATCACAATCAGCTTAGAGCTTGTTTGCAATGTTTGTTGCTCAGGTGCGACTGTTACCTACATCGTGCTGCAAAAAAAAACAGTCCCTAAAGCTGTTTGCTATTTTCTGAGCAACCGCTAGGAATTTTAACGCAAAATTTTATACATTTGTTACTAGTTTATATCTAAGTTTTAGTTATAGAGTGAGAATGCATGCCATTATTTTCGACTACGACAAAATTATTTTTTCTCTAACGACATCGTCACTTTTCACGTTACATGCAGTAGAATGTGTGTAGAACGAAAGGCGCACAATGTTGGCGCTTCAGAGAAACAAATTAAAATCCTCGGAAAATTACTGAAGTGCCAAAAAATCGTTTTGCGCGCGGCTCGGTGATAAAAATTGGTTTTAACGCTGTTGTATTGACTCGGGTAAAGCACGATCATCAGTTTAGTTTGTTGAGACACTGACATGGCCAAGTCGGCTGTACTGTAGTCTCGTTTTTACGCACGATAGCAGAATGCATCGCGCGTCTTAGCCATCGCCTAGGCGTCTGTCCGTCTGTCCGTCACACTCGTGAGCTGTATCAAAACGGTGCAAGCTAGGATAACTGTTGGCTGCCACAAGGACTCTAGTTTATTGTGACAAAATTTCGTGCCTCTGGGTGAAGGGGTTCCTCTCGAACGAAAGCGTCAAAGAGGGGTACCCCCTTAAAAAGACGCTATTTTGCCGCTATTGGCTCTTTTAGTGTAAAAACAGTTGCAGATAGGTACAGACATGTTGGTTATCGTAACAAGCACTGGTCAGTGGCTTTTTAAATTTATCAACATCAATGACCGTGAACGACCTTGAACCCCCAAAAGAGGGGGTTTTAGTGAATTTTTCGCAATGTTTGGCTGCAGCACACATTTAAGAGTGAATTGTGACGAAATGGCTGGAGATAGACCAAGACAACCTGCATATGAAATTTTCAGCATTAAACGCAGATTTTACCAGTCCAAATGCCAACCCCTTAGGTTTGAAAAGGTCTGCGCACGCAAGCGTAAAAGAGAGGTACCTCTCTAAAAAGTGGTTAATTTACTGATATTGCCTCGTCTAGCATGAAAACAGTTGCATATAGGCACAGACATCCTATTTATGATAACAAGCACTTGTAGCCGTCGGTATTTTAGGCATCTTGAGACCGGCAGCACCTAGGCATAAATCACCAAGGTTGGCTGCCGAGCAGCGCAGTATATAAAGAGCTGTAGCTTTTTAGACTAAGCAGAGAGAGTGAGCAGTCTTGTACAGCGGATCGATGCTCGTTTTACAGCTCTTTAGGGGGATCTAATGCATGTATTGTGTGTTTCATTTTGCGGAGATCAGTTTTGACAATTGATACGATTTGAGAGAACAAACGATCAGTGAAATGTTCCGAAAAGGTTTTATCATGAGTTGTCATTATTCCAAGATGAACTGAATGGAATTTAGTTCATCTCGGAGGTAGATTAAAACGTAGGCTAGACAACAGAAGACTTAAGTTAAATTAAAAACAACAAGGAAGTAACAATAACATAAAAGAATGGGAGAAAATCCTGGCGGGATCAAAAGGTCAGTTTGGGGCGGTGAAATCGAAAAATAATCAAATTCCCCACACCAAAATTTGGATTATAATACCTGGTGAGTGCTCGCCTACAAAGCTGATTGGCTGGCTGCAAGCCACCATATACACACTAGTAACGAGCTTTTTATGAATGTCAACGTCGATGACTTGAATGACCTTGAACCCCCAAAATACGGGTTTTTAGTATTTTTTGCGATCTTGAGTTGTGACACACATTTTAAGAGTGAATTGCGTATAAAATTATTATTATTTTATTGCATGATGTACACTGATCGCAAAAGTGGCAGGATCGCGAGTCACGTGAGCTTTGTTCAAATTACTTGTCTTTGTATCTGACTTTTTCTCTCTATTCCTTTTTGTGTATGTATGTGTGCGTATGTATAGGCGTCTGCGCCGAGTAGTCACGTGATCACAGTTTTTGATGACGTCACTCACACGTCGTCGCGAACACCCTCAGTCAGGCGTTAGCAAAAGCAGCAGCAGCAGCAGCAGCACGTGTAGTAGCAACGAATATCACAGTTATGATTATGACCGTCAATCGAGAATAGATAGCCTATGATTAATGTTTACTTGCTCTAGCGGATGAAAATAGACAGAGCGTGCTGGTGAATTTATGCTCTGTTAAACAGTTGTTAATTTGTTTATTTATTTTCCGTTTATTCTTTTCAAATCAGACCACGAACACTTCACACCAACAACAAATACACATAAATCTATAGGAAATGTAGGCTTATCATGCGGCATATTTATGCGAGTGTAACTGTAAACCGTGTTGAAACGTACTTATTTCACTGCCGTGATCGACGGCGTGTTCTGCCTGGACGCACCTGTGAATGTAATGCACAAACGCGAGACGCTGTTGGTCATCATGCATAAGCGGGGTGATATTATACGCACTTATACACTAATATACACTTATACACTCCACAGACACTATAGTGAGTGATAGAAAGACTAATAAGGTCGTGACATAAGAAATGCCACTACTGGTACAGTCGATGGAGGCCTGAGGCCGGGTGAAAATGACCGTAATTACTTGCAGTGGAGCGACTGGTTATGATTGCTAATACGTGACAACGAGACAGCTCACCATTCTATGACCCACGAAACAGCAACGTACGCAGTGTGAAAAAAATAAACATGCAAAAAATTGTTTGCCAGCTGGAATTAACTAGCTAGATCTGCTTCTAACCTTCACCAGCATCTTATTTGCAGTGTTGCCAATGTAACCAGGATAAATGTTTCATTTTTTGTATGCTGAAAATCATATCTAAAAGCGGAAACGAGGTCGGAATGTTGCCGTTTGCTCGTGTATTTGCCATTAAAATTCATAAATACATGATCAAAAAGTGTTGGAAAATTACAGTGAATGTGATTTTATGGTCGATTGTTTTCTTAGCAAAAATTTAGACCTAAGTCGGGAGGGGGGACTCAGGCGGTAGCTGCCTACATTAAGCAAATTGCTGTTAGCACGACGCCCCTGCAATGTCTAGACGATTGCTCGGCCTTCTGTTAACTGTTCTCCTGTTTTATTTTCGCGCTCCTAATATTTATTCATAAATCGACCAATTCGTGGGCAGTTTATAGCACCGCTGCACAGTTTATGATGTTAACTCTGACACAAATATCAAACGTGGGCAGACTGCAGCGAATGCAGCGGTGAATAATGACAAAGAAATCGACCAAGTGATCGAGCACTTACTTGGCTGCTCTAAGGTGAGTCTAATCATCAGACTATAGCTATAGACGTGCCAGCCTGCTGACAACGCGACTTAATAGTCTTGCCGGCTGAGGAAATGAAGAACGTATGTAAGAAAGTCTGGAAAGTTAAATGGATAATATACATAATGCATTTTGTGCGAAATACAACATTTAGCCTAAATCTAAAACAGAAAAATGCATTTTGTTTAATTCCCATGCAATTGAAGCAAAAAATGCCCAAACTTACGTCTTAGGCTGTGCAAACACATTTAATAAAATACACCCAAATATGGTGTCGTTATCTCTGTAAGTTAGACCTAACCAAGAATTAACAAAGAGTAGCAGTAAAAGTAATAAACAATAATTCTACAACAGCTGTCGATGTCGTATTAAGCTTACTGTTCACTACTCTGCCAATTGCAGATTATGTGGCCGTTTTTATCGCCTGTGCTGACAATCTTACAGGCAAAATTTCTAGCACCAAAAGTTCGAGAAACGCCAGATAAAAAATGTGCTAGCTATTAGCTACAAGTACGATGCTACGAGCAGAACCAAGTAGTGAGGATCAGCAAATAAGCAACTATTTGCATGCCAAATTACGACCACTGGATTAAATCACTGATCAAGTAATATTGTATTGCGGAGTTTGGAAGCACATTGGAAAAATAAAGTGAAGCAAACTCGCCCTGAAATCAGGAGCAAGTTGGCAACGCCTTTTCAAAACCTTCACACGCATCTGCAGCCGTGTGCGGACAATGGTTAGTAAATATTTTAAACATTTTATATTGTATGAAAATACAGTGATTACAGGCATGAGAATTGCAGTGTACCAAAAAATGTCGGTTAAATTAACGAATAGCGACCACCGAATACGGCTGAGTTAATTCTTGCAGAGATGTAGAGGCAACGAAAATTGGCATTGGTCTGGCAGTTGTAATTATCAACAGTACGGTCCCGTATAAGCTCGACAGCGCCGCAGTGACGCACCGCTAATGACAACGAGTTATACCCCGTTTACACGATCGAGCAAACATCAAGCAGGCCTGATGGAACCACGCCCCCTGGCTCAAATGTAGGCCTAGGCTTAGCCCACAGCTGATGATAATGATAGTTTTTGTTAAAGCAATCAACAGACACATGTTATCACGTGTTATATAGGCCTTATAATTACAATCCGCCCGCCTTCCTAATTAGCATGCTAATTACCGTAGCTCGTCGAGCTAGATGGATAAATGCTAGCAAACATCGCGCAGACGTCGAGCAGACGTCGAGCAAACGTCGAGCAATTAGCACGTGTATTTTGAATACATTTGCTCGACGTTTGCTCGATGTTTGCTCTATCATGTAAACGGGGTATTAGTGAACTAGACGGCAACAACGGACCCGATTTTAATCCTGTACGAAAACAAGCTTCGCTGGTCGTGATGCGCGACAGTGACAGGTGTGCAAATTGACCTAGAGTCCTAAGCTTATACGCAAACCTGTCACGTTTGCTCTCTTAGTTCGTCAACAACTTTTGTGCATGCTTGCTTCATTTTCGAGCTAGAGCCACGTTAATAACTGTTTTCAGTATAAACCTTTTAAAATAAAAATTCTATGGTACATTGCTACAAAACTGATCGCCGGCGAATGCTATCATGATCCGAAACGAGCGCATTGTTTAAAGTGGAGTGGAAGGATTCAATTTTAACTGTTTTTTTCTGATCCCCAAAGGCGTCTACTTCAATGACAAGTGAAAACAAAAATGTTTTCTGAAAAAAATAAAGTTAAGCAGGAGGAATTATACTTTACTTGGCATTTGCACAGTCATTTGCAGTCATTTGCACGTCCAGATAAAACGACTAAAATGTTGCTATAAAATTTGTTTTGAGCACCCAAAACGAGCAAAAAAGATTTTTTTCGGGGGGGGGAGTGGGTAAAAAAGGAAAGAACAAAATGGCGACGAAAGAATAGAAAGGAAAGAAAAGCAAAAAAAACGGCAAGAGAAGTTGGCAGTACTTCGGGAGAGTCTCTGAGAAGATGGACGCTCCCCTCTTTTGCTAATCTCCTCCAACGCACTGTCGGATTACGATACGATTGGATGTAAAATTCCCACTTGAAAACTAACAAACAAGTTGTCAGTTTAATTTAACACATAAACAAAAAGAAGTGAATGTTTAAAATAAGAATAAAATGGGGAATAGTGAAATAAAAGTACAGTTAAAA
>Ga0209454_1001160_pt1 | contig 15813 bp, 15 predicted proteins | sample WorMetHERISLAND1_2_FD_187400 | JGI IMG/M metagenome (GOLD analysis project Ga0209454, IMG submission 187400) | Marine gutless worms symbiont microbial communities from Max Planck institute for Marine Microbiology, Germany - Olavius geniculatus... | ecosystem: Host-associated > Annelida >...
GTTTAATGCTGTTGTCATACGACCACAAAGCTGAATTAAAATGAAATAAAGTTTTCTTTATCTACCCTATTATTCCAGGTATACTGCGCTTACAGCATTAGGCATTAGGCAAGAAGTTGAACACATTATGGCCAACGTTTTTTATTCAACGTTTTTAAATATTTTTTATCCTTGCCACGTTTTTTAAACGTTTTTTAAACGTTTTTTTATTTTTCCTGGAACGTTTTTTACATCTATGATACAAATCACTACAAAATAACGGCAAACGACGCGCGAGAATCATTCTATTTTACAGATTCGACGCATGTCACGTTCCACGACTGTGAGTCTTTGACGGGCAACAGATGGTGCGCCACCTGTATCAGTTACACACGCATGCACAGCATATCTGCTATACAGAAGAGTTTTCAAGTTTTAGTTCACATCCAAGCTACGTACTGCATGCTTTTAAACGTCTTGACGATCAGACCTTTTTACAAGAAACTAGAAAACTACGTAAAACAAGTGCCGTCATATTGTGCGGCCATCCGTCTAACTCTAACCTTTGACATTTGAGTTGACAATTACTTACTTACTTACTTATTTTTTGTAATATTATGCAAAAAGCGACAAATTATTACAATTCAGCCACTTACTGATAACTAAAGCACCTTTAGCCATAGACTGCAGATATTCACAGTTATCAAACGCCCGTAGCCAGCAAGCTGTTACTTATCTCCCATCCCACTGAGGGTAGGAGGCTGAGTTGACCCGACTGAGCATATGAACACACAACAACAGTGAAAGAGACCCAAGTCGACGGTTCAGGAATGATAAGTGATCGGACAGATACCACGGCAGACTTTGGTGGAACGTCGACCGTGCACAGCAGTCCAGTCGGCTGATGAGACGTAACGTTCTGACTCTTGCGACAATCGACCGTCACGCTCTGTCTGCCAGCCGACTGCAACGTTCAACATCCACATAGGCCTAGTACCGTATGACAACAATCATGATGATGACAATATGATAACATCCAGGTTTCCTGCATTACCGGTGATGGACATTGAAGTAATTCACCATTAAACACACGTGGCCATGTTTGTAAACGGTACTTTACTAGATACCGCACTGCTGGAGTGGATATGCGAGGACGCAGTCCGAGCTTATACCACTCCAGACAGTGCGGTATCGTAATTAAACCACGCTTAGATTGCCCAGGCTACACCGTCGTTTGCTTTATGATGCACAACTGCAGCCGAAAACTGCGAAAACGGTAGCAGTGCAAGCTAAGTGTGGTTTAAAAAATGTGATGCACCAAGGCAGCTCGCCATTCTTTACCCGACACAATTTATTTCAGCACCCTGGCTAGCTTCAGTCTATTGCTTGAAGATGTTGATTTATCTGTATATCTGTGGTGTTACTAACTCATGTCAATTGTCTCGTCTCCATGTCTCTCTGTCTGTGTGTGTAATCTTAATTCGAGACAACTGTTAACGCTTGTGCCTTGTGGTCTAGCTATGATGATAATTATTACGTGTGCTGCGGCCTACATGTAAAACCAAAACCAAAACAAAACTAATAATTTACTCACATAAAATTTTATTTTATGCGAATGCAACCAGCACCACCATCACCACCAACACTACCTATAACTGCATAAGAAATTTTGTTTTGTTTTGGTATTAATAGGCACTCCCTACCAATTTAACAGTGTTATCCGATTACATTGTCTGCAGTAATTAATAAAATAACATGATACAAACAGTATCTTGACACTTCTGAATTGACAGGTATTCAATTAAATTAGAAACTGGAACTGGCAATGTGAAACAATCACACAAAATGTGTGCGCACACAAATGCTGCAAAGCTGAAAATGTTGTTTGCGTTTGCAGTTAGTTTTGTATTCTCGATCCACCACTGCAGAGTAACAGAATATTATTCTTTTTCAAGTAATAATGTAGTCACAATAATGTTTATCATAATGGCATTCCACTGTGAGAGTTCAGCCAGTTCATCTGATGAATGTAGCACGAGAGCCGACCAGCTGCCGACCTTTTGAGCAAGTGGACAAGCTTGAGCCACAGATCCGCCTGAACCAGCAGCTATAATACTACATTCACCATTGTAATTTATTACTACCCAGCCTAAAAGCTGATACTCATTTTACCATCCCATGAAAAGTAGAAGACTGAGTCGACCTAGCTGGCTGGTTACACACCGAGATGATTTACCTGTCTGCAGACAGCCAGGAAAGCCTACTAACCGGGCCTGGCGTAGGGTAACCATGACGATTGAACACAATGTGTTATCTACTAAGCCTATACTATGCTAACACAGTAGGCCTATCACACCGTCTACAGTGTCAAAACGGCAAAATATGTTAGAACTGCACAAGACTTCTTACTCGATTCTCAATGACTAGTGTCAGTCGGTAATCTGTCGCATATGCATGCATGAATAGATCCTTGGAACCTTTCACCTTACTTTCTTCACCCTATTCACACAAAACATGGTAAAATCATTTTTATGCGCGAAAGCAGCTACTGCTTTCAGCGCGTCTTAGCCATCGCAATTCTGTCCGTCCGTCTGTCTGTCACACGGGTGGATCAGTCAAAAGCGGTTCAAGCTAGAATCACCAAATCTTCACCATCGGCTGCATGGACGACTCTATAGTTTCAGGAACCGTAAAGCTTTTCCATAAATTCGAAGGGAATCATCCCGCACGAGGGCGCTAAATGAGAAGGGGTGGGCAAATTTGCGATTTTTGGCCAATAAGTCGCTGTATCTCAGTAACGGTGCGAGATAGGGCCTAGGTTACTATAAATCACTATAGGAAGTCGTACACTGGCTCTCAATTGGCGCCGAGTTAATTAAATGACCTTGAACGTCAAAATAGGGGTTTTTATGGATTTTTTGGCGATTTCGGGCTGCGACACAAGTCTATATCATTCACAAGGTGGTACCACGGAACTATCGTTATGCGATCCAGATAGAGAATTTGTTATTTGTATATTAACTTAGCGTGAACACCCCAATTTTCAGCTAAACTCCTGAACCAGAACTGCTATAGGCTTTCACGCATCTCGTGAGCATTAGCTCAAATTTCTTGTATCATACGCCAGGAGATTTCAATCTGGTCCAGCAGACGCTTGTGAGTCTGCAAGAAGTTGCTGGGAATTGACTAGCAGCTAAGAAAACTTATCAAACAGACTTAAAACAGTTAAACCAAATGTTTAGAACTTGATGCACATCACTGAGTTCTGTATGCCACCACTCACCTGAAGGCTTTGACCTTTGACCCCATAACCTACCCAGTTCATCATTGTGACAAAAATGCACTAGAGCCAAAAGTTACGCTTGTACAGTGAAAACCAGTATACTGCATTTTTGCTCGGTCTGTGAAACGAGGGGTAAATCTTAAATTAGTTAGTTCTAGATTTGCGGGTTACCCCTCGGTTATCCCTCGTTTCAAAACACCGAGCATTAGCCTGACAAAGCCACCTTTTTGATGACCATTTCTGTGATTGCGTTCTTCAGAATCTTTCCTCCGACGTCGATGTTTGATACTTTGAGCGACGGCGAGCATTTTTCCGCGTAGACTTCAATCTGAAACGGTGATGCCTGTGCAGCGCAAAGACCAACATTCATTACCCGTTCAGAAAAAGTAAAGTTGGACTTATCTGACAAATACTGAGACATATAGAAGTCACAAAACTAAATAAGCTAGACTGAATACAAAGACAACATCAACAATGATAGGCCTTTGGCACACTGCCGACATGAAATGCAAGAGGTCCACACACCTATGCACATAAGCCTATAGCAATTAGTTTTTGAATTCCAACAAAAAGTCTACTTTTGCATTGGCTAATGTCGTAAGCGTGCGTAAGTGTCTTTACACAAGTCGTGTCTATGAAAGACATGCATCGTGTGACTCGTGTCTGATGGTTTTTGACGTCCGGTGACCCTGATCTTTGATCTCTTAAGCCGAAAATTGGCACCCCGGTTACTACTGCTCCGGGAAACGTTCACACCAATTTTGGTGCATCTGCTTCTTTTAGTTTTCTAGTTAAAATATGTACAAAACGAACAGACATGAGGACGGACGAGCAAGACACGTAATGCGGCTAACTAGGACGGCTGCACATTGACAAATCTTTTACAGGGTGCAGTGAAAGTCTTAATATAGCACCTCATCCATGAAGAGTTGATTGTTGTATCCCATGGCGCTCAGAGTGACCCAGAGATCTTCATCATTGTCCTCGGCTTCCATCTGATTCAGCTGCAGAAAGCCTTGCCTTGTTATCTGCCCATCAGACAGCTCCACCTGGTCTACAGACAGACAGCGAGTGCAGGACATTTCTGTACCAACTTTCCTTCGATTTACACAACACATCTATAACGAACGAAATCACGGCTCTTTTTTGTTGTAGCAGAAACATCTAATAAGTTACGTAAATTATGTAAATTCGTCAAATTACAACATCCAGTGACAAACGAAAATCAGTCACAAGAAAAGCAGCACGTCAACAGTCAGTTTAACTATCAGAGGTAAGTAGCGCTATATTGACTATTACTTTACCGTGTATTCGAACAATTAAAGGAGGAGTACAAGAGAAAAGTAAAAATCGAGATGTCTGCTGCGAAGAATCCAAGGCGTTTCACTCAGAGAAAGAAGACAGAAAGTAAACATTAAAACGGAGTTAGATATTAAGGTGAGCATAGTCAAGATAGGTAATACAGAAAAGAAGGTTGTCTTGCTCTGTTCATATAGTGCAAATGAGTTAGGAAAGCTATCCAAATATACTCCTGGACAGACGAGTCCAGGAAATCAGACTGACAGGGAAAACCCCGAAAAAAATGGATCGACAACAGTGCATGTCGACCACGTCTTCATCGCCAGGGCATTAAGTCAGTATTCAAAAACTACAAAACAAAGAAATACAGCAAATAAATGAGTGAGTGACGCACCTTCGACGACCTGCCACTCCGCATCGTCCAGCTCCTGGTCGCTTGTGAGCAGATTGTAAAGACGAAACTCATCACGACTCCACAGACCATTGCCCGTCAGATCACACATCTCAAATATGTCATTCAGTGCATCCCTAGCAACAACAACAACAACAACAACACTGACAGTGCGTGAATCGTACAGTAGGCAGGCAGATCATAACGCAGGCTAAAAGCCATCGAGACGTGGATGTGGATAAGGATGGAAAAAATCACTTGGATAAGTAAAGAGACCATCGAAATAATATGATTGAAACAGAAATATGCAAAAGTAAGCACAAACGGTCGGGCCGCAGGTTAAAATGTAATGGAATGCTGCATGATCTAATATAAAGAAGAAAAGAGATACAGATACATGTAATAGAAGACTTGGTAGAGAATAAGATTTATACTGATCTCAAGGGAGTAGCTAAAGATGGGAACGTTTGCCTATCATTAACACGAGATGTCATCAATTTGTTGAATCAGTAGATGACTGAAGAAAAACATGCAACTCCTATTTCAATGGAGAATTTATATCTGATAAACTGGCAATTAAATAATATATTATTCTACACACACAACAAAAAGTAGAAAACGAAAAAACATGACGTGGAAACATTGTATCTAAAGGCACATACACATGTGAAAAAGAGAAAGTTTTGCACACAAATTTTCGTGGAAAGGCCCACACTGTATAACAAGCGAAACAACAAACACTAACAATGAACGCCCAGCTATGCAGAGTTATCAATGTAATGTGGTTGACAATCTAAGCATGATGATATAACTATCTGAATTGACACAGTGTACAAATAAAAAGGGATTATATACACACAAAGTAATACAAATATGCCTTTAAATATAAAAATGACATGAGAAAAAGACATCGTTATCATCATCATTTTCACTGATTTAAAAGTTTGACAGACTGCAAATTCACAATCACAGTATACGAAGAAGACAATATTAGTCTACTTACAACAGGAAGATAAGTAACATTATACAATGAATGAGAAAATTAGAAGTTAAGACAATTTGGTAGTTAGCAGCAGTCTGCAAACAACAGTCTCGTTATGAAGTTACCATCAACAAACTTAATTTTAAACTGTAGCGTCAACCACGGTGCCTAGGTCTGAGATCATAACATCAATTCAAGATACAAACACCAATAAATAAACGAATACAACTTTAGACTGAGCAAAATATACAATCAGCAACAAACTTGAACGGTTTTGTTAGGAAGATTTTGTCATCTTTCTTCTTGACAAGCTGAGCTGCTACCTCTGGCTCAGATGCACGACGACGAAATCTGCAGCCAGTGGTGAACGCCATCAATTTGTAGACCCCTCGCTCCAGCACATAGCTTAATGCGTATTTCTACACCAACAACACCAACATGATAATCACGAATAAATGCACAAATTTTATTGATCAACATACTATCAACATACTGCTGTCTATGTTGTACAAAGTACAACATAGACAGCAAAAAGACACTGTTGACAGGTGATCAAAAAAATACCCTATTTTTACGTAAACGTAAAACGTAAAGTCCTTCCCAAGCCTTACGGCCCATAGGGCAGCGCTGATCTCCGTTTTCTAAGGCCCTCAGCCAGACACCACTTTTTACACTGCAAGACCACGGATACGGGGCCAGCGTATCGCGTTGTGTGCCTGTTTACATCCCAGCGGTGAAGCCGGTACCAAATTATACTGCTTGGTGACAGAGGCACATGTGTGTGAACAACTTGCCTAAGGTCGTTATTTTTATTGATGCCCCTTAAAAAGAAAGAAATTTTTTGCCGACTGCATATAGCATATAGGTCTAATAGTTTGTTGGTGCAGGCAACGGATGGCTGCACAGTGCACTGCAGTATCAATAGCTCACGCCAATCAGCTACCACTTCCAAGATTGTAAAGTGCATTTGGTCACAAGTCCGTTCTCATGTAAGCAGCATTGCAGCAAGTATCGAACTTTACCTTCAGCAGCGCAACAACATACTCACTCCTTTAGCATCCTTCTGTTCGGAGAAGGCGACAAGCCCATCATCAGCATTTAACACAAACAACATCATATCAACCGGCGAGCCATTCACGTCACACGAGCTGTTCAGATCACCTGAACACACAACCAAACACTACCGACATTTCGATACTTTTTTTGCACATTTCTACAAGGTGCTGATATTCTGACTGCACATACTCCGATTGCAACACTTGAAGTGCTACACGACTGTTTTTACACTCGCTTACTGTTTATTATGTTGTTTCAAAACAAGTTCTTTTCGAACACTTTACGTCACATTTTAGCTTATGCGCTGCAGCTCTCTGTTAGTTTCATTTCATCTCTTTATCTAGTGCATCATTTATTTTCTATTTTGTAAGCAGCAAATCTTGCAAACAAAGCTTGCAAATCCACAGAGGCAGATTTTCTCAATTAATTTTGCAGCTAGCTAATCTTACAATTTAATGATAAATAGTTATTTTTGACAATGTAAAAATTAATTATGTATGTCTTAAAAAATATTGAAAATAGCCTATTAAAATAAGCCAATGAACAATCACATTGAAGGCACTGAAGACATAATGCATTAAACTGCAAACAGTTGCAACTTCATTTGCTATTCATTTGCCATTTGCTATTCGCAGGCTGTATTGACAATTTCTTTCACTGAACAGTTTGGCTAATATACAATACACTATTACGCCTATAGGAAGACTGTTTCAGCTCATTTATATATTCACTAATTCTAATTACCACTGCTCTAAGAAACAACAGAGCGCACCGCCTGGCTTGATGCACAATGGTTCAATGGTAATCCAAACATTAGTATCTGCTGTGAGGCGCAAGCTGTATTGGTGACTGACCACTTTCGATTTCTCGTCGAAGAAAAAGCCTCCCTTGCTGCGCACCACTTTCCAATCCTAAAACACACGAGCCAACATGCATTAAGAGCACACCAATTACTGCTATGTTTTAGTTGTTACTTCTTCAGCAAGCAAAATATTGTTTGTTCTTTCCAAGTTGAGATTAATTTTTGTAAGTTAGGAGGTGCATTTACCGGGTGGCCCAAAACACGTCTCGAACATTTGTGTGCGTTATACAGCAGTGTAGTCAAAATAAATTAGCAAAAAGGGTATGTAACGAGCAAACATCCTGGAATATGTCTAGAAATTCTCGCTTAAAACATTTCCGTATTAGCTAAAATAAAAAACAAAATAATGTTTCACATTATAAAGCAAATTATGCAAGCGGCTAATCATTTACATTGCCGCTCGTACACAGACTACGCCAGAACGTCACGATAGGCCGATCATCAATCAGCTGATCAGCATAAATGTGCTGAATAGGTTTTCCATTTTTTGCCACTGCTGCTAGATGCTTTTTCCACTGCTATGTGGCTTTTCTGATTCTGAATGTCTGATGTCGACATCATGCCATTTGTCTCTGATAACATTTTGAAGATCTTTGAAGTTCGCAAATGGTTTACACCTTTCTTCATAGACAAGTTTTTGCGAGACATCCCAAACTAAGTAATCTAGTGGAGTCAAGTTTGCCGAACACGGTGTCCATTTTTGTGAGTTGACTGAATCGGGCATGTTGTCTCGAAGAAAATTTTAAGTTGTTTTGATGCGGTGTGATGAAATGCTGTCTTTACATAAGTTAGGAGGTGCACCTTACATCATTAAGCGGCATTCAGTGGTGTCATTAATGACGTTGCTAAGATTTCTAAGTAAGTAATAGTACACACTGATCTACAAATGCACAAAACGAAATTTATTTCCATGTAGTATATGCGCCGTTATAAATATGCAATGTTCGGGACGTTTTTATGGGCCACCCGGTATACGCACTTGCATTTTGTTTTTATAGCTCACAACTCACAAACGTTTAAAGAACATGCAAATTCTTCATTAGCAGCACTACGGGTCATGTCCATTTGTCCGTTGGTCATGTACAGGCTGCTAATTGAAAAATGAAAAGGCATAGAGGAACCAAAATTGGTGTGAGCGTTCCCGGGACAGGAAAAAAAGATGCACAAATTTTTTTTAGCTCAAGTTAGGAACTGATATGGAACAGACGGACAGATGACAGAGAGGACCATAAACGGTGGTTGTCGTCATTTCTCACTTTCTCACTCACTTTTACAAAAAAATTGCACGCTTTTTATACGCTTTATCTTCACCAAATATTAACTGATTCTCAAGATTCACACACGCAGCAATACACACAAGTTCTTGAGAGGCTTTGAGGACAAAGAATGAAATCTTAGTTATAAGAAAAAAATTTTGGTCTTGACAAAAATTCTGAAAATCGCAAGACTTTCTGGTTGCTATTTACTATTACAGTTGACAGCAGTTCACTAGTTATGGAGTCAAATAATAATTATATTATGTTCTCATGGTTACCATCAACTGGCATCAAGTAGCATGCATAGCATACTTTGCCATGTATTTTTAACGAAAATTCTTAATCAGTAAGTGAAAATAATACGTTGAAACATTTCTGAATTCTGATGCTGCATAAAAAGTCTTAGTATTTAAAACAAAGTCTCCTTTACATCGACTGACCCGCAATGTCTTGGGTTTGTTGCTAAGTGCTAGTTGGCGAGCCAGGCCGGGTCTACTCCACTCCCTCGTGTCAGCGCGACCACTGCGTCCACCGGACGATGAACCTGGTCCTGTACACAGCATCAGTCGACAACCAGCTCCATCAACTACTCACTCTAAACCAACGACCATCGACGTCGGCGGCCTGCCAACTTCTCGCGTGTAGACACAGAGTGGCCTGATAAAAAGTAAGCCCCTGATTTATTTGTCAAGACTGCAAGAAATGCTGACCAGCATTCGAAAAACTTTATCCTATATACCAGCACGTTGCAGTAAATTTGCAATTGAGTGATCCTATCACACTGCAAACACGTGGCTCCACTACCTTGTGAAATCTGGTCAGCTACAGTTAGAATAAGCGAGCTGCACCTTTGTAGCTTTTAGTACATTCTAAAGCCGATTATATTTCACAAGGTGTAAAAAATGCAATGGCTAACGTACCCTCAATTTTGGCAGTTATCTGACTTATGAAAAAAATTTGAAAACTGGTTAATGTCCAGTGAAGTTAAGGGCTTACTTTTTCACGCAGGCTACTACTCGATAGTGCAAACAAGACGACACAACACAGCTATCTACAACACTCAGTCGACATGCATCACTATCCGCTACTATCGGGTACTAACTACCTCACAACAACTATCAAAACGACGAGATAAAACGCACTCAACGAAATAAGTTGAAAAACTGCACACGACAAGCAAGCACTAAAGCAATGTTGACGGCTAAATATCACTCAGTGCATTGTGCACAAGTCTGTAAAGTTTTCACGCACAGAAACTAATTAGATGCACAACAACAGCTAGGCCCACATACAAACTGCTAGAAAAGAAAACAGAAACGAAAGACTATGTCAAAACGCTTCCTACGACATAATACCAACCTGCCCGTCATAAACGTTCATTCCAGATTGCAATATAAAACTCTGACGAGTCAAACGCAATTATTTAATGTATTAGTATAAAACTATATCCGTAACACTGACGTGTTGTAAACAGACAGTTAACTTAATACCCCATTTACACGATCAAGCAATCATCAAGCAAACATCGAGCAATTAAAGCACACTTTGTGCACATGTATTTTGAATGCATTTGTTGGATGTTTGCTCGATGATTGCTTGATGTTTGCTTAATCGTGTAAACAGGGCATAACTGACAAAAAGGGTAATGATCAACTGACAAACTGTTACTCTCAACAGTTACTGCTATTCTTTCTAAGTTAATGCTCCTTTGGTATGAATGATAAAGAATACACGTGACTGTAAATCTCCTAAGCTTCCTCACATTTTTCAAACCCAACTCTGTCACACTGCCTAGAGAAAACACGAACATTCGGCATACTCACTGTCATTATACACCTCTGATTTACTCGTAACAAATGGTTCTACATCAAAGTGTTAGTGTTCTTACTGATCACAAATCACACAAATGTATACAGAAGTCTTACCACATTTACTGACTGTGACTGGAGGAAGAACGGTTGGCAGTGACGATCCAATGACAATAGCGTCATCATCATCATCCTCATCGTCAACACTGCTACTGACCACTGCAACTGTAACTGCATTTCGTTGCACAAAAACACTAAATTGGCAACAATCATTTCAGCCATTTCCAGATTAACCAAAATTAATCAGTCCGAAAACTTGTGTCTAATGAGATGCAATAATCAATGTACCAGTAAATTTTGAAGCGGTTTGGTTTTCTGTGTGCTATGGTTAGGGCTATCAGGTTAAAAGCCCACACCAAATGGAAGTACAGAACAAGACACATAGTGCAGCCTATTAGGAAGGCCAAAGCATAAAAGATCACTCTACATCCTTGTGCAGAGTATCTTACAAAAGTGAAACAAAATATAACTGAATCACCTGTTGAACTGCTAGTCTCTGCAGTATTATAGCTTCAGCAGCCGATCGTACAGCCTTGTTCACTGCAACGTGTTTGGCAGCTTTGAGACAATTACACTGGGAAGACTTACTATCACTTTGTCTGCTTCACTATGTTTGATTGCTGCTTTGTGCAGAGAACGTGGCTTGATGCGAGTACTCAATGCACTCCTATCAGCAGCATCAGTAGCAGCAATGCTACCAGGCGTTATCGATGCGACCAAACTGCTGGCTTCTGTATTCTCCGTCTTCGCGATTCGGCTCTGTCTACACATCACGGGTGACCTCAAAGCCATAGTTGAAGCAGCAGTGTTATCGTTAGTACCGAGATGTGATTTGACACAAACTGCAGACACAGTCCTCACTCGTATCTGTTTTATTCTTCGTCTTTTCTGCACCAAGCATTAGACTTCTGAGAACTAAGAAAAGTTCTTGAAGCTGACACGTCAACAACTGCATGAACCTCAGTGCTTACCAAATCCAAACACTCATCGCTGCTAACTGAAGTCCTAGAAGCATTGTGATAAGAATTTTCGTTCACCATCTGTGTATGTCAAATGTCAAATGTAAATTTATACAGTGCGTTATCGTCAAAACCTCTAATGTACCATTTGCTTTCCTTGAATAATCAACTTCTTTGCCACAGCCGATAGAACGCATATGCTTCTGTTTAGTGCAGTTGTTACTCAGCTGAATGGACGATTCCCCACACGTATCAACATCATCATAATCAGCAGTAGCAGCACCAGCATTACTTCGACACATGATCTTCAACGTCCTTCTATGTTCCGCTACCACCTCAGACACTTTTTCGCCATTTTCAGTTGCTTGCACTTTCTCCAAATGTCTCTTATTCTGACCATTTTCTGCATCTGTTTTTGCAGTGTTGCAAGAAGTATCTAAACAAACTAACATCGCGGATATGGTAACAATTTTTCCATTTAGCCGACTCATCAGGATTTTCTTCTGTCGATGCACTGTCCTCTCCAACTGATCTGCTAACAACTGTCGACATAATCTACAGCAGTTATCATCTCCAGACAAACAAACGCAAATAAAAACAGATTCACTTTGCAGTATATTTGTTTGTACCGACTGGCATACAAGTAAGGCTGGTCATGACCATATTATACTATTATACTATTATAATGTTTGAAAATGGCACATTAATGACAAAATCAGTTGATAATTGAAAAAACATGTTAGTAATACTGTGGATTTTTCATGATTTCATCTGGACATTACGATGTGGCAGCAAAACAGGTAGCACATGACGACAAAAAAATGGACAGAATGAAATAATCGTAGACAATGGCAGTTTATTTCAAAGCATCGTATCTAAAGATTACAGTAAGAAACTGAAAAAAAATAATTAAAATACAATATCTGCTAATTTCACGCCAATGCTGCAGCACATAGTGCTATTACAACACTGAACACAGTGTGGCAATGTTAGTGCAAACAGGATTTAATACGGAGCCACAAAAAACAAACACAACGAACTGCTGAAACCAGCCATGATAAGCATGACACAAACAAGTCAGCACAGCTATGATGTTTTGTGCTACTAAATACTGAAACGTTAAAACAGAGTACTGCAAAAAATAGTTATGCCAACATTTCATAACTTTTTGACACATTTTATAAGTATAAAATAAAGCAGAATGATTGTTACACTAACAACGACTGTACTGCAGTGGCGTATATATAAAATGACATTGACAAAAACAGCCCAGCAGAAACCAAAATCAATCTAATCTAAGTTCCCCTTTGACGTACAAGAAATCCATAAAAACATGTCATAATGTGCAGGAAAAAATAATATTTTAATGCTTAATAAAATTATCATCTAGTGTCAAAAAACAGCACAGCTGGTTGCAAAGAAGCACTGAAGACAAAGCAAGTAAACACAAATGCAAACAAAACTAACTAAACGCATAAGCAATTAAGCATGCATGATAGAAGTATATAAACACAGACATTAACATAAAAAGTGACTATTAATAACTAAAAGCTACCCATTTCTATAGCATTATAATTAATTAAGAAAAATATCATGGTACACAATTTTTACAAAATTTTGAGATCCTCACTAAAACAGGAAAGATATAAAATTTTGTTGTGTCAGTGCAAAAATAATTACAAATGAAAGAACGTTCAGTAAAAAAGCCAACATCTTAGAACACATAAATTTAACATCACAATATTGCGACAATAACAACTGTATCACAATATCACAATCACCTAGCAAATGTAACTAATACTAACATTATGATGTGTACGCAATGTATACGATTATATATAACTTAATTGCAATGGCAATCTCAAAAAATGCATGTAGCTTTGTTTAAATAGTTTTCTTAATAATAAGAAACATATTCACATGCGCTTATGGCAAACTAAACACTGAAAAGTACTGATACCATCTGTTATTGCCATCATGACTCACCATGAGAAGCGTGTGGGGGAGACTGAGTTTTTGACGATGACGGTTCCACTGATGCACGTTTTCGCTCAAAATTTCTCAACGCAACCGAACGACATTCATCCTGTGTCTTGATCAGCATCTTTGAGAACTGATTTGCACACAAAATGACATTACAGATCATCAACGTAATGAGACTCACATTTTGACATACACGTTTCAATAAAAAAGGCACCTGTAAAGTCACAACCTAACGACGCTATATGAAAAATATTGTGCATAAAAAGCTCATCCTTTTTTCGGTGCTTTAAGCCAACTAGGGTTAGACCCAATTAAGCTAGCACACAGCCCAAGTCGACCAGAGAGCTGGCTCTGTTAGCAGCCAGTGCCTTTAACCAACAGGGTCAGTAATCAGCATGCCAACAGTCAGTTGTCTAAAATGATGTAGATGCATATTCAACAGTGACTTATATAATTACAATTTATTTTTCAGAAACTAGTATAACAATGCAGTTTAGGTGTGGAAGAATATCTCGTAACCAATTACTGCAAATTTTCCACGTATTGTATCACTGGAAAAATTTTGAAAATCAGTCAATATGTGGAAACGATAAGGACAAAAGTTGGATGCCTATTTGGCCCATCCTGAAATTTACTGGATTGTGGTGGTGGCATGGCGTAGTAAGTAATATGCTGTGTCCGATCAGTGGAGATACCCTGGATCCAATTAGTACCTAAATGGGTTACAGGTAAACTATCTCAGTATGCAATTAGCCGTCCAAGTCAACCAGCCTGGCCAGTGGCCATCTTTTCACGGGTAGATGCAATGAGTACCAGTAAAAGACGGCATATTCAAGCACATCATCACATCATGACATGAAAATCATTGTCCTTAGATGACCTTGAAGGTCAGTATGTGATATTGTGGCTAAACAGTGTGAGATAGGGCCAAAGTTGCTATTGATCATTAATAGGACATGCATGCATGGTTTCACAGTGTAAAATGGTGGCTGGCTGAAGGCTAAGAAAACAGGATCAGCATCACCTTATACGCCTTATGGCTCAGAAAGCCATTAGACTACTGGAATGCACTACTTCTTACTTGTGTTCAGTTATTCTACAAGTTTTACTGATACAGCAGCTGCTCTACTCTACTACTGCTATACATTATGTAATAATTTTACCTCTTTGTAATTGAGCTTGCCATCCCTATTCTCATCAACTTCATCGATGATTGTCTGAACTTCTTCCACCGTCATCTTCTCGCCCCTCTGATCCAACATCATAGACACATGGCATGAATACAACCGACTAGGGCCTACATGAGAAAAATTGTTTTTACAAGTTATTTCACAGACAGTTGCCAAAAAGTCAATAGCACCAGAAACACAAGATTCAAAGCTGCTAACTTGTCTGCACACACAGCTGTTACAATGTCAATGCAGTAACAAGAAGCCCAGCTGTCGCCAGGATAGTCGACCGTACTGGTTGTCAGTGACCTTCGAGGTCATCCAAGGTCGATGATTTATCATCTCACTATCTCGCACTGTTTAGCCACAATATTACATACCGACCTTCAAGGTCATCTAAGGACAATGATTTTCATGTCATTTGAGTGAATACATTATCTAATCAATTCACAATGTTCACTAGGTGGAGATTATAATCATTTGAAATGCAATATAATGCTGTCTTTGGAGGTGCTTAAAACACACACAAATACAACCAATAATGGCCAATATTCCAGCCGCATTTGCCTTGACAAATCTAGGCAAATCTGGGAGCAGTCAGACTTTGAAAATGAAAATTTGGTACAGACCTGATATTCAGGTTGGCAATGCTTAAAGGCTAAGTTGCAAGAAAAAAAACGATATTGGCTAAATATGTGTAGAATGTAACACTAATTAATAATACGC
>Ga0209454_1001161_pt1 | contig 15809 bp, 13 predicted proteins | sample WorMetHERISLAND1_2_FD_187400 | JGI IMG/M metagenome (GOLD analysis project Ga0209454, IMG submission 187400) | Marine gutless worms symbiont microbial communities from Max Planck institute for Marine Microbiology, Germany - Olavius geniculatus... | ecosystem: Host-associated > Annelida >...
TTTTAATAACAAATATTACAAATAATATCAATATGATAATCGTTTTTTAGCAACTATTTTGATAGAAAACGACCTATAGTTCGTTGCCATGAGCAACGCTGATGGACGGGGTTATTGGACAGCCTGTTTATCCCCGCCCGTACCAGTAACGGTGGTGGCTTGCTGGCGGGGATAAACCCCGCCCCTACTTTATTTCATAGCTTATTTTAGTCTCATATAAGCGCCGCCGCCGACAAAAGGACAGCCAGTCTGATCGGAAAAGAAACTGCTTATTTTCACGCAAAGATGCCAAGGCGCCAAGATAAATCATAATATTAGTTAGTTCTTTTGCGTCTTTGCGGCTTTGCGTGAGATAGATTTTTCTGTAGTTTCACACGAGCAGGGAGAAAAAATGCATATAGCGGTTTTTGCGGACATCGAAGGGGCTTTCGGTATCTGGCGCATGCGTCAGTGCCGCACCGGAACGGCCGAATGGCAATACGGTCGCCAGTGTCTGACAGCCGACGTCAACCAGGTTGTCGCCGGCGCCTTTGATGGCGGCGCCCGCCGGGTATCCGTCGTCGACACCCATGACTCCGGTTTCAACTGTCTGATCGACCGACTCGACCGACGGGCCCGCTATGTCGGCGGACATTACATCCGACCGACATTCTTCGGCAGCCTGAACGACTATGATCTGGTTCTCTATGTCGCCATACATGCGGCCTCCGGCACGCCTGACGCCTTTTTTCCACACACCCACTATGGCATTTTCTCTGAAGTCAGAATAAACCGAAAGCCGGTCTGTGAAATGGAGGTCTACGGCGCTTACCTGGGAGAGTTCGGGCTGCCGATTGGATTGGTGGCGGGCCAAGACATCGCGGTTGAACAGACGCTGAAGGCACTGCCCTGGGCAAAATCGGTCGTGGTGGATAAAAATAAAAAGACCTATACTTCCGGCAGCGATAGTGCGCGCTATCTTTCCGAGGGACGCAATGATCTGCGAAGAAAGGCTGAATCGGCGGTCCGAGGCATCGACCATATGAAACCGCTGAGAGCGGCCGGACCGCTGTCTTTTGAAGCCGAATTTCGCAACCAGGATCTGGCGGACAAATCCAACACCTGGAACTTTAATCAACATGGCCGGGTGGTATCATGGGAGGCGCGAAATATTCTCGACGGTTTTGATGACCTGAACAAACTGGTGTTTTTCCCACAAAAGATCTACCCTTATCGTGGAATCCAACTGATGCTTTTTCGAAGCTATTATCGAATCAAACACACCTACTTTGCACCAACCCCCAATGCCGAGGGCGCCGTCAGCACAGGCCCATCGTTGGAAACCCAGGGGTGTTGACGCCCTCAGCGGCGCTGGAAGTTTGTAGCTGCCAGCTGACACCAATAGTTGGTTTCGCCCGCGCCGATACCGGCCATCTCACCAAAATGTATAATATCAATTTGTTATAATTGTATGGTTTGTAATGCTGGAAAATGGGATGGGTTTTGGCAGGTAATGCAGTCAGAATCTTGACAATCGAGGTGTTATTCGTCGCAAAGCATTGCAAGGACCAAAGAAGTCATAGGTTTTTATAATTATAATAATATTTCATAACCCGGCGAACATACTCTTCGGTTTCTGCATAGGGAGGTATGGTTTTGTAACGATCAACCGCGGTGGGGCCGGCATTATAGGCCGCAAGGGACAGGGCCAGTTTGCCTTTGAAACGATCATACATCTGTTTGAAATAGCGCGCCCCGGCATTGATGTTTTGCCAGGGATCAAAAGGGTCCCTGATTCCCAATAGTTTGAAATTTTCCGGCATGATCTGCATCAGACCGGTGGCCCCTTTTTTAGACACGGCATAAGGATCAAAATCAGATTCGGCCTTGATAATGGCCTTTAGCAGCGGAAAGGCAACCCCGTATATCTCAGATGCAAGGGTGATTAAATCGTCATATTTTTCAGTGGAATAGGACTGAACGACCGCGGGTTTTTCTCTGATAAAGACCTTGAACTTCTTGATGGAGGAGGTGGGCACGTTGGTGAAATGCATAACTCCGTCTTCATCGACGTAACGGTAGATATCCGCTAGAACGGGCACGGCAGTGATAAAACAAACGGTCAAGGTAGATATTAAAATTGCTAATATTTTCAGTTTATTATACTCTTTCATGTAATGACGGCGCTGGATCCTCAGATTTAGGGTTACTTCTTATTTTATACCCCAGATGACGCCCAAAAACAACAATATAATTATATATTGAACGATCTTAGATAGTTAAACAACAACGGATTCACCTGCACCTAAAATGAGTTTCATCATATCGTCACCGGTAAAAAACTATAGGCTTAAAACAGTTTAAGTTGGGTCGGGTTCGTTTCCGACTTTCTCTTTTTGAGCAAAGGTGTGTCATCGCTTTTTAATCGGCTTTCGATGTCCGCTACAAACGGCGACAACATCCGCGCTTCAACTTGAGCATAGATCCGGCGCTTTTTAGCCCGGGTCAGATAGAGTCTGTGCATGGCTCGGGTCATGGCCACGTAAAACAATCGTCTTTCCTCGGCCAGATCCGTCTGCTCTTGAGAACGGGGTTTGAACGGAATGTACCCCTGCTCGCAGCCGGCAATAAAAACCACCGGAAACTCCAGACCCTTAGCGGCATGCATGGTCATTAGGGAAACTTTTTCTGCTATATGTGTGTATGCATCGGTATCGGTGTGCAGGGCGACCGCCGCTAAGAAATCCTTGATATCAGCATCATACTGCCGGGCAAAGGTGACGAGACCGTCAAAGGCCTCGCGCACTGATGCATCCTGGTTCAACACCCGGCCCATTGCGGTATGACCTTCCATGTAGCCCAACCGATCAGCCACCGTCATCTCCGACATGTTGATTTTATGCTGCTTGTTCCGACTGAAAACGTCATTTAACATTTGCTGCTTGGCGGCATGCATTCCGCGCACGGGAAATCGGATCGCTTTGCTCAACCCTTCATGGAGAGAAAACCGATTTAGAAAGCACCAGTCCTTGAATTGGTCCATGGCGCCGGGACCAAAGCCCGGCAGATCTATACGCAAGATATTCTCGAGATCGAAGAATCCGCCACATCCTTCAATTACCTTTAAAAAAGAAATCAGTTCCGGTAGCCCTTTGGTTTGCAGAGCCGTTTCCCGGCTGGCAACCTGAAAAGGAATTCCCTGGGCCTCAAAGGCATCGGCCAGGGCCCGGTGCTGTTCATGGGTGCGGTATAATACGGCAAAATCCGAATAGCTGTAGGTCCGGGAGATATTGGCATCCGCCACCGCACCGGTATCGATGGAATGATAGCCGGTACCGCCAATCTGCCGGGTGATAATCCGGCCGATGGTTTCGGCTTCTGATTTTTCGTTGGGCATTTCCAGAATATTAACCGTTCTGACTCCGTCGATCTGCGAGTAGGTGCGACCTCCGTCATCGCTGTCCAGACGGTGATTCCGAATCATCTGGAAAGAGGCATTTAAGATAGTCTTCGTCGAACGATAATTACGGGTCAGACGGATCACTTCGGTGTGAGGATAATCCCGAATAAATCGCTCGAAATAGATCGTGTCCGATCCTCTGAAACCATAGATGGACTGATCCGGATCTCCAATCACACACAGGTTTTGCAGCGATGTTTGCGTAGGTGCCAGGGCTCGGATGATACGGTACTGAGCCTGGTTTAAATCCTGGTATTCATCCACAAAAATGTGCTGGTATTTTTGGCGATAACGATACTGCTGATTCGTATTGGATTCCAACAGACGGACAATGTTGAAAATCAGATCTTCAAAATCACAAAATCCCTGGATCGCCAAAAGCTGCTGATAGATGCGATAGACTCCGGCAACGAATTGACCGGATGGATCTCCGGCAATCCGCGTGGCCAGCTCATCCGGACTGAGAATCTGCTGTTTGGCGTCGATGATGCGGTTTATTACCTGACGGGGCTTTAAATCAGATTTTTGCTTACCGGCAGAGCAGCGCTCGATGGCTTCGGAAACCAGAGCCCGGCGATGATGCTCATCGACGATGCCGCTGGGCTTTATTTTTTGATCGTTCAATATGCCAAAGCAAAATGAGTGGAAAGTGGCCACCAACGGCAGAACAGGAGGATCCTTGAGCAGGGTGTTCAAGCGGTGGCGCATTTCGGCGGCAGCCTTGTTGGTAAAGGTAACGGCCAGAATATGCTGAGGCAATACCTCTTTTTTATTGATCAGATGGGCAATGCGATGGGTCAGCGTGCGGGTTTTGCCGGTGCCGGGTCCCGCCACAATCAGCAATGGACCGCCGGGATGATTGACGGCCTTGCGCTGCATGGTATTTAAACGGGAATCTGTTTTTAAAGGATCCACTCGGTTGGGCGTGTTTTCGTCAGCCGCATTTTTTTTTTCAGGCGGTTCCAGCTTTAGTCGACTCTGGAATACGGCTGTTTTTTCGGGAGTCGCTTTGGACTGATCGACAGGAGACGGCGCAGGCATTGAAAAAAGGGCTTTTTGACCGCTTAAACGCTCGCGCTCATTGGCCCTGAAGATGAGAACTTTCCCGTATTCGCCATCATAGCCGGGCTGGACATGAATTTCTTTTTTCCTGATTCTGCGGACGGCTTCACCCAGCAGCGGTATTCCGGCGCCGTCAATGACGTCAGGCGCGAGGTTTTGCAGGATATTGAATTCCGAACCCAGCGTGTTGATAGCGGTTTGATAATAATTTGAAACCTTTTTGGACTTGGCGCCGACCTTGAAAATTTCAGCTAATATATCGGCAAGTTGAACCATACTGTAGTAAGGATGACGATTGGCCGGCTTTTGATCCGGACTGCGATCGGCCAATTCTTCCACGCGGTACAGAACGCCGATGGTCAGCGCTTTGCCGCAAACCGGACACCGGCCGTGGTTCTTGACGGTATCTTTGGGGTGCAGCCTGACATTGCAGTTGCGGTGACCGTCAAAATGGTATTTGCCTTCTTCCGGGTAAAACTCGAACGTGCCCAGAAATCGCTCGGGATCCCCACTTTTCAGCGCCGCCTTCATGGCCCCAAAGGACAGCTCGGTGTTGAACAGATTGGCCTCTCTTCCCAGGTTTTGGGGAGAATGGGCATCCGAATTGGACACAAGGGTCATACCGTCCAACCCCGAAACCCGCCAATTCATGGGAGGATCCGAGGACAGTCCGGTTTCAACGGCAAATATGTGGTCGGTTAAATCTTCGAAACACTCGTCGATGGAGTCAAAACCTGATTTCGAGCCCAAGACCGAAAACCAGGGAGTCCAGATGTGGGCCGGGATCAAAAAAGCCTCTTCGTTGGTTTCCAGCAGAATTTCCAACAGATCCCGGGCATCCAGTCCCAAAATCGGCCTTCCATCGGATTTGATATTACCAATTTTATCCAGACGGGCACTGAACTTTTCGGCGGCCGCCAAATCAGGCACCATTATGAGATTGTGATTCTTGCGGGTTTTTTCGTTTTTTTTGTATATGTTGCTGATTTCCGTCGATAAAACAAATCGAACCCAGGCCCTGCAGGTCCGGGGAACCTGACGATCGCAGATGGCTGCGAATTCATCTTTGAGTTTAAATAGGCCTGGTTCGGCCGGCTGAAGTTTTGCGCTAATTTCGGCAAACCACCCGGGATACGTAAAATCACCGGTACCGACCACGGCAATCCCTTTAATCTGGGCCGCGATGTATAAATTTTCAAGATCCAGGTTTTTGGAAGTCGCCCTGGAAAACTTAGAATGGACGTGAAAATCAGCAATGAAATTCATAGCGTTGCGTCAGCCCGATCAGCCGCCGAAATGGAATTCGTAAAACGTTTTTTTAACACCCGCCGTCTCCGGAGATTTTGCTTGTAACACAGCCACAAACACGCTATATGTTTATTTTAAAAGGTTTTCAATACTATATGTGGTATATAAACCCATTATGAGTCTTTCGTCCAGCACAGTTTCGATCACCCAGTACAATGTTCAGGGCAAGTTGGTTTCCCAGGTAATCGACACGGTTGCCGACGGGTTAACAAAAAACACGATTTCGGATATCGACCAGCAGGTCGTTGAGAAGGCGGCGGGATGGACATCTTTTGACAAGCCCTTCCAGCCTGACTTTAGCGGTTCCTCATTCGTTTACGGCAATTATTTTGTTTTTTCCCTGCGAATTGACAAGAAAAATATTTCAGCCAAGGTGTTGAAAAAGCATTACACGATCGAAGCCGCCAAGAGAATGTCGCAAAGTGGACGTGACTATCTGTCCAAAGTTGAAAAAAAAATGGTCAAAGACCACGTCCACAACGCTTTGATTCTAAAAATTCCGGCAACTCCCAGCATTTACGATGTCGTATGGAACTTTGAAGCTACCAGGGTGTGGTTTTTTTCCAACCTGAAAGCAGCCAATGAAGAACTGGAGACCCTTTTCGCCAAATCATTTCGCCTGTCGCTGATAAGAATATTTCCCTATACCGCAGCCGACTTATCTTCAAACCTTACGGATTCTCAGCGTGATATGCTGCAAAAAATATCACCGACTCGGTTCGTCAAATAATCTCCGGAGCGATATTTATTATGCTCGATGTTGCTGTTGCCTACAACCGCTATAAATTTTTAGGTGAAGAGTTCCTGACCTGGTTGTGGTATGTTATCGAAAACAATCAAGGGGTGCTGCAAGATTTCGATAGGGATTTTGTCGGCCTTGAGATCGGAAACCGAATTGTGTTCGAAAACCGTCGCAAGGATTCCCCCGAACATATTACCATCAAAGGGGAAGGTGCCGGTCTGGAAGAAGGCCTTCTGGCCTTGAAAAACGGCGCTCTGGTGACTGAATTAAACATGATTTACAGATCCTCCCAACTGGTGTGGCAATTTACCCTCAAGGGCGAAAGTTTAAATATCAGCAGTTTGAACATACCCAAGACCGATCTGCCGGAAACAGATGAAGATTTGGAAGGATATGTCCTCGAAAAACTCTACCTTTACGACAAGGCTTTGCAATTTTTGAATCATGTGTATGCCTTTTTTGCGAAACTGAGAATATCCGATGACTGGCAGAGCAAACAGGTCGCACCGATCAGAAAATGGATTCTTTCATCCTAGATCAGCCGCCAGGTTCTGATCTAACGAACAACTCATAATACCGAGTTATAAACATTGCTTTTGACGAAAAGATATTCATATTTTGTTAACAGCCTCATATTTTTTAAACAATCCGTTTTTGATTGACGAAATCATGGCATTTACCGGCATTGTTGTGGTTATTTTATGTAAGTATTCTTATATTCAAAATTTTATGATTTTAAGCAGTTATAAAGTTATTAAACTTATTGACAGTACATTTTAACCCTTCTTATAATAATATTATTGTAAAAGGAAAATAAATATGAAGGCTACGATCAACAAAAGTGATGTTTTGCCCGTGCTATCAAAAATTCAGGGCTTGGCCGGACGTAAAACCAGCCTTGCGATTACAACCAATGTTTTAATTCAAACCACCGAATCCGGTATATCGATCAGTGCCACCGATCTTGAAACCGGTTTCGAGGGCTTTTACCCTGCCAGTATTGAAGGCTCGGGGGTAATTGCCATCAATGCCAGGAAACTATACGAAATCGTCCGGGATTTTCCCAGTGACGATATTTACGTCAACGAGGTTGAAAATCATTGGATTGAAATCGGAAACCAAACGGTCGAATATCACATTGTTGGTCTGAACCCGGATGACTTTCCGGAAATTCCGAAAATCGAAGCTGTCGATTTTTTCGAAATCGATTCGGCTGCCTTCCATAAAATGATCGAAAAAACTGTTATCGTCAGCGGCGCGTCCGATGACAACCGGGCTCATATCGTTGGAGTTTATGCCGAACGTCTCCACCAGGACAATCAAAAGATGTTGAGGTTGGTATCCACCGACGGAAGCCGGCTGTCCAAAGCAGATTATCTGTTCGATCCGGATATTGATTTTATCCCGGGCGACAGTGTGCTGATTCCCAAGAAGGGGTTGATGGAAGTTGCCAAATTCCTTGATTCCGAGGGACCCGTTAAAATTGGCGTTAAAGACAACAACTTCATCGTCAAAAAGGAACACGAGACCCTGATTATCCGATTGCTGGAAGGAGAATTTCCGGAATACGTCGATATCGTTGCCAAAAAGGAAGGAAATGACATTGTATTGAATCGTCAGTTGTTTTTGATGATGTTAAAACGCATGTCCATTTTGTCCTCGGAAGAATACAAGGGGGTCATTTTTAATTTCAGTCGGGAAAAACTGGTGATCAATTCCACCAATCCTGACATCGGCGAATCCAAAGAAGATATGGATCTTGCCTATGACGGTGAAGCGGTAGAGGTGATGTACAACCCAAAATTTTTCATCGATACCATGGGGGTGATCGACGAGGAAAACGTCATCCTGAATATCGTCGATGATGAAAAACCATGTAAAATAGAGGGTGAAAACGACAAATCTTATTTAAGCGTAATCATGCCGATGAGAATATGAGCGAAGAAAACCGAAACAACAATTACACCGAAGACAACATAAAAGTCCTGGAAGGGCTGGAGGCCGTGCGCCTGCGACCGGCCATGTATATCGGCAATGTCGATGTTGCCGGTTTGCACCATCTGGTTTATGAAGTTGTGGACAACAGTATCGATGAAGCCATGGCCGGGTTCTGCAACCTGATCCAGGTGACCATCCATACGGACAACAGCGTCAGCGTGGTGGATAACGGCCGCGGTATCCCGGTCGGTATCCACAAAAAAGAGCAGATACCGGCTGTCGAAGTGGTGATGACCAAACTGCATGCCGGCGGAAAATTCGATTCCAGCTCTTACAAGGTCTCAGGCGGTCTGCACGGCGTGGGTGTGTCGGTGGTCAATGCGCTTTCCAGCTTTCTGGAAGTCGAAATTTATACCGAAGGCCAAGTTTATTACCAAAGCTACGCTAAAGGAATTAAGAACAGCGAGCTGTCTCGGATCGGAACCACCCAGAAAAATGGCACAAAAGTTCATTTCATCCCGGATGATCAGATTTTTTCCACTACCGAATTCAACTACGACATCCTCGTCCGCCGGCTGCGGGAACTGGCCTACCTGAACAAAGGTGTTCAGATCACCATTGAAGATGAGCGCTCGGATGCCAAGGAAGACTTTCATTTTGAAGGCGGTATCAAACAATTTGTCGAATACATCAACCGTCGACACACCAGCCTTCACAAGCCCATCTTCATGGAGGGCGTTAAAAACGACGTTCAGATCGAAGTCGCCATTCAGTACAACGACACCTACATTGAGAAATTATTTTCTTTTGCCAACAACATCAACACCGTGGAAGGCGGCTTTCATCTCATCGGCTTCAAAGCCGGGCTTACGCGCTCGATCAATCAATACGCCTCCAACGGGAACCTGCCCAAGAACATGCAGACCAAGATTACCGGCGATGATGTCAGGGAGGGTCTTACCGCCATTATCAGCGTTCGCATCACCCAACCCCAATTCGAGGGGCAGACCAAAACCAAACTGGGTAACAGCGAAGTCAAAGGATTGGTCGAATCTTTGATCAACGAGAAATTAAGTCGTTTTTTCGAAGAAAACCCGGCGGTCGCCAAAAAGATCATTGCCAAGGGAATCGATGCGGCCCGCGCCCGGGATGCCGCCAAACGGGCCCGCGACATTGCCCGGAGCAAAGGGGCTCTTGTGGACGGCACCTTGCCGGGAAAACTGGCCGAATGTCAGATATCCGATCCGGCTCAAAGGGAGCTGTTTATCGTCGAGGGTGACTCGGCCGGCGGTTCCGCCAAACAGGGGAGGGATAGGAAGTTCCAGGCCATTTTACCTCTAAAAGGAAAAATATTAAATGTCGAAAAAGCCCGCTTCGACAAGATTCTGCGCAGCGAGGAAATCAAAAACATCATCACCGCCCTGGGAACCGGGGTGGGCAAGGAAGAATATAACAATGACAAGATCCGCTATCACAAGGTCATTATTATGACCGATGCCGACGTGGACGGATCCCATATCCGGACGCTTTTGCTGACTTTTTTTTATCGCCAGATGCCGGAAATTGTGGAGCGGGGCTACCTTTACATCGCCCAGCCGCCGTTGTTTAAAATCGGTCGGGGCAAAAGCGAGAAATACCTCAAAGATGAAACGGATTTCAACGACTGGATATTGAAAAAGCTCTGCGAACAAAAATTCATCACCAGCGGCGACGACGACCAAAAGTTGTCCGGACACCAGCTATACCTTTTTGTCTGCGATTTGACCGAATACTATGCGCGGCTCGCCAAGTTGGACAAGCGCGGCATTTCATCCAAACTGGTCGAGCTGCTGATCGGTCAAGGGGTTGCAGACAAGGAGTATTTGCAGGATGAAACCAGGATGAGCTCTCTTAGGGATTTTCTAATTCGCTCTGCTTACCAGGTCGATGAATTAAACTGGAACGAGGAACGAGCTGTGTTCGAGCTGCAGGTTGATGGGCACAACGATGGGCTGGAGAAAGAGCTGATCGGGGGCAAGTCTTTTGTGCCGGTCAAAATCGGTCGCGGCTTGATTTACTCTGCCGATTATCAAAAGGCTTTGCTGACCGGCAACAACATCAAAAAATACGATTTGCCGCCGTTTAACATTTTTTCGACGGAAAAAGAGCAATTGTCCGATACGGTTGATGACAAGCACGAACTGATGGACTTGCTTTTGAATCAAGCCAAAAAGGGCATCAATATCCAGCGCTACAAAGGTCTGGGGGAAATGAATCCCGACCAACTGTGGGAAACCACCATGAATCCCGACAAGCGAACCCTGTTGCAGGTAAGGGTTGAAGATATGGTGGACACCGATGAAATTTTTACGGTTCTAATGGGTGAAGAAGTCGAACCCCGCCGGGATTTCATTCACAATAACGCCTTGGAAGTAAATACGCTTGACATATAGACGAGTTGCATGTTGCGAGTTACGCCTTGCGGGTCTATTAAATGCAGATTTGTGATTTTGGACTGTGAGCCCATGATCTGGCGCAAGCATAAAAAAGTGGTTAAAGGTGTATGTATAGATTAAGAAATAGAAACGCCTCAGAGTTATAATCGACTTCAATCCTTTTGCCAAAGGTCGTACACCGCATACCTTATTCCGTTAAGTTTTACCTTAAACCCTGTCGACATACCTTATTTAGTCCTAGCCATTAATTCATTAGAACAAGCATCTATCCAGCGAGGTTAACCATGTATATACACCAATTAAAAGCAAGGGATTTGCCGGACCTGTGGTTCATGGCCGTAAACGACATTCTGGATCACGGCCAACGCTTTGTGATCGACCGCGGATCCTATACCGGCCAGACCCGGTTGGAATACGATTATTTTATGGGGCATGTGGAATATCCCGGTACCCAACCGCTGATTCCGGATATCCCGCCGGCCTGCGGTATTCCCAACCCGGTCGAGCACGATTACATTTACGGCGGTGACGGATATGACCGCGCCTATATCGAATACTTGATGTCTGCGCGCAAGGAACCTGGTGAATCCTACACCTACGGCGAACGCCTGACCCGGGTTCCGTTGAGCGGCGACAAGCTGGCCTGGTGGGAGCAAGGCAATGCCGAAATCGTCGACAAGCGCGAGGTGGACGGCAGCGCTGTTTTCGAAGAGGATGGACAACTTTACCTGAACCAAATCGAGTGGGTTATCAATACTTACAGGGATTTCGGCTCGCGCAACAACCAACTGGTGCTGCAGGTTGCGCACCCATCGGATTTGACTTTACTGGATCCCCCCTGCCTGCGCTCCATCGACACCCGCATTCAGGACGACAAACTGCATTTTTTCGTGTATTTCCGTTCCTGGGACCTCTGGAACGGCTTTCCGGCCAACCTGGCGGCTATTCAGAACCTGAAGGAATATATGGCCGCCGAACTGGGGATCAACGACGGCGAAATGATCGTGGAAAGCAAGGGCCTACACCTTTACGGCTATGCCGAGGATCTTGCCAAGCTGAGGTGTTTGAAAGCGTAGTTGGTTCTTTGGGACGGTTATTGACATCGTCAAAAAAACCACAATATCCCAATGAGTAATTAAGAGTCAAAAGCCGTCCCTTACACAGACTGTCTGAGTGCAGCCTTAATTCAAACCCATGCCGATTACCAGCCCGATCGCAACCCCCAGCCCGATAAAAATCGAACCGACCACGATGCCGACCGCCACATTGCCCTGAGCCAGCTGTTCGGAAGTGTTAAAATGGGTAATCTTATCAAACAGCCAATAGCCGACCAGCATGAATCCGATGGTCAGCAGGGCACCGATAACGGCATAGACAACATTGAGCAGGATAACTTGAAACTCCATTATTTGAGCACTCCTTTGACGTGTTCGATCTTTTCGACATAGGATATCGTCTCGTGACTGTGTTTACCGGTGATATTCGGCAGTGTCGATACAATGGACTCCCACAGATTCGGATTCAACTGTTGTTTTTGGGCAGCCTTTTGCGCTTTGAGGATATTGCCCTTGCCGGCGTTATATGAGCCGAACATAAAATTAAGGCGATCCTGTCTGGGTCGTTCAGCCCGCCAGAGATTCCACAGCATGCGATCATAGTATATCCCGGCAGCGATATTCCAGCGCGGCTGCAGCTGTTTGCCTTTGATTGCCGGATTCTTGGCCTTGATTTCTTTAAAAGTCCCTGGCATCACCTGCATCAATCCCAAGGCGCCGACGCCTGATTTGGCTGCGGCGTCCAGCCCCGATTCGGCCACGGCCTGGGCTTTGAATAATCGCCAGTCAAAGCCGGGACCGAAATATCGCTTCGAATACTTGGAAAAGTGGCGATCGAATTTTGTGACACGGTTGTATTTTGTATAAGGATCCGCCTGGCAGGGTGCTGCCATGATCATGGTGGTGATCAATATAAAGAGAATCCAGCGCATATATCGGCTTTCTAAATACATTGGGTTGAAGCTACAGGGAATTTACCTGAAAAAATATCAGAATTTCAAGAAAAGAAAAAGAGGATACCATATCCCCGCGATATCCCGTTACCCATTCCGACCTTGCGGTGACGTTGTCGTTTTAGCAATTGGTGATCATCTCGTCTGTGCCGGATTTTGCTGATGTTTCGGCAGTTTTGAGCGTATGGGTTTCACGCTTTATCCCCGCGTCTTTCTTCTTTTTGGGCGCGAAAGAGGCTTTTTTATTTTTGGTTTTTGTTTTGACCTTGATGGGTGGTGAAAAATTGAAAAGAAAGGTAAACATAATACCGCTACCAAAGAAAACCAGCGCGAAAATGATATTGTTCACTGCAGGCAATAGAAATTGCCGAATTCCGAGATTGAGGCTGAAAGCGCTTTTGGCCAAAAAGTAAGTCTGGTTTTGAAAAATGAACAGCGCCGCGAATCCCAAAATAATCACACAGAGTGTCAGTTTGATTTTAAAGTGCGACAAAAACCTGAAAAGAAAGGCAAGGATTAGGCCGGTACCAAAGAAAACCAGCGCGAAAACGGCATTGTACATTGCAGGCAGAAAACATTGCCAAACGACGAAATTGAGTTTAAAGATGCTTTTGGTCAAAAAGTAAGTCTGATTTTGAAAAATGAACAGCCCTGCGAACCCAAGAATAATTGCCCAGACGATTAGTTTGACTTTCTTCATCGATTTCTCCATGAAAATTCTGTTTATGTTAGCCGTATCAAAAGGCGGTAACCTAATTATTTGCGTTGGATCTGATAATTCTGCAGGTCCACCTTTATATCGGCAGAACACATTATTTCCATAAGCTTTATCTTTAAATCTCCCTCAAAATAGCAGACCCACCCAATTGCCGATTATAGTCAAGAGAAGTAGCAAATGTATCTAAGTCAGGAAATCCGGATTTAGAAGTTGTAATCAGGATTTTCAAGATCGAAATCACTTTTGGTAAATCCGACATTTATGCTTAGGTTTCGAAAAAAATATTGCTCCTTTAATCTGTCGGACCAGTCATAAACGCTGATCTTGATCGGCAATTGAAGTTTTTTGTCGAAATAAATAATTATTTCGTGAGCGTAGAAACCATGATCCTTTGGGAAAACACCATGAATCTCCCATGCCTCCTTCCCATCGACCCGGGCTTTCCCCCTTGTTTGAATCATACCCAACCCCGTCATTTTGGACCGATGGTAGTTGCTTTCGATTATTCGCATTATTTTTTCCATGCCGCTTTCCATTAAAGAATGATGATTTCTCTTCATTGCCAGGTACCCGTCAGGATCCAGATGGAAGGTAACAAAACGGAAAATACCCCCGGGATGCGCCACGACTTTATCTTTATTGCTTCCTGATACAAAAATGACTTCCTGCCCCTTGAACGCTCCTTGATCCCAGCGGAAATAATAGTGTGCCGGTTTTTTGTATTTCACAAAAATATCCGGATCCGAGTACACCCTGCCGTTTTTGTTAACCTGCTTATCGAGTCTGCAGGTATAATCCGATACAGTTCTAAATTTATCGATTGAAAGGCGAATTAATTGATCTGCTTCGGTGGCAAATGCATCGCCGGTACCAGCCGTTAAAAAAGACAGCATTGTCAGAATTATCGCCGCTGCCCTTCGAAATATCGTTTTTCCGTCGTTCATATCGCGGCCCTCCCAGAACAGACATGGCTGCCGTCTTCCATGGATTGGTTGTTCGGCGGCATTTTGACCGTCTCTTTTTTATTCAGCGTGATCATTTCGCCGAAGCGGAGGTATTCCTCTTTGCGACACATGGACACGAGGTTGCCGTCAAGATAGGTCTTGTTGGGACATCCATCGCAGAGGTCCTGTTTGCCGTTGGCAAGAACGTCCTGGGGCTGCAAAATCAACAGGCTCTGTACCGACACCTTTCTAAAAACTCGAAAGGGATTTCTCATTATGTGTGCCAGAAAAGAAAAAAACGCCTTGCGGACCTGCCTGTCGATGGATCCAAAGGTGAACATAAGCGTTCCCATTCCATACAATCCGGGTTTTAAAAAGGAGAGGAATCGACCCCTTAGCAAGTGATGCACATTCTGGAGAACCTCCATGGTTTGGGGACCCAGACTGCCGTGGATTTTGTTATGGGTTCCGATTACGTTTCCAAAAAGCCACTTGGGAGCATCGGCAATTTCTGTGCCGCCTAAAAAGGCATTTCCCCTGAATCCGGGAAGAACCTTTTGAACCTGCTCGAAGATATCCTGGGCGGTAAGGGTTTTTTGCGACGGATTTGTGTATTGTCTGTTGGCAAAGACCGTATCCTTGAAATCGATTCTTTTCCCGCGAACATACATTTCCCACGGGTCGTCTTTACGGGGAACGCGGACCGGAATGAAGGTGTTCGTACAGACTTTATGGATATTTTTTACCGTCCACCGAACAATATCCGGCACCTCATAAAGCGTTTCGGGAAGGACTGTGGTATTAAACCCGCAAATGAGGCCGCCTTCGCTGTGGATCATGTCTGCATACGCTTGCCTGAGGCTGTTCAGCTCCTCTTCGGATTTACCGATCCAACCCGGGCGTGATTGTCCCCGATCCACATGAATAATAAAGCCGAATAGCCCGTTTCGTTTAAGATCCCGCACCTTCCGTTGGGTTAATTGATGACCATTGGTGACCAGAACCGGTTTCACATCAAAACGGGCTGTTGCCCAAATCGAATTTTACTTACTGACACCGGCTCACCTTGTGCGCCTAATTTCTGGTTTTTTTTCTTCAAGATTTTTACAAACGCACAAATAGCAATTGATTACACCGACTACTTATGCTAAAGTACCGTAAAATATAACTTTAGCGGAGTACAATCATTATGATGGGCCGCCAATCAAAGGTTCA